>Ga0247608_10008079_pt1 | contig 10693 bp, 8 predicted proteins | sample 176DNAGHGlowgp2_FD_193490 | JGI IMG/M metagenome (GOLD analysis project Ga0247608, IMG submission 193490) | Sheep rumen microbial communities from Palmerston North, Manawatu-Wanganui, New Zealand - 1766 DNA GHGlow gp2 | ecosystem: Host-associated > Mammals > Digestive system > Stomach > Rumen ... | reverse complement strand
CAGGTTGTCTACTTTAACGGTGTTACCCATCAGGGTCTGTTCACGGGTACACTTCACGAAGTCGCGCAGGATACCCTCGATGGTACCTTCCGAGAACGGAGTGTTGTGTTCCGCCATGTGAACCGCCATGTCATGGATGTTCAGCGTCTGTTTGTAACTTACTCGCGGATACCACTTACCGTAGGCATCAGAGTGCGAGTTCTGGTTCTGTGTCAAATAAAGTTCCAACATAATCCTTAATTCTGTTTGTTAATAAAAAATGTTAGTCTGTTAATCTGTCTTTAAAACAGTTATTTTGTCTCCGGGCCTTTTGACGGTGCAAAGGTACGACGTTTTTCAATACGTTCTGCGGGAATACCCCTGTCCGGGATAAACCTAAATGTCGCCGTCCTGTCGCAGTCTCTGCGCATACCACCCCCTGATGCCGTTGATCTTCCCGTGAGGGAAGCGGCACGTCCTCAGGGCGTCCGTCAGTGTCTTGATGCTCGGCACGTCGGCGGCCTTCAGCTCCCCGGCGAGCACCTGCAGGATGTCTACGGCCCGAATGAAGTTGGCCTTGGCGCGCGGTGCCGGTACGAAGTACGACAGCAGCACCGTCTCCGGATTTCCAATAAGTGCCTTCCGTTCTCCGATAAGTGGCTCCGGATTCCCGATAAGAGCCTCCGGATCCCCGGGCGGAGCCTTCCGCCGGAACTCCTCCGTTTGTTTCATCACATTGTACCGCAGGTCGTAATTCCTTTCAAAGAACGCCTGCACACCGGCGGCAATACGTCTCTTTTCCGAGGAGGGGAGCACCCCGCCGCCGTCCTTGTCCTTCTGCCGGCCCTGTACGGACAGCTGGCGGAACATGCCCAGCACCTCGTTCAGCAGACGGACGATATCCTTGAAATCTCCAAGAAAACCCATAGTTTGTCTTAACAGTTTTTTAGGCGGCCCTTGTGACCCCCGTGACCCCTAGGCTATGAACCGTTCAGGGGTCGTAAGGGTCGTAAGGGCCGCATGATTTTACAAATAGCGTAGTAATGCGCGCGCGCGTTGCTTCATGACCCACTTGCGGCGCCCCTTCTTCGTGTGGAGCTCGTAGTGGCAGTGGCGGCATACTTTCGGGTCACCTGCATAACCACGTGGGATTAACCGAAAATTTTGACCAATCTGAAAATGAAGAATTTCTTGTCAATGACTCCCCTTAGCTGAGCCCTAAAGTCCTTGATTTTTGCATTGAGGGATTCTGCAGAGGCCTTGGTTGATCTGTTCACGAAGTAGTTCAGAATCTCATCCTCTCTGTCGTACATGGCAGCTGCGATGTCATTGATGTACAAGACATCCCTTGCATCCATGGGCCAACGGCGACGCCTTACATGCAGGAGCACCTCCTGCCCACGAATAGGAAAGTCGTGAAAAGTCTTGGCCGGGGTAAAACCATTAGGACGGAGGTCTTCACGATTGTCGGGTGTCAGTTCGTTCTCGTCAAGATAAAGATGGATAACGTTCACAGGGATGTCGTCAGGTTGTTTGTCCCGTGTGGACTTCTTCTCCTTGGGCTTCACCTCAACATTGGTTAGTTCAAACCATTCCAGCATGTGTTCAGGCAACAAGCATTTGGCAAGTGTTTCGTATTGTGGATTCATTGTGATATCGCGTTTCCTGTTAAAACGGAAATATCATGATTTTAGTATAACTGATTCCACGTAGTTATGCAGGTGATCCAATTTTTCCCCGCAAAGATAAGAAAATGGATTCAATGTTCAAAACAGACAAAATGACTGAAAAAGTAAGATTTGGTTACATATTACGGAAATATTTTTGAAAGTTACCCTATTGTGAGAGATGTACTTTGGTGAACTTTCATCTACTTTCATCTACTTGCATGTTATCGTCAGGTGGCTGTCACCTCGACTAAACATAACAATCCCCGCTGATCGTCATTCAGCGGGGATTGTTGTAACTATTCTTCTTTGATAATTATCGACGGCGGACAGTCATACATCACACGTGCATGGTTGGTACGGATGAGCTGGCTTTCAAGACGTTGTCCGGATACGCGGTCAATGATGTCGCGATAGACCTCTCCGTTACGATAGACCACTCCATTTTCTCGCGAGAAGAACTCGTTTTCGGCATGAATGTGGAAGGTGTGTGGCTGCTGCTCCGTAGCCCGCAGTTCGCCGCATAGGTATTCTTCGTCCGTCCAGAGTCGGAGCTGATAGGTGTTCTTAGTGTCGTTACGGAACCTATAGTCGATATAGTTGTAAGAGATGCTAGTGCCGGTGCCGAAAGGAATCTGGCGGCCGAAGTCGGGGAAGAGGTCTAGTCCGTCGTGGTGATGGTGCTCCGTGATTGTCAGTTCACTGTGCAGCACAAGCCAATGAATCAGGTTCGACAGTTGGCACATGCCGCCGCCGATACCTTGCGATGGCTTGCCCTTGGCGATGGTCAATCCCTCCTTGTATCCCTTCCGCTTGGTTGTGCGCCCGATGAGCTTCCAGACGGAGAATGTTTCACCGGGACGAATCATCAGCCCGTTGATGTGCTTCACTGCCAAGGCCAGGTTCGTCGCTTTGTTCTCCTGCAACTGCATGTTCACATTACCCAGCCGCCTACGGATGAGCGAGTTGTGGCGATAGACCACTATGGGTAGCGATTCCTCCGTTCGATTCTTGGCAAACTGCGTCTTCCGCAGCATGTCCTGAACGTGACGTTTCAGGATTTCCTTCTCCATCGACAGCCAATAGGTGAAGGGCGATATCTCGCAAAACAGTTTCCTTTGATACAGCTTAGCCACTAATGCACCGCTGATGTTGTGCCATACGCTGAATACGGCACCAGGGATGGTGGCGAGCGGATAGGCTGCAAAATGCAGAACGGCCAGTGATGAAGCAAGACCAGAATTCTGCATGCCGACCTCGATACTGACAGCTACGCACTTGGTTTTCGGCAACCGCAACAGCCGGCCTATCAGGAAACCTATAGACAGACCTAGTAGATTGTGCGCCATGACCACAATGATGATCAGCAACCCACCGCCCAATAGTCTGTCTGCGTTATGCGACACGACGATACCCACCACCAATGCAATGACAATGGACGAGAACGCCGGAAGATAGGGCACAACACGCTTGGTCACTCCGCTGAGGAAACGCTGGCAGAGCAGTCCGCACACAATGGGCGCAATGACAACATAGACGATACTCATAAGCATACTCAGCGTGTCGACATCGACCATCGTCCCAGCCATCAGCCAGACTAGCAGCGGCGTCAGCACAGGAGCCAACAGCGTCGATGTGGCTGTCATCCCGACAGAGAGGGCAAGGTCACCCTTAGCCAGATAGGTGATAACGTTCGATGCCGTTCCTCCCGGACAACAGCCCACGAGGATAACACCAAGCGCCAGTTCCTTTGGTAGCATGAACGCCCATGCCAGACAAAAAGCCAGTAATGGCATTACCGTGAACTGCGCCAGACAGCCAACGAGGATGTCCTTTGGCCGACTTAGCACGATTCGGAAGTCTTGCGGCGATAGCGTCAGTCCCATACCGAACATAATTACACCCAGCATCGGATTGATGGCCCACGTGTCAATCCATGCAAATGATGCCGGAACCGCTAATGCTAACGCTGCCACTAACAACACCATCACGCCCATCCATCGGGCTATGAAATCACATATTTTTTTCATTGTTATTATTACGTCCAAAATTCTTTATTGCTAGTCTGTTCCATCTCGCCCTGACATTTAGGACAAGTGTGTTTATCCCAGAGTCTGATGTTATCGCTGCCACATTGCAGACACAGACGCCCCACCTCGCTTCTGTAAGAAGGAGCCACGTCGGCAATGATGCCACCCACCACAATATTCTGGATGGTCTTGCAGTCTGGGCACAACATGGCCGAAATCTCCTGACGAAAGAGTCCACGCCCTTCGTACACCTCGGCTTCGTAGCCGCACTGCTTACAGTGATATTTCAGTTTCCAAGCCATATCGTAATTATTATGCAGAGATACCTTTTATTCGTAGGCATATACTAATCCGTACTTCTCATGCAGTTGGCGGAGTGAACCGTCGGACTTCAACTGTTGGATGACATCATTCACCAGCTGAAGCAGATCTTCCTGCCCCTTACGCATCAGCACGCCGATCTCACCATGGGTAAAAGGTTTGTTCAGTAATGGCGCGGCAAGTCGGTTGTCGGTTTGTACGTAGTAGGGAGCCTCCGTGATTTCCGTTATCATCACGTCGGCCTCGCCCTCGGCAATGAGCGATGGGATTTCCTCGTTCTTGGGGTGGACGATGATGGTGGCGTGTGTCAGGTTCTCGTTAGCAAACTTCTCGTTCAGCCCGCCGGGATTCACCATTACACGGACTTCGGACTTGTCGATGTCTGCTAATGACTGGTAACGGTCAGCCTCCGAGGCACGACAAAGGATGGTCTTGCCGTTAGCCAGATAACCATCACTCATCAGCATCGTCTCGCGGCGGGTATCGGTGATGGTGATGCCGCCAATGGCGAGGTCAAAGGTCTGCGGTTCTGTCTGGACATCTGCTGTCAGGGTCGGCCACGAGGTTGATGCGAATTGGATGCCGACACCCAAACGCCTGGCAATCTCCCCAGCCACTTCGATGCCGAAGCCCCAGTAACGTCCGTCATCTTCACGGAAAGATAGCGGGCGGTAGTCGCCCGTCGTTCCCACCTGCAATGTGCCGCGTTCCTGAATGCGGGTGACGGTTGGCTGGTGCAGCTTCCGCCACTCCTTGGCCCGGACTTTGATATTTTTCGCCAGGCACTCGCTGTAGAGCCAGGGCTCGCAGCTGTGGATGTCGCCCACGTTGATGAAGCTTTTGTAGGCGGCATATTCCGAACCGCTGTAGCCGCTGACGACGAGGACGTGGTGTGAAGGCGACACGTTGACGGTAATCGTATCGTGGAGCGTGGCTGGAGTAGCGTCCGTCCGCCAGTTCACGGGGTTGATGCAGATGTCGGAGGCGGAGATGACGGGGATGACATACTTCACGTCCTTCACCGTGTTATAGCAGATGGTGACGCCCGTGTCCGTCTCTCCCTCAGCAGGACGGATGTGACTGCACTGCACCATGTCGGCGTTGGTCACCTTGTAGCCCAGCACGTATGCCGCAGCCAATTGGTTGTATGTCTCGTCATCGATGTGCTTCAATAGTTCTACCACGGCCAGGCCGCCCTGACTGAAGCCCGCGATGATGAGCGGACGCGACGTGTCGCGATGAGCCTGGAAATGGTCGAAGGCTGTGCAGACATCACTCATCGCCAGCCGCGTTCGATTCCTGATGGTGTCCTCGTTCTGTGTCATCCAGGCTTCAATGGTAGTGTGACGATAGAACGGGGCAAAGAAGCGGTTGCCTGGCGACATATACGCCGCCACCTTGTTAATCTCCAAATCGCCCATGCGCCCGCGATGATCAGGGTTCCACACGTCGGCATAATGGCATATCCTGCCATCCTCCGTCGTCCAGTCTTCCTCCCACGTCGATACGACGTAAAAGATGTCGGCCCCAGTGCCGTCGGTATCGCCGTCGGCGGTCACCCACATCGCTGCGTCGTTGTAGTCGGGTGTCTGTGGAATACACGTCGCCTGCTCATACTTGCTCGCAGCATTATCATCGTTTGCCGTACACAATGCAAACGAGGCGCTTTGCCAAAGCAGGGCTAATGCCGTCACCACCATGATGGTTACGGAAGAAATATTCTCTTTTACTATATCTATCGACACTTTACGCATGTTTTTTTCTGTCATATTCACAAAACACATTTCACAATAGCATAGCTTGTAGCGGGCATGTTGATGGTAACGTTGCCCGTCTTCTTGTTGCGAGTGATGGGAAAACGATCACCTGCAAGGAGTTTTGTGCGCTTGAAGGCGATGTTGAGGGGGAACGTGGCTTCGGATGCTTCGGCACGTGGATTGAGCATCACCAGCACCACATCGTTGCCAGCAGCACGGGCGTAGACGAAGGGATAAGGGTCTTGATTCTCATCTGAAGGATATAGGGGCACGAACTCTGCATAGTTGGCTAGGGCGGGCTCGCTGTGATGTAAGGCGATGAGACGGCGCGTCTTGTTGAGCAGTGAGTTGGGATTCTTCTCCTGTGTAGCTACGTTGGGTGCGTCGGGCGAGGGGTCGACGGGCAGATAGAGTTTGCTGGCGTCGCCTGTAGAGAATCCAAGGTTCTTGTCTTGACTCCACTGCATCGGGGTGCGTGCACCGTTGCGGGGCTGGTAGGCACCTTCTACCTGTGGCCAACTTGTCGGCAATTGGCGCATGCCAATCTCGTTGCCATAATATAAGAAAGGTACACCGGGCATAGTGAAGCCGAAGGCATAGACAATCTCCAATTCCTTATCCGTACGTTTATTGCCTAAGCGGGCGTTGTCGTGGTTGCCCATCGGCAGACTGATGTAGCCCTTTCCTACGGTCTTCTGATACTGATCCATATAGCTGCGGAGGAATTCGCGGACGTCACCCTTGCCCTCTGCGTCGAAATAGCTGTGGCCTTCGCTTACGCCGTTCAAAATACGCCAACTTTCCTTCTGGAACAGGTCGTTGTAGCCTTTGAACCAATGGAAGAAGTCTACATGGAAGCAGTCGTCGAGTGCATCCGATGGGTACGACCATTCGGCGACCATGAATCCCTGCGGGTACTCCTTCTCCAACAACCGCCGTATCTCGCGCCAAAAGAGTTTCGTCTCATTTTCGTTGGTGTTGAAGAACTGCTCATTGCCCCTGACGCGTCGAGTCTTCACCAAAGCGCCTGCCATATCGGCACGAAAACCGTCGGCTCCCATGTTCATCCAGAAACGTAGCACATTCTTCAGCTCTTCGCGCATGGCCATCACATCAGGGTGATTGGTGGGCAACTGCCACTTCTGATCAGGATCAGGGTTGGCGAAACCGAAGTTCAATGCTGGCTGGCACCAGTAGAAATTGCGCATGAACTGACCGTTGCGCTGACCGTAGCCTTTCACGAACTGACCAGCGAACTCCATAGGGGGATCCACCCAGTTGGTCTCTGTCCAGATGTAGTAGTTGGAGTATTTGTTCTTCTCCTGCCGTTGCGACGCTACAAACCACGGGTGGTCGATGGCGGTATAGCTGATGACATAGTCGAAAATGACATGCATGCCCCGTTTGTGAGCCTCCTCGAAGAGCCGTTTTGCATCTTCATTAGTGCCATAGCGTGGCGCAATCTTGTAGTAGTCGCGGATGTCGTAGCCCGCATCGTGGAAAGGAGAATCAAAAAACGGGTTGAACCAAATGGCATCTACACCGAGGCTCTTCACATAGTCGAGTTTGCTGATAATGCCCTTCAGGTCGCCGATGCCGTCACCGTCGCTGTCGCAGAACGTCTGCGGATAAATCTGATAGAACACGGCATTCCGTGCCCATTCTGGCACCTTCGGAATGTCATACTTTCCAGTAACTGTCTGTGCCGACGTCGCAAGCGACAGCATCGCTGTTGCGAGCATGGTCATAAAATGTCGGTTTGTCTTCATATTGTTTGTATTTGAATAATTAACTATTTCTGAATTCTAATGGAGTCATGCCGAAGTGGTCCTTGACGTACTTGCCAAAGAACGAGGGATTGGGGAAACCGAGACGGTCGCAAATCTGCTTGATGCTGAGGTTGGTCTGTTTCAAGTAGTAGCGGATGTCCTCTAATACATGTTCCGTAATCCATTCGTTGGCGGTCTTGCCTGAGTTCTTTTTGCAGACGGCGGTGAGGTATTTGGACGAAATACACAATCCGCTGGCGTAGGATTCCACCGTATGGCGTTTGACATCGTTGGAGTGCAACAGGTCGAGGAAACGCTGGAAATGACTTTTCCCAGTTGATAATTGAGAATTGACAGTTGATAATTGATTATCGTCTGACAGCATCCACTTCATAGCTCCGCAAAGACCGAGGATGGCCGAACGGAGCAGCGACTGGATAACATCGGTATGCAGGGGATTGTCCTTACCTTTGGCAATGGTTAGTGTCAGCATGTCGTAGAAATGGGTGTAGAAGAGTATCTCGTCTTCGTCCATCGTCACAATATGCTGGCGATGGATATACATCATGTCGTTCCAGATGTCTATTTTCTCACGAAGGAAACTACGCAGAATGCGGTTGGTGAGGAACATAGCCTTCAGGTTGAAATCAGGGCTGACCATGACATCCGTCACGGTGACGTTTTGTGGCACAATGGCTACCTGGTTTTTATGCAGTTCCATCTGTATGCCATTCATCTGAGCCTGCACCTTGCCGTTGGTGCAGATGACGACAGCGTTCATGGCCACATGGGCGGTATTGATTTCTTCAAATTGCTGAATACTGTCGACAACGACTATGTCATTATCAGAATAGCCGATTTGGATATCCTCATTGTCAGCCAATGTCTGAAATGTTACTTCTTCATGCTGTTTCATGCTGCAAAAATACACATAATCCCTCATATTCTATGTTTTATTTTACATCATTTATGTTTATTTTGGAAACTTCATGTCGAATTGATAAAGAATGGGGTGAAATCAGACATATAATATTACTGATTTAACCCTACCTTTGCACACAAAAATAAACACTGGTTATGAAAAAGGTATTATTCTTAGCAATTGGCTGTTGGCTGTTAGCTGTTAGCTGTAGTAACAAGAAGGAGCAGAACGTGAAAGCTCCGACGAGAGTGAAAACGCAGGTGGTATCGCCTGGTATGGTGGATAATGCCCAGACGTATGTGGGGATAGTAGAGGAACGCGAGGCGACGGCGGTGAGCTTTACAGGCATGGGCGTGGTTAAACGCATGCTGGTGAACGAAGGTCAGGCCGTCAGCAGAGGACAGCTGATTGCCGAGATGGACGACACGCAGGCTCGCAACGTGTTGAGTGGTGCTGAGGCGCAGATGACGCAGGCCAACGATGCACTGGCGCGCTACAAGATGCTGCATGACAACGGGTCGCTGCCCGAGGTGCAGTGGGTGGAAATCCAGAGCAAGGTGGCGCAAGCTAAGTCGCAATTGGAGGTGGCGAAGAAGAATCTGGCCGACTGCCGGATTGTGGCTCCCGTGAGCGGCATCGTGGGCAAGAAACTGATTGGCGCAGGCGAGACAGCACTGCCTTCACAAGCGGTGGTGAGCATTCTGGACGTCTCTACTGTAAAGGTAAAGGTTGCGGTGCCTGAGGCTGAGATCGGCGGTATCAATGCCAGTACACCCACGAGTATTAGAGTGGAGGCCATCAGCGGCAGTTATCAGGGTGGTAGGATTGAAAAGGGCGTACAAGCTGACGCACTCACGCATACGTACGATATAAGAATTAATGTGGCGAATAGCGATCGGAAGCTGTTGCCTGGCATGGTGGCCAGTGTCTGTTTCATTTCAGAGGGTTCGCAGGCTATCGGCAGCAAAATGATTCCTGTAACGGCAGTACAAAAGAAGTCCGATGGCAGTCTGTTCGTGTGGACAGTAGGTAAGGATAGCGCAGCGCATCGCACCATTGTGACTATAGGTCAGACACAGGGTAATTATGTAATTGTCATTGATGGCTTGAACGTTGGCGATCGTATTGTCACAGAGGGGTATCAGAAACTGAGTGAAGGAACTAAGGTGGTTTTCTAATATGAAGAACGTGAATTGGCTCCGATGGCCTTTGGAGCATTACTCGATATCATTGCTCATCGTAGGCATACTGTTTGTGATGGGCATCTATGGCATGTATATCATGCCGAAGGACGAGTTCCCCCATGCTACTATCCGACAAGGGGTAGTGGTGGCGGTATATCCTGGTGCCACCAGCGAGGAGGTGGAACAGCAAGTGGCTCGTCCGTTGGAGCGTTACCTCTTTACTTATGGCGAGGTGAATCGTAAGAAGACCACCACGCAGTCGCAGAACGGCATGTGTATCGTGATGGTGAAACTGAACGACGACGTGAACAACAAGGACGAGGTGTGGTCGAAAATCAAGCACGGTCTGAACGGCTTTAAGGCGCAGTTGCCCAGTGGTGTGCTGGCCATCGTGGTGAACGATGACTTCGGTAACACCTCAGCGCTGCTCATCGCCATCGAAAGCGACCAACGTAGTTACCGCGAACTAAAACAGTATAGCGACGACCTGAGTGATCGTTTGCGTCGTATCCCGTCGGTAGCGAATGTCAAGTTGTTTGGCGAACAGAAGGAGCAGATATCACTTTATATCGATCGTCAGCGCCTGCAGGCTTATGGTATTGGTCAGCAGATGCTCTTCTCTCGCTTACAGGCGCAGGGCATCACCACGATGAGTGGTTCCATCAGCGACGACGACCAGCAGATACCCATCCACGTAGAGGCTCAAGAGAACTCGGAAGAGGAGATAGCCAACCAGATTATCTTCTCTGACCCTGCGATGGGTAAGGTGACACGCGTTCGTGATGTGGCCCGGGTGGTGAGAGAATACGAGCCGATGTCGAGTCGTATCGAACAGGACGGACATCCGTGTGTGCTTCTCTCGATGGAGATGACGCCTGGCAATAACGTGGTGCAGTACGGTCAGCAGGTGGACAAGGTGTTGAACGATTTCCGACAGAACGAACTTCCCGAGGATGTGAAGGTCACCCGCATTGCCGATAAGCCCAAAGTGGTAGCCACGAGTGTGAGCGATTTCCTGCGCGACCTACTGATATCGATGCTGATTATTATTTTGGTGATGATGG
>Ga0247608_10008078_pt1 | contig 10694 bp, 9 predicted proteins | sample 176DNAGHGlowgp2_FD_193490 | JGI IMG/M metagenome (GOLD analysis project Ga0247608, IMG submission 193490) | Sheep rumen microbial communities from Palmerston North, Manawatu-Wanganui, New Zealand - 1766 DNA GHGlow gp2 | ecosystem: Host-associated > Mammals > Digestive system > Stomach > Rumen ... | reverse complement strand
ATGCCAAAAACATGGTCCCTGGGCTTGTTTACGTGATAGTTTCCGTGACAAGGGAGGGGATTGCCGACATCAGAAGTTATAGGCGTTATAAGAAAAACTGATAATTCTGCATAAAAATTAAGTATTGGACATAGGCAAAATTCGGTTCTATATTTCGCGTTGAAATAATCCTGTTGATTATTTTGTTTAAAATTCCACTTTTCTTGTACGGAGGAAAAAGTGAAAATATACATCTCGGCTACCCTTAGAAATTTTTTTGGTAGAAATGCGCGGATTGAAATTCCCGCGAGCACGGTACGGAAGGCTCTCGCCATCCTTTTGGACATGTATCCGGATGCCAAGAACGTCCTTTACGATGATGGTGGCAAGCTCCGGAACTTTATTCAGATTTATGTCAACGGCAAGAACCTGACGGTGGAAACCCTCTGGGAAACGCCGCTTCCCGAAGAAACGGAAATCCTGTTGTTGCCTGCGATTGCGGGCGGGGCGCCTGTTGAAGAAGCGGAGAGCGCTGCGGTCGAAAGTCTCATTTCGGACGAGAGGCGCAAGGAAGTCGCCTTCGATGACAGCGAGGTGGAACGCTTCGGCAAGCACCTGATGCTTAAGGAAATTGGCGTGAAGGGCCAGAAACGCATCAAGGCGGCCAAGGTCGTTGTCGCGGGTGCGGGCGCGCTCGGGTCGCCTGTAATCCAGTACCTAGCCGCGGCGGGTGTCGGGACCATCAAGGTCATCGATTTCAACGAGGTTTCGCTCGAAAACCTGCAGAGCCAGGTACTTCACGGTTCCCGCGATATCAAGCGCCCGAAAGTCGCCTCCGCCAAGGACAAGGTAAAAAACATCAACAGGAATATCGAATTTATCGCCGAAAAGGTGCAGCTAGATTCTTCGAATATTCTGGAACAGATTGACGGTTACGATTTGGTGATCGACTGCTCCGACAACTACAAGGCGCGCTACCTCATTAACGATGCGTGTGCGCTGCACGGCATTCCTGTCGTGTTCGGCGCGATTTACCAGTTCGAGGGCCAGGTGGGCATTTTCAATCTGGACGGCGGACCGTGCTACCGTTGCCAATTCCCGTCGCCTCCGCCGGCAGGGCTTATTCCCTCCTGTTCCGAAGGTGGTGCAATCAGTCCGCTTCCCGGCATTGTCGGGAGCATCCAGGCCAACGAGGCGCTCAAACTGATTCTCGGTATCGGCGAGCACCTGAACAGGAAGCTCCTGCATATTGATAGCCTGTACCTGACTTCGCGAATCTTGAAGGTGGAACGCGACAGGAACTGCCCTATTTGCGGGAACAACCCGACGATTACCGATGTCGAGGAAATCGATTACGATGAACTTTGCGGGCTCAAGACCGAAAACGAAATTCCGGTGGAGGGCTTTACTCCCGAAGAACTCGCGAAGAAGATTGACAATGGCGACCCGATGACTATCGTGGATGTGCGCGAGCCGCATGAACGCGCGATTTTGCGCTTCCCGAACGCCATTGTGATTCCCATCGGGCAGCTGGCCCGCAGGCAAAAAGAACTGGACCCGAACAAGGATACGGTTTTCATTTGCAAGCAGGGCAAGCGAAGCATTCTCGCCATCAACACCTTGCGCGAGGCGGGCTACACGGGGCCGCTCTACAACCTTAAAGGCGGCGTTGATGCCATGAAGGACATCATGTTCTCGCACGAAGGCGCATGGCTGTAAAATTTTTTCTCGCAAAATCCTATAGAACTAATAGGAATTCAAAAATCTGCACTGGATCCTATCGGCCTTCGGCCTCCAGGATGACGGGGTGCAACACTTAACACAAACCCAAGAGGTAAACCACTATGGCAAATGAAGCTACAGAAAAGAAAACCGGCATCAATGCGCTTGGCGCAAAGGCTGCCTACAACCTGGCGAACGTCACCAAGACCAAGCCGCAATTCGGTGCACTTACTCCCAAGTGGCTCACCAAGTTCCTTGAATTCAAGGGTCTCGAAACGGGCCTGTTCCGTGTGAACAAGGTCGTGGAAGGCGAAACCCCGCTCGATGTTCTTTGCAGCCAGACCAAGAAAACGGATATTATCCCGGAAGGCTACGTCGAATACGAAACCGAACCGCGCGAATACAAGCTCAATTCCATCTCTACGATTATCAACGTGAACACGGCTATCGAAGACGTTTACAGCTCTCCGTATGACCAGGTTCAGGAACAGCTCGGCCTCGCCATCGAATCCCTCCGCGAACGTCAGGAAAGCCAGCTCATCAACAACGACGATTATGGCCTGCTGAAGAACGTGGCTGATTCCCAGCGCATCCAGCCGCTCCGCGCCGACGGCCGCCCCACACCGGACGATCTCGACGAACTCATTTCGAAGGTCTGGAAGGAACCGTCCTTCTTCCTCGCTCACCCGCGTGCCATTGCCGCTTTCGAACGCGAATGCACCCGCCGTGGCGTGCCACCTGTTGTCGTTGACATCGCCGGTGGCAAGTTCCTCACCTGGCGTGGCATTCCTCTCGTTCCGACCGACAAGCTCCTTGTGGACGGCCTCAAGAATCCGAAGTCCCAGGGCGGCAAGACCAATATCTTGCTCGTGCGCACTGGCGAAGCCAAGCGCGGCGTGATTGGACTTTTCCAGGCGGGTCTCAAGAACGAACATTCTCGCGGCCTTTCCGTGCGTTTCCGCGGCATCGACAACAAGGGCGTTGCTTCTTATCTGCTTTCCCTGTACTGCTCTGCGGCTATCCTTGCCGACGACGCCATTGCAGTTCTCGAAGACGTAGAGGTTGGCGAATACTATGATTACGAATAATCCAGATACCAGGTCGCTGGAAGAGCTCGCCGGAGTTCCCAATGCGGCTGAACTGGAGCAGTTGGCAAATGAGTACTTTCCCGACTTGACGGACAGTGCTTATGCTGCAACTCCCGCGGCACCCGAAGTGCAGAACGCTTCGGCGGATCAGGGAGTGAGCGCCGCCCAGGGGGCAGCCGCCATCAACCAGACTCCCGCATTCGACTGGGAACATCCGTGTGCGACCTATGGCGACCAGCCGACGTCCTCGGCTCCGTTTGCCTATGGCGGCAATTCCACCGATTCCTGGCTCAAATCCGTGGAAGCCCCTGCGGTTCCCGAAGCAGAATTTGTGTCGCAGTTCGGCGATGTCCCGGCAGCGCCCGCGCCGGCTCAAGGATACTCTCCGAAGGTCCTTTCCAAGACCCAGGCGGCAGAAAACGCTCGCCCGATAGACGCTCCGACTTCTCTCGGAGGCGATTCCGTGAAGACGGGTTCTGCAAACAGCGGCTCCAATTCCCGCAACGAATCCATCCGCATCGGTTCCAAGAACCTTGCGCAAATCCGTAGCGATTTCCCGATTCTTTCGAAGCAGGTCAACGGCCATCCGCTTGTCTGGCTCGATAACGGTGCAACGACGCAGCGCCCGCAAGTGGTGATTGACCGTCTCAAGTACTACTACGAAAACGAGAACTCCAACGTGCACCGTGGTGCCCATACGCTTGCGGCTGCATCGACGGATGCCTACGAAAACGCCCGCAACATCGTGCGCGACTTTATCGGGGCCCCGTCTTCGCAGGAAATCGTGTTCGTGCGCGGTACCACCGAGGCAATCAATCTGGTGGCTAACGCCTACGTGAAGCCGACGCTCCAGCCGGGCGACGAAATCATCGTCTCCATTTTGGAACACCACGCCAACATCGTGCCGTGGCAGCTCGTCGCCGAAGAAACAGGCGCAATCATCAAGGTGATTCCGTGCGATTCTACCGGCCAGCTCAAGCTCCACGATTACGAGGCGCTATTCACGAAGCGCACCAAGTTCGTCTCCGTGACGCATGTTTCGAACGTGCTCGGCACCGTGACACCGATCGAGGAACTCATCGCCATTGCCCACAGGCACGGCGTGAGAATCCTCATTGACGGCGCACAGTCCATCGCGCACATTCCGGTGAACGTTTCCGCCCTCGACGCAGACTTCTTCGTGTTCTCCGGACACAAGGTGTTTGCCCCGACCGGTATCGGCGTCGTTTACGGCAAGAAGGAATTGCTGGAAGCGGCCCGCCCATACCACGGCGGTGGCAATATGATTGCCGATGTGACCTTCGAGCGCACCATCTACAACGGGATTCCGAACAAGTTCGAAGCGGGAACCGGAAGCATCGCTGACGCTGTTGGCCTCGGTGCTGCCCTCCAGTACCTCTCCGAAATCGGAATGCCTTGCGTATTCCGCTGGGAACATGAACTGTTGCAGTATGGCCTCAAGGAACTGAAGACCGTCAAGGGCCTGCATCTTGTAGGTACGGCACTCAACAAGGCTTCTGCACTTGCCTTCAAGCTCAACGGTTATTCCGACGAAGAAGTGGGCAAGAGGCTCGATGCCTACGGTGTCGCCGTACGTACAGGTCACCACTGCGCACAGCCGGTGCTCAGGCATTTCGGTTACGAAAGTACCGTACGCCCGACGCTTGCGCTGTACAACTCTCCGGACGACATCGACGCTCTTGTGAGGGCGTTGAAGACGTTCGCATAGGTAAGACGAAAGACTAAAGACGATAGACGAAAGATGTAAAAAAATCCTTTCGTCTTTCGTCTATAGGCTCGTAGAGCCGTTCTATCGTCTTTATTGGAGCTCTCATGCACGAACTTATCCAGGAATCAGAAGTCGAAAAAGCTGTCCAGACAATTTTTGCCGATTACAATCGTGGCAAGCATATCGACAATATCGACATCTACAATCGACCTGACTAGGCCGAAATTCAAACGATTTTGCAGAACCTAATCCGCGTAGTTTATCCTGGGCATTTCAGGGACCGCACCCACAAGATTTACAACCCCAAGAACAGCTTTGCGGTCATTATCGAGGACACCTTTTACCACCTCCACAAGCAGGTGGCCATTGCTCTCGATTACTGCAAGCTCCGCGGCACCATGAGCTCCGACGAGCGCAAGATTGAAAGCTACCGTATCTGCAAGGAATTTTTCGCCAAGATTCCATTGATTCGCGAATGCCTTGAAACCGACTTGCACGCCGCCTACGATGGCGACCCTGCTGCCGGCTGCCTCGACGAAATTATCCTCGCCTACCCAGGCCTTATGGCGACAACGATTTACCGCATCGCCCACGAGCTTTACCTTTTGCATGTCCCCGTTCTCCCGCGTCTCATGACCGAATACGCCCATTCCAAAACGGGCATCGATATCCATCCGGGCGCATCCATCGGCAAGTACTTCTTTATCGATCACGGCACAGGCATCGTCATTGGCGAAACCGCCGTGATAGGCAAGAACGTGAAGATTTACCAGGGTGTCACTCTCGGCGCTCTTTCGACACGCGGGGGCCAGCGCCTCTCCGGCAAAAAGCGTCACCCCACCATTCAAGACAACGTAACCATTTACGCGAACGCCTCCATTCTTGGCGGTGATACCGTCGTGGGCGAAAATGCCATCATCGGCGGTAGCGCCTTCATCACGAGTTCTGTCGCGCCCAATACCCGCGTGAGCATGAAGAGCCTCGAAATGGACTACGTTTCTACCGATAAGCAACACAAGTCAGAGGAGCTCAAACAGAGCGATGTGTGGTACTATATCATTTAGTCATTTAGTCGCGTTATCGCAAAAAACTATTGCTAGCCAAAGAAAAATAGTATAACCGAATAGACCGAATTTGGTTGACAGCGAGAAACTTTTTGCCTATATTATTCCTACAAAAATTAGAGGAAATAAAATCACGATGTATTCACCTGCCTTTTCAAAGAAATTCTGCAACGTGTGTTGCGTGTGTCGATGTTGAGCGGGCGACTAGTTTTTAGGCTATTGGTTTAACAAGACTCTAAACACGATCCCGCTCAGATACAATTCCTGAGCGGGATTTTTTTATTCAAACTTTCATCAATGCGCGGCGCGTCAAAATAAAGCGCCAAAGGATTTAAAATGTCAACTTCAAAGTATATCGAAACGAAACTCATTCACGGCGGCATCGATGGCGACAAGGTCACGGGAGCCGTCAACGTGCCCATCTACCAGACTTCTACCTACAAACAGGCGGGTCTTGGCGAAAATACCGGCTGGGAATACTCCCGCACGGGGAACCCCACGCGCGCAGCCCTCGAAGCATTGATTGCCGACCTCGAAGGCGGTGTCGCAGGCTTTGCTTTCGGTAGCGGCATGGCGGCCACCTCTACGGTGCTTTCGCTTTTTAAGCAGGGCGACTGCATCATTATCTCAAGCAATGTGTATGGCGGCACCTTCCGCGTTTTGGATAAAGTATTCAAGAACCTGGGCATTACTTATTCTATCGAAGATACTACCGACTTGGCAGCGCTCGATACCAAGGTGACGCCCGACGTGAAGGCCTTCTTTATCGAAAGCCCGGCAAATCCGCTCCTGACCGTGACGGACTTGGCAGGCGTTGCCGCGATTGCGAAGAAGCACGGAATTCTGACCATTGTCGACAACACCTTCATGACTCCTTATTTGCAGCGTCCGCTGGAACTTGGCGCCGACATCGTGGTGCATTCTGCGACCAAGTATCTGGGCGGCCATAGCGACGTGGTGGCAGGCCTCGCCGTAACGAACAACAAAGAGATTGCAGAAAAGCTTGCGTTCAATCATAATGCCGTGGGCGCCGTACTCGGCCCCTTCGATTCCTTCCTGCTGATTCGCGGAATCAAGACGCTCGGCGTGCGCCTCGATCGCCATACCGAAAACGCGGAACGCATCGCCCGCTATTTGGAACAGCATGAAGCCGTAAAGCACGTGTACTATCCGGGGCTCCCGAACGCTCAGGGCTACGAAATCAACAAGAAACAGGCCAAGAACGGCGGCGCCATGATTTCGTTCGAACTTTACGAAAACTACGACATCAAGAAATTCTTCAAGGCCCTCAAGCTGATTTCGCTGGCCGAAAGTCTAGGCGGCGTCGAAAGCCTCGTATGCCATCCGGCTACCATGACCCACGCCTCTATTCCGAAGGAAATTCGCGAAAAGGTGGGCATTACCGACGGACTCATTCGTTTGTCTGTAGGTATCGAAAAAGTCGATGACATCATTGTGGACCTGGTCGCAGCAATCAATGCGGCGGCCGCACCGTCCGATTCGGCGAAAGGAGCATAAAATGCATTACTACGAATCTATGCAGTCTCTAATCGGCAAGACTCCGCTTGTAAAACTTTCGCACGTGGGGCTCCCCGAAGGCGTAAACCTGTTTGTGAAACTGGAACTTTGGAATCCCTCGGGCAGTGTGAAGGACCGCACCGGCCTTTACATGGTAAACGACGCGATTGAAAAGGGGCTCTTGAAACCGGGTGGAACCATTGTGGAAGCCACCGCAGGCAACACCGGCCTTGGCATTGCCTTTGCGGCCCTCAACCGCGGCATCCGCGTGATATTCGTGGTGCCCACCAAGTTCTCCCAAGAAAAACAAACGCTCCTGCGCGCCCTCGGAGCAGAACTCATCAACACCCCCCGCGAAGACGGAATGCTCGGCGCCGAGAAGAAGGCCGAAGAACTCTTGACGCAAATTCCGGGTTCTGTTTCGCTTAGGCAGTTCCGCAACATGGCCAACCCACTTGCCCATTACGAAACCACCGGCCCCGAAATCTACGAAGATTTGGACGGACAAATCGACTACGTGGTGGCAGGCGCAGGCAGTGGCGGCACCTTTAGCGGAATCCTCAAGGCGCTCAAGGAAAAGAACCCCAACATCAAGGGAGTGCTCGCAGACCCCATCGGCTCTACCATGGGCGGGGGCGTTCATGGCGACTACAACATCGAAGGAATCGGCAACGACTTTATCGCCGACACCATGGACATGTCGCTGGTGGATCAGGTCATCAAAATCAATGACGACGACGCCTTTGGCGGCGCTCGCGAACTCGCCAAGAAAGAAGGAATCTTCGCAGGCTCCTCTTCGGGCGCTGCGTTTACCGCAGCCAAGAAACTCATCGCCTCGGGTGCCCGCGGAAACATCGTGTTCGTAGCCCCCGACCGCGGCGACCGTTACTTTAGCAAGGGATTGTACGAAGCACCGTAAGGCTCGCGCCGGAGCTTACGTGTTTTTTAGAGCAGATACAACCTTCACGTCGGCGGGCAACCAGTCAACGCTGTGCAGTTCCGCGGGGCTGAGCCACCTGGCCGCCTCGTGTTCCAAAAGCATGGGAGCCTTTCCGCCCGCGATAGTGCAGTAAAAGCAGTGCATGGTCAGGTGAAAGGTCGGGTAGTCGTGCTCCACCGTGCACAGGAATTCGCCCACGTTTACATCGATGGCGAGTTCTTCTTTCAGCTCCCGGGCAAGGGCCTGCGGCGGGGTTTCACCGGGCTCCATTTTACCGCCCGGAAATTCCCATCCGTCCTTATAGTCGCCGTAGCCCCGCTGGGTGGCGAAAACTTTTTCACCGTCCTTGATGATGCCGGCCACGACTTCAATGGATTTCATGTGAAGAAATGTAGAAAAGTTTCTCACTTCTCTTTGGTGTTCGAAATGGGGATGTCAAAGCAAATGAATCAGACGATTCGGATTATTTTTTACGCTCTATGTTTATTATAACTACATGAGCGATTCTTCATTGGGGCATTGCATAGAAACGATGAAATATCACATTCGTTGCATAAAAGACTAAACCGTTCAAGCCCTGCGATAAGGCGGGGTTTTTAAGGGGTGTCCCCTTAGGAGAGGGGGTGCAGGAAGACGGTTTGGACGCGGGTAGAAGAGGAGATCCCCGACCAAGTCGGGGATGACAGTTGGCGAAGAACGCGGACAAAGCGGCTGCAAGCAGGGGGAGACTTCCCCCACCCCTCGCACCTCGCACCTCACACTCCATATCGCACACTTCTTGTCCCCAGCGCCCCTAACACCTAAAACCTATTACCTAGCCCCTAGATTCTAAATCCTAGCCCCTATTACCTAACACCTAGCCCCTAGATCCTAAATCCTAGCCCCTATCCACTTTTTTTACATTTCCGGTGACACTTTTAACCTCCACAAGTGTTACACAGGCATGGAAAGGATAAATTCCGCAGATCGCATGGCGTTTTCTAGACTGTACGAGGCCTACGCCCCGATGGTTTACCGTCGCTGCATGGCCCTGCTCAAGGACGAGGCGGAGGCTTCGGACCTGATGCAGGACGTGTTTTTGCGGATTTTTGCCGGCATGGACCGCCTGAACCTGGACAGTCCCAGCAGTCTTTTGTGGAATACGGCCACCAGGCTCTGCCTGAACCGCATCCGCGACAAGAAGCGCAGGGGGCTGGATGTAGATTCCAGCGAACTGCTCCTAAATATCGCCTGTGCAGACGACGAGCAGGAAGGCTACGAGACCCGCGGCATATTGGCGAAAATTTTTTCGCGGGAGCAGGAATCTACCCGGACCATTGCGGTGTTGCACTATGTAGATGGTATGACGCTGGAAGAAACCGCCGAGATGGTGGGGCTTTCGGTAAGCGGGGTGCGCAAGCGTTTACGCACCTTGCAGGCAAGAGTTAAAAACCTGGAGGTGAAGTGATGATTCCCGACTGGAAACTGGAAAAATACTTGACGGGCGACTTGCCTGCCGAAGAAATGCGGGAAATCCGCAAGATGGAAGAGGTTGACGAGATTTTCGCCAATCGCGTGAAGATGCTGCGTGAAGACAATGCGGCAATCCTCAAGAGACTCCCTTTCGAAAAACTTTCGGAAAAGATTGCCACGATGCCCGGACGCTCCAATGCGGGAGCCGGCAACACGGTGCGTGTGAATTTCAAGTTGGTGAAACTTGCCGCCGCCGCGGCCCTGGTGCTTGCGGTGGTGACGGTGGCACTGTTCAGCCAGCGTTCCCTTTCGGAACAGGGCGGCACGGTTCTTGCGACCGCCACAAACACCCAGGTTATGGAAGTGGCGATGGTCGCCGGCTCCGAGGCAGGTGACGATGGCCTGCGTATCAAGGGCTTGTCCGCCCGCATGGAAGTCTGGAAAAAGACAGGCGACAGCGCCGTGCAAATGGAAAATCTTGGGGAGGCTCGCGAAGGTGACGAAATCCAGTTGCGTTACGCTGTTGCCGAAAAATGTTTCGGTCTGCTTTTCAGCATGGACGGGAACGGGACTATCACCATGCACATGGGGCACGAGAATCGCGCCGTGGCACTTGAACCCGGCAAGATGACCACGTTGCCCTTTGCCTACAAGTTGGACAATGCACCAAAATTCGAGAAGTTCTTTTTCTTGACCTCGAAAAGTGAATTCGAGTTGAACGCGGGGGACATCGATGCCTCGCTGAAACAGGAGGGAGTTAAGGCGGTAAGCCTCACGCTCCGCAAGACGGAGGGCAAGTAAGATGATGAATTTGATTAAAAAGGTGGATGCGTCCTTGACGCTCCAAATAATTTCAGTTGTTGTCCTTGTTTTGTTGGCTGCGGCATCTAGTGTTTCTGCCGCCCAGGAGATTCAGATTAACCGCTACGTGCTGGCCGTAAGCGCCAATTACGGCGGCGAAGGCCGCCCCACCCTCCGCTATGCCGCAAGCGATGCCCGCTCCTTCGTGAACGTGCTGAAGGAAATGGGCGGCGTGCAGGCCGGAAACGTCGTAGAGGTGAAGGAACCCAGCGTCGCTGCGTTCCAGCAGAAGATTGACGAACTGGACAAGAAGATTGCAAAGAACAAGTCGGCAGGCGGTCGCGACGAGGTGCTGGTCTATTACAGCGGTCATGCCGACGAAAATGGCCTGCGCCTGGGCA
>Ga0247608_10008074_pt1 | contig 10697 bp, 7 predicted proteins | sample 176DNAGHGlowgp2_FD_193490 | JGI IMG/M metagenome (GOLD analysis project Ga0247608, IMG submission 193490) | Sheep rumen microbial communities from Palmerston North, Manawatu-Wanganui, New Zealand - 1766 DNA GHGlow gp2 | ecosystem: Host-associated > Mammals > Digestive system > Stomach > Rumen ... | reverse complement strand
CGGGAAGGCGTTCAGATGATGAAGCCCGAAAAGGGAGACACAGTTTGCGACCTTCACCCCCACACCCAAAAGCCCGGTCAGGGCGGCAAGGGTCGTCTCTTCATCCGCGTCCCGAAGCGGCTCCAGACTGATTTCACCGCGTAAAACCGAGAGGGCTGCCGCGTGGACATAGCGGCAGCGATAACCGAGCCGGCAGCGGTTGAGATCTTCCTCACTCAAGGCTGCGACGGCCTCGGGCGTGGGGAAGGCATAATAGACCTCGCCGCGGCTGTCTTTTCGATTCTCGCCGCACTGCTCCGCGAGCAGCTCCACCGAGCGCCGGATGGCGGGAATGTTTCGGTTCTGCGAGATAATAAAGGTGACCAGCATCTCCCACGAATCCTGCCGGAGGATGCGGATACCCTTTTCGTTTTCGGCGGCGAGAGCCAGAAACGGGTCTGACTTGGGATCGATCCGGGCGCGTATCCGGGCGTAGTCCTCGTCCAGATCCAGATAGCTTCGCCAGAAGGTGTCGAAAGCCTCTTCGCTGCAATCAAGCTTATACCGGCTGTCACCCAGCGCGGTGAGAACCAAGCAGCGGCTTCCGGCAATGATCCGGTATGTACGGGGTTCGATCTTCGTCCAGCGAAAGCACTGGCCGCTGTCTGCGATCCGGTCCGGATCGAGATCGTCTGTAAAACTGAGAATCATAATTCCTATGCTCCAAACCGAGATTTATGCCTGGATTATATAAAAAGTTTTCGACAAATGCAAACGTGAAGCCGAAAATCAGGTCGAAAACACGAGATTACGGCGGGTTATAAGGAGGGGCGTCGGTTGACGGTTGAGGACACTTTAGAAATATGATATACTTTATATATCATTCTCCACATTATAACTCCCGAAAGGAGTAAAAGCCATGACAGAAGCGCAGCAGCGAGAGGGTGCAAGACAGTTTTACTACAGATGGAACGGGAAAGGGCGAGAAGATGAAGATGCCCGTTCTTATTGGATCGAGATCCTGACCAACATTCTCGGCGTTGAGCGGGTGACAGAGCGCGTTGATTTTGAAAAGAAGGTTATAGGGCCGGATGGAAACACAAAGCGAATCGACGTGTACATTCCGGAAACACACGTCCTGATTGAGCAAAAGAGCCTTGGTATAGCGCTTGATAAGCCGCAGGCGGGGCATGACGGCATGACGCCTTATGAACAGGCGAAAATGTATGACAATGGGCTTATACGCAGTGAGAAAGCCCGCTGGATCGTCACATCCAACTTTGCGGAGATTTGGATTTATGACATGGAGCAGCGGAAGCCTGAGCCTGTAAAGCTGGCGCTGGCGGATTTGCAGGCCAAGTATCACATGCTGGACTTCCTGACAAACAAGGCGACAAAGAAAGTCACCGATGAAATGAAGCTCTCGCTGGATGCGGGGCGGCTCGTCGGTAAAATCTATGATGCTTTCCTGAAGCAGTACAAAAACCCGGAAGACCCGGAAACGTTGAAAAGCCTGAACAAGCTGTGCGTGCGGATCGTATTCTGCCTCTATGGAGAAGATGCCCTTATCTTCGGTAAAAAGAGCATGTTCCATGATTATATGGCACAGTTTGATGTTGCCCACGCAAGAAAAGGCCTGCGTGATCTGTTTCGCGTGCTCGACCAGAAGCCGGAAGAAAGAGACCCGTATCTTTCCGACGATGATCCTTTGCTTGCCGCATTCCCTTACGTCAACGGCGGCCTCTTCTCTGATGAGAATATTGAGATCCCGCCGTTTACCGACGAGATCATGGACCTCATTCTCCGCAACGCCTCCGACAATTTTGACTGGTCTGAAATCAGCCCCACGATTTTCGGCGCGGTCTTTGAAAGCACCTTGAACCCGGAGACCCGCCGCAGCGGCGGCATGCATTATACCAGTATTGAGAACATCCATAAGGTCATTGACCCGCTGTTTCTGGATGACTTGAAAGCAGAGCTGGAAGAAATCAAAGCCATTGCGGTTACAAAGACACGTGAAAAGCGGCTGCATGAGCTGCAGGACAAACTCGCCTCGCTGGCGTGGCTTGACCCGGCGGCAGGCAGCGGAAACTTCCTGACGGAAAGCTATCTGAGCATACGCAAGCTGGAAAACGAAATCATTGATCTCCTGTATCACGGACAAATCACGTTTGGAGAAGCCCTTGACCCGATCAAGGTCAGCATCAGTCAGTTTTACGGAATCGAGATCAACGACTTCGCTGTGACAGTCGCTCGGACAGCCCTCTGGATCGCCGAGAATCAGATGATGAAAGCGACAGAGGATATTGTCCACATGACGCTGGACTTCCTGCCGCTGAAAACCAACGCGCATATCGTGGAGGGAAACGCCCTGCGGATCGACTGGAACGATGTGGTGCCGAAAGAAAAGCTGAACTACATCATGGGGAACCCGCCGTTTGTGGGAGCGCGGCTGATGGATCAAGGCAGTCAGCAAAAGAAAGAGGTTCAGGACACATTTGGAAATATAAAAGATGTTCAAGACCTTGATTATGTAACATGCTGGTATAAAATTGCAGCCCAAATGATTCAGGGGACTAAGATAGAAGTATGTTTTGTCTCAACAAATTCAATATGTCAAGGGTCACAAGTTCCTATCCTATGGAATGTTCTCTTAAATGAATATCATGTTCATATCAATTTCGCATATCAGACATTTCGTTGGAACAGCGAATCTTTGGATCAGGCAGCAGTCCATTGTGTTATAGTCTCTTTTGCCTGCTTTAATCGGGGTACAAAGATACTTTTTCCGATCAGCTCCGGTAAGCAAATTGTTAAGAATATCAGTCCTTATCTGACAGAGGGTGAGGACGTATTTGTAGTTGCAGCAAAAGAAGCTTTATGGAATGTCCCTAAAATGAATTTTGGCAACCAGCCACGCGATGGCGGTCATTTTGTTATTTCCCCCGAGGAACGTGAAGAAATGATATCAAAGGAGCCGGAGCTGGAAAAATGGCTGCATCCATATATTGGAGCCGAGGAATTCATTAAAGGGAAAAAGAGATATTGTCTATGGCTCGTTCACGCAAGCCCTATGGACATCAAAAAAAGTAAGATACTCTATGAAAAGGTCGAAGCTGTTCGAGAGTTTCGTCTGTCTTCAAAGGCAAAGACTACAAACGGCTACGCAAAAGTCCCAAATTGCTTTGCTCAAATGACTCAGCCGGAAGGGGTTAATTACCTCATTATCCCGCGTGTTTCATCTGAAAACAGAATCTATATTCCCATTGGCTTTATGTCCCCTGACAACGTTTCTTCAGACGCTGTCCAGATTGTTCCAAATGCGACAATATATCATTTTGGCGTACTTACATCAAATGTACATATGGCATGGATGAGAGCGGTTTGCGGTAGATTAAAAAGTGATTATCGTTATAGTAAGGAAATCGTCTATAACACTTTCCCTTGGCCTGAACCTACAGAGGCACAGAGGCAGAGAATAGAGCAGACGGCTCAGGGAATTTTGGCTGCCCGCGCATTGTTCCCTGATACACCAATGGCTGTACTCTATGATCGTAATTTGATGCCGCAGGAACTGCGCAAAGCTCACCAAGCCAATGACCGCGCGGTCATGCAGGCTTACGGCATGCCGATCAAGGAGACCGACGAGGCCGCATGCGTGGCATGGCTCATGAAGCTCTATCAGGAGAAGATTGCGGAAAAGGCATAGAAGCTGTGACGAAAGAAAACATCGCTATTGCCGACGATTGTACGAAACACCCCGCTTCACTGAGATCCCTGCCGGGGACTTTGATACTTGATTCAAATCTGATACAGCGAAACAAAAAAGCAGCCATCCCAACGGAATGACTGCTTTTCTGGAGCTGCTGCCCAGATTCGTTGTCTAAGGTGCTCACCAGTTTTTGAACTGGCTCGCGGAAATCCCCACCGGGGACTTCCAGATTTGATTCGAATCTGATGCACTTAGCCAAATACGAAAGCCAGTCCCTAAGGACTGGCTTTCGTATTTGGAGCTGCTACCCAGATTCGAACTGGGGACCTCATCCTTACCAACCGACTGGAGACCTTGACAGGGAGTATCTGCTCATCCCAACTGATCCTCAAAAACCAAGTGATACCAACGATTTGCGGTTCTTTAATTACCGACTGGTACCAAGTGATAACAGGAAAAAACAGGTAGTATTTTTCCTACAATGCCCCTTTTTACCTCATTTTGAACCCTCCAAAAACCCGGTGTAGGAAAAATGCAGGAAAGATTCCAAAATATACCATAGAAAATCTGCTTTTCGCTAACGAAAAGCGCTGAGAAAGCAAACTGATTAAAAAAATTAAAGCATTAGCATCATATTTAGCATCAAATGGAGTAATTCTTGACCTGAATTATGCTAGTCATATAGTAAATGGTTTTCCTACATGCTATAGGAAGTGCTTCGGATGAGATCGTATTTTAAGATTTTTGTCCACACTTTTTTATTACAGAAGTATTCCTTTTGTAAAAAATATCAGTACAAATCAGAGTGTAGGAACATTTTGTAGGAGTCGAACCAAGTGCTTTTTGGGAAATTAATAGAAAAGAATGAACAAAACAGATACTAAACAATATTATCCGGCAGCATTCCTGACCCTCGCGCAGAAAATGATTAGAAACTCAGGATGAACCAGTTAAGAACTCACTGACCTCATCCTTTTTGCCCAAAAACGGACTTTTTCCTACAATTTTCCATAAACCTTCCTACAGATTGGAATTGCTTGGAAAGCTGTAGGAAAACGCCTTTAGAGTGGCTCTTGTGGCGTGCATGATGAGACAACAAACATAGTACCCCGCCGGCAGTTTAAAACACCACCGGTGGGGTACTATGCTATGGCGAAGCTGGGATTACTGCTCCTTCGCGAGATTGACTATGTCCGGAATGGGGACGGTCAGCAAATCCCGGGCGACTTTGGGTGCGTCGAAAGTGTAGACAATGTACCCCAGCACGTCCAGAAAAAGTCGCTCTCTGCCAGACTCTAACTCATCCTTCTGAGAAGCAAAGCATGCAAAGACACTCAAATATACGGTGCTGTCATTGTTGTTTTATCTATGATTAAATAGATGAAGGATTCAATAAGTCTGCTAATGCGTATTCACCTCTTTGAATATTGGAAACACGCCGATATTCGCGAATGGCGGAAATAAGAATGTCAATGTCGGCAAAATACGACTCGACAAATTGAGTGCTTTTTACATCACCCATTCCTAAGTTTTCTTTGCAGAATGCACTTGGCTTCTTCTTCGATTTTTTATATTCGTCGTATTGTCCTTCTGCGAAGATAACGAGCATTTCAATTTCAGGTGCTGTAATTACATTCACGACATCAATTTTGCTGGCGTAGGCTTTACTCAGTTTAAATTTCTCACGTCTTGAATCTAAAATTCTCAAAACAGTTATTGTACCTGTGAATCCTTTTCGTAAATGTTGTTCTTCAAACTTCTTGGCGTTTCGACAGCGGAGGATTTCACCATCAAGTAGGTTATCCCATGTGAAGATCAACCGGTTCTCATCCAAAAGCAATTTGATAATTGCTCGCTCTGCTGAACCTTCACAGATGCAAGCAACATATTTGGAGAGGTTCATCATTAGTCCTCCTTGCCGTTTCGGATCAAGGATTTCTTTAACCCCATGTAGGCATCATATGCAGGTACGGTACCCTCGAGGAAGTCACTTTGATATGCATCACTCTTTTTAATGTCATTGCGTTTCAGAATGGTAGACAGATTCTCCACAGTAATACCCTGTCTGTTTCTTACAATGTAGATGTTGTCGTTGCGTTCAAATTCATCCAGCAACTCAGGGTAATGCGTGGAGAAAACCAATGTGGCGCCTGTATAGTTCACTTTGGGATCCATATAAAAGCGTATGATTGTAGAAACAATCTCATGGTTAAAATGATTCTCCAATTCATCAACAACAAGGTAGCCACCCGTCTTAAAGGTATTCATCGCGCTGATAAATACATTAATTCCCTTGATAGTACCGGATGAGAGATACCTGTTCAATTCTGATACATGCTTGAGAATGATTTCATCTTTTCCTTTAAACTTCAAACAAATATCGGTATTGGCGTCGGTGTCCTTTAGCTTCAGGTATTCAACGCTTGGATCGAAGAAGGCAATTAGTTCAAGAGGACAATCTTCGGTAATATTAAGATGATTGTCATTCGTGTACTGCAACATATCAATAAATAAGAGTTCTTCTTTGTTCCTTTTGTTAAAAGCAACCATAATGCTGACATCATCAAGCAAAAACTCTGAATTTATATGCTGCCTTGACATGTTGATCTCGACGGATGAAAAATCGAGCAAGTTTTTCTTCCGCAATTTCTTATCCACGGGTTTTGACTTTAGTGTTTCATGGACGATGACATATTTGCTCTTCCGCCGAGTGATAGTTGTCTGGAGAAAGTTAATTGCACCTTTTCCGTCGAACGGGTAGGTAGACTCGTTCTTAGCATAGAAGTAGAATTCAAATACAGCTTGCCCGCCTTCTGTTACTCCGTCTAATACTTCAGAGCAGTCAATCGTATTAATGGGTTCGTTGTTGAGCAATCCGAAAGAAAAAGCAATCAATTTGAGCAAAGTTGTTTTGCCGGAAGCATTGATGCCAATAAACGACAAGACATTGTTTTTGTGAAAATCCTGCAATCCCGTAGAGAAAACTTGTGCCATCTGTTCAGCGTCTTCTTCAGTTACTCTTTGTTGGGCCATGAAATCAATTTCACATTTTCCTTGAAATAGCGGTAATCCTGAAACACATAATTTCAAGAGATTCATAACTGTACCTCCGTTACTAAAAACAATAACTCCGTAATTAAAAGTGCCGTCTAACAGAATTATATATAGTATCTCCCTAAATGTCAACACTAAAAACGAAATTCACGGTTTTAACATTTGCTTTGGAGGCGTGGCATCGCATAACATATGCGTTTGTGGTTTTACCAACCGGCCGGCGACCATGACAGAAATTATCTGCTAAACCCAATATTCCCCCGCCGGCAGTTCGAAGCACGCCGGCGGGGGAATGTATTTCTGCGTTTTTATTCTTCATCAATTCTACGTCTGCCTCTCTTGCCATAGAGAAAGCGGCGAATCTCCACGCGGTCTTAAAAGATGGCGTAATACAACACATAGTTCGCCCGCTGGAAAAGAGCAGTTCTTAATAGTCTGCTTGATTATTATCGGTTTGCGCATGAAATTGCCACTCACATCATTTAGATAATCCGGGGATACGAATTGCCAGTTTGAAGTGGCAACTCGTACCCCTGCCTTTCTTTATCCGATTTCCCACACAAGCGTGACGGTATCAGAGACACTGATATCGTCCGGCTCAATGTCCAGATCATAGCTCTTGGCTGCCATCGGAGCGGTGCAGCATTCCGACATAAGCTCGCCGCTCATGGGTCGATACTCAAAATCGATCTCGCCCCAGGAATAATCGATGGTCTGGATATCCTTCAGCGTGACTCCGGCGGCCTGGGTCAGAACGGACGCCTTTTCCTTCGCGTCGGCGACGGCCTTTCCGAGCAGCGTGTTCTTTGCCGCCTCCGGGTCGCTTACTGTATAGCTGATCCGAAATTCGGGCCTGACCTTGCAATTGGCCAGCGCATACAGAACCTTGCCCAGACGATCGTTGTCAGACGGAAACTCTACCTTCAACATGTGGCGGAAACGATAACCGGAAAAGCGCTGCTTATAGCTGCCATCGCGATCCTTGTAGCTCTCATACTCGGTATCGACGCTGAAGTTAAGCGTTTTCAGATCGGGCCGTTCAAAACCGAAGGTGGAGAGGACATCTTTCAGGGCTTCCGTTTCATCGGAAGAATGCCGCAGAGTTTCGCCATAGTCTTTGAATAACCCTTCCAGAGTCATGGTAATGCGGGTCATATCGGGCTTCACTTTAATTTGACCTTTGCCGGTAACACGAATCGTTCTCATTGCGCGCTCCCTTCCTTATCCACTTGAATAATCAGTTTGATCAGGTCTTTTGTCAGCAGAAACGACCGGCCCCATGGATTGATGATGATGCCTTCATCGGACATATCTGCACAGCCTTCCAGCATGCTGCCGATAAAGTTATCGATGACAGAGGCCGCTTCGCCCTTGCGATACTCCTTGTCAGAGGTAAAAGCCACAAGCCACATCTTTCCGTCCTTGGTCTGAATGTGATGCAGCTTGAAGTGCAGTTCTTCCTGACTGGTGACCGTATCACCGATCTTGACGTGTTCAATGTCGATCATATCAAACATAGCCTGCGGCGGGATCACAGGAATCAGGAAGTGCCCGCCTGCACGGCTGCGCTGCAGGATCGCATCCAGAACGCCGATCAGGTTCTGCTGCGTGCTGGCCTCATAATAACGGGCGATGGCGTCTTCAATCAGAACGTTGCCCGCCAGAGCATCGTCGGGGATCACGTCATTGCCGTGTTCACGGGCGATATCAAAACGGCCGAGGATATACAGGATATCCTCCGGGAGCCTGCTCTTGCACTCAGCCATCAGAATTGCAGGCACACCATAGAAGGCCTCCGCAATGCTGCCGGCAATGCAGGTCAGCGTGTCGCAGTCACCGCCGAGAGAGACAGCCGTGCGGATGACGTCTTCAAAATCCGTCCCCTCCAGGAAAGCGGTGATTGCTTCCGGCACGGTCTTCTGACAGCTTTCATTGTGATAGTAACCCGGCCGGATCTGATCGCAGGTACGGGAGAGATCATAGCCGAATTCCCGCACGATGTAATCCCGGATCTCGTCTTTGCTGTGTCCGGTGCGGGCGAGGAAGATGGCGCTTGCGGTGGCCTCTGCGCCCTTGATCCCCTCAGGGTGATTATGCGTGACCTCTGCGGTCAGCCGAGCCATATGACGGGTCTCAGCCAGCGTGTCAAACAGCCACCCCGCGGAAGAGACGCGCATGGCCGAACCGTTGCCATAGCTGCCATAAGGCTCGGGATGCCTGGCATGAAGCCAATGATAAAACTTCCGGCCATATCCGGCGTCCGGATACTTCTTGCCCCATTTTCGCATGCTTTCCACGAGACCCGCCTTGATGTCCTCATCCTCCCGGAACCGGAAGTCAAGCAGGGCTTCCGCTACAGCAATCGTCATGACCGAATCATCGGTGAAATGAGAATACCTGCAAAAGAGCGGGAACTCCTTGGTCTTGTCTCCTCTGTCAAATTCATAGGGCGCACCGATCATATCGCCCAAAAGTGCTCCGTACATACATACACCTCATTTCTTATAACACAGATTTTTTTGCCTATTTCTTGTTTCAATCGGTTTCAATATTCATTTCAGGAAAGTAGCGTAATTAGTTTTTCTTTTATGTACTGTATTTCTCTTATGTCTTTTACTTTATCCAACTTATATATCTCTGATAGTGACTTGGCACGATCATCATACAAATAGACCGCTTTGGTATCAAAAACGAGAACATAGTTTCGATAAATCATACTTTGATCTAACATCTCAGTAACACCACTGTCTCGATAGACACTGTCGCAATTACAGTACTTTTCTAACTGGTGAACAATATTTGCCTCTGCATCAACATTTATCTTTACTTCGACAGGAAGAAACTTGCCTTTGAACAGAATGATGTTGTCAACGAACGAATCGTGCATGCCACTCTTTCGGACTCTGGCTTCCCGCATGGTTGTTTTTTGATCTCCCAGTAAACTCAGGAAATAATCGACATAGTACTTTCTAAACTGTATTTCAAGAAAGAAACTTGAACGGTATTTGCTGCTCTTCTCAAGCCAATTATCTTTATTGATCTTTGAAAGGATTTCTGTCGAAACGACTGCATCCTGTAAATAATCTGGCACATTGCTGTTTTTGGCAATGATCAGCTCCCGTAAACGTTCAAAATCGTTTCCTACAACGGGAGTAACGGAACTCTGTCTTGCTATAGTAATGAACGATCTAAATTCTTCAATCCCCACAGGCTTATCCAATATGCAAAAATCGCCTACATGAGCATATATTCTGGATTTCCAATAATGAGAATCATTAGGATCGTCGTCCCAATGCGATGGCCTGTCAACAACTCGTGCTATGGCAAAAATGTGTCCACCAAGTTTTTTGTGAAGCTCTTTCCCGTATTTGATAAATGCCATTGCATCATCGTACTTTTCCTGAGAATAGTTTTGTTTGTTGGCGCACAACTGCTTTTTTACCGCGTTCAACGATTGGTTTGCATATGCTGCGTGCATAAAAAACACGATAGCACCCCTTGTAGCCCATTTGGGCGCAGTCCAATCAATACTTTCAAATCGGAATGGTGCTTCTACATCATATCCTTTGCGATTATACATGAAATTAAAAAGTTGTTCTGGAGTCTTAGGTGCGCTGATATTGGAGATATAGGAGGGCACTGCTATCTGTTTCATATTATTTCCTTCTCTCTTCTCTTGATAGTCCAAATATAGCACAAGAAAAAAAGAAGTGGTCGTTTGCCAAGCGACAAATGACCACTCTGCTGTTACTCTCCCAGGATCGGCTGCCCGTACTTGAAAAGGGCGGCGTTGATCTCGAAAATATCGTAATTCTTGTTTGTGATGAAATAAGTGATGATCAGATCAAACGTATTGCTCGGTGAGAGGGCGATCTCAGCGCGGGACAGGAGATCCGTCATCGTCGGCATATCCAGTTCCAGCGCGATGGCAAAGGCCAGGGCGGTTTTCTTC
>Ga0247608_10008064_pt1 | contig 10706 bp, 19 predicted proteins | sample 176DNAGHGlowgp2_FD_193490 | JGI IMG/M metagenome (GOLD analysis project Ga0247608, IMG submission 193490) | Sheep rumen microbial communities from Palmerston North, Manawatu-Wanganui, New Zealand - 1766 DNA GHGlow gp2 | ecosystem: Host-associated > Mammals > Digestive system > Stomach > Rumen ... | reverse complement strand
TAAAGTTATTATAAAACAACAATTATTAATTTGTAAGTAACATGGATAGCAAGGCAAAATACAACAAACTACAAGAAGTTATAGACTCCATGACGGACGATGAGAAAAACTTGTTAAAAATGTCGATTGAAAAAAGTTTAGACTCTATGGCACCGTCAATCGAGGAATATGTCAGATTAGTCGATGAACACCATAAGAACTTGAAGGAAACAAACCAGAAAATTCTGGAAGAAGCAAACAAAATATCGAAAAATCCGAATTTCAAAAGAGCGAATTTTATTTAAATTAACAAATAATAAAACATAAAAACAGGCATTATTATGGAAAATACAAAAGATTTCAGGTGGTTCGAGGAAGAGGCTGTAAAAGCTGTTATGACTAACGGCCTGTCGTTTAGTGATGAATATTACAAAGAGATTGACAGGCAGGTCACAGAAGAGATGCACAGAATATTGGAATGGGAAGAAATTATGATGAAATATTATATACTAAACAAAAACAACAAACAATGAACTATATAAAGTTTACATATAATATATTTGTGGTAAAGAACCAAAACGGCTTTAACAATGCTTTATATGACTTCACTGGATGCTATGATGGTTTTTGTTCTAAACAAGACATAAGATACAAGGCGACTGATTTTCCGAAAAGTTATTCTGCCGTAGTTATTTTACATGAAATATATGAAATATCCAGAATATCCGTCGAGGTACTATATAAAAAAGAATTGACCGCTATGCTGGAAGATTTTGAAAAACTTAGTGCGAAATAGAAGGAATCGACTTGAAATAATTAAAAACAAAAAATATTACAATGAAGTACGACAAATACATGGACAAAGAGTGCATCCCGATTTGCGATGCATTGAACGAGTTGCCTGGTGTGACCACATTCGAATCATGTTGTGGTCATCTTCAAAGACGGTATGTTGTGTATCTTTATACCGACAACCCATATTCAATGGCTGTAATTGCCAGAACATTTGACAGGAGATACCTTCCCACAGAATCTACATGGCAAGTGACAATCGAAACAATTGATGTTGAAAGAACTCCGCAGTTCTGCATAGGGATATATTCCGAAGAACCGTTCAAAGATTACGGCACAATGATGCAAGACGTAAACGAGGTTGTTGAGTCTATAAAATATTGGGCACAACCAGAATTCTATGACCACTTCAAGTTTAACAAGTACAATAAAGACATGTACGTTATTAAAGATAATTCAGAACAAAAGGATAAACGCATCACAACCAAGTGTGGATACTGTTGTACTGTTTTTGAATATGATGCTTCTGAATTAGAAGAAGAGGAAGACCGCGATATGAGAGGATATCATTATTACTATTATAGTAAATGCCCAAAGTGCGGAAATAGAATTTTAGTAAACGCATTGATGTAATGAAAATATTATAAAACATAATAGTTATGATACCTAAAGTTGGTGACAAAATAAAGTGGCGTCTTGACATTTTAGATAAGGGAGACCGCTACAATGTGGTGACAAAAGTGGAAAAATGCGAAAACCCTTTTTTGTTCTCAACAGATTGGCATATATGGTTAGATAACGGCAGATGGATAAGACAGAATGAAGTGATAGCAATTGTCAAACCCGCAAATAACCAGAATAGTATGGACATTACCATTGAATATAAAACACCAGAAAAAGGTTACGTTGAACACAAGGAATTGGACCTTGACACCGAGATAAAATTCATTCCAGACTATGAAGTGCTTGATGAAGAAGAGACAAAAGAACTTGATGATTACTTTGCAAAGTTAAATGGGTTTCCTTGTACATATATAGAATATTACGGAAAAATTGCCTATGCTTATGACAAATTTTACGACAAGTACTATGACAAATGTAAGGATATAAAAGGGGATGGGGTTGTCACAGCAACAGACGGAAAACGCACATACACGGAGAGGTTCGGGTGGATACATGAGCCAGTGTTCGGGATAGATGTAACTGACGCTAACAGGGTTGAAGAGGTACTTGACAGGTTGGTGTCTAAATGCAAATCGGGCAAGTTCGGACGCCTGAAGGACTGGTTCAGGAAAACATTCAAAAACAGATAGGATTATATTTTAAATAATTGGTAACCAATAAAAAGCGTTATGTATTACGACGAATCAACAGACAGCTATGTCAACGAAAATTTTGAAGAAATGCCAGGGACTGGGCTAATGTTCGGAGTGCCTTACCTTATTGACAGGGATAAGTACAAATCCGTGCTTGAGAAACGCCATTTCCACATGCGGATAAAAGATGCCGATGTTGTGACGTTCTCAATGTCTTCCAGCGAGATTGGCTATGTTTTATTCGCCTTTCCGAAGAACAGTCCAGAAGGAAGCGATGATTTTTATGAATGTTTCAGCTTCTACAACGACGATTTTGAAACCCAAGACCAGCGAAATGAGGAGTTCCAGAAATTTATGGACGAGATGGCTGACTGTGTTGTTGGCCCGAGCCAGACCCATTGCCATGACCTTAAAAATGAGCTTATGAGGAACATCAGGGAAAATCTGGAATTTATATCGATAATCGATGAAATACTATATAAAAAATAACATGTCATGGCATACAAGACGGGCGGATTAAAGACAAAGTATATAAACGGATACAGTTATTACAGCGAAGAATACACAATCTACAGAGCGAACGAAAGTGTTAGCGACACGGACAGATATATAATGGTAAACAGTAACGGAGATGAGGTTCCTATTCAGGTTGATGCCGTTGACGGTTCTGACGAAGGAAAGTACAATATAATAGACTGTTTATATGCCATTTCCCATCTTGGTATCGGTACACATACTTTAGGTAAATACGAATCAGAGAATGTTGTTGTCGAGGAGATGACTGAAGAAGAAATGAAACGAATTTTTGGATAAACTCAAAATTTTTGTATATTTTAAGTATGATAGACGAAAAAGATTTGATGGTAGGTGATTTTGTCTGTTATGACAAAGCCAACGGTTATATCACAAAAGTGATTGACATACAAAGATACGGTGTTGTGGAAATAGGATACGAATACACCATCACTGCAATCCGTGACAAGCGAGACCCGTTATATTCTGGATATGAGGAGCATTTCAACGTACAGATTTTGAATCCGATTGACATAACCGATGAAGTTCTTGAAAAGAATGGGTTCACTGTCGATGGCGGATATTGTTTCATGCAGCTTGATGAGAACTCATATTTGGAGTACTATTTCCACGAGCACAGGCTTAGGAAGTGGTGGCACGGGACTGACGAGTGGCAGAACCACAGTGATGTGAAGGACATCACATTCCAATGCCACTGCCATTATGTTCACGAACTACAGAACTCATTTAGGCTTTGCAAAGTTAAAAATGAGATTGAGTTATGAAATACAGGGAATTAATTGAAAAGCTTAAGCCGTTCGAGGACGATGAGATTGAAATAGCCATCTTCGAGTACTATGTCGTGGACATCGGAAAACCCACGATAACAAACGAGGTGAGGCTTTTCAGACATGAGGACGGGGAGCCTATTATTGGAATCAGGTAGGAGCACAACAAGGACACCTTCGAAAGCGAGGGAGAGACTAATTTTATAAATCTCAAGCTTATGTATAGAGAAGATAAATTCAAAGAAAAACTAAAAACAACGCTTGAATCCATTGACGAGAATTTCGTTCCAAAACACATTGGCAATGGAATCTATCTCTGCAAAGAAATGAACTTGATATGCAACAAAGATTTTCTTGATGAGGTTAACAATGCAATAATTGAAGAAGTTAAAAATAAAAGATAAAGAAACATGTACACGCTGATTGTAATAGTTTTTATACTTGATTTATGCTCACTTATTGGAATGTGAGTAAACTTTTGCCTTAACAGCAATGAGAATCATCCGACATTTTCGGAATCTTGGGATTCGGATGTGGATGAAAAGTTGCAGAATGTTTTCAGGTACAACTTTTATGGCTTATTCGTTTTATTGGTTGCATTATGTTTGATTCAAAAATATATTTTATGACAAAACAGGAATTTTATTCAGTAAAGGAGCTGTTTGCAACACAGAGTATGGTGTCAAAATACTACGACACATTGACAGAGATTTGCGATACATACGGTATTACCGACCTTACACTAAACCAAGCAAGAGAATTCATGCTTGATAGGATTGCTTCGCTTGAAAACGACCTTGAGATAGCGTTGCTTGTTAACAAAACAGACCGGTATGTAGATTCGAATACAGGGCTTAGCGATGAAGAAATGGATAAGATTTGCAAGGCTTTGGATAAGTTCAAAAAAGGCGTGGCTGTACCATAAAGGAGAAAATAATCATGTTCAGAGAAGTTAACGAAACTATAAACCAAATAACAGAAACCGCAAAAAAAGCTGTTTCTGAAAGTTTAATTCCCGATAACAACAGGGAGGCTTTCGAACAAGGATACAATAGGGGAGCCAAGAAAGCCGTTGAAGACCTTTCCGAAAAGGTGTGGAACATCATCAAATGGCCTCCAGGTGAAAACGATACAAGCAAAATCATCAAAATAGAACAATTAATAAGAAAAATAAGAAAAGATTTCGGAAAAATTTAAATAATTTTTTTCCGAAAGTTTAATTGAAAAGTAGTATATTTGGAAAAAATAATTTTCAAATAATAAACAAGTTATGCCAAAATTCAATGTAAAACCATGTGTTCCCTCAGCGATAATAGGGAGTGACGGAATCGAATACCCGAGTATAAGAAAGCTTGCAAAGACAATCCACAGCAGCAGGGATACTATTGTAAACTCACTTAAAGAAAAAGGATATTACAAATCAAACGGGGTGACCTACACATTCAAGAACAAAGCCGCAAGCGAATTCGGAAACGAAGAAGAAAAAACAAGACCTTTAACTGTTGAGGAACTTGAGGAACAGCGTGAGTTCGAACAGTTCAAACAATACAAGGCGGTAAAAGAACTTGACTTTGAGGTTTATGATATGAAACCTCTGAAAAAACACGAATCGGGTTACAGGTATGCAGTGGCACTATTCAGTGACGCCCATATCGAGGAAACGGTAAGACCCGAATCTGTAATAGGCTTAAACGAATATAACCTTGACATTGCGAGAGAACGTATCCGCGCTTATTTTGTAAACCTTGTATCATGCTTGAAAGAGGATAAGGTGGAAGATTTGGTCTTTGCTTCGTTGGGTGACACCATATCCTCATATTTGTTTGAGGAGCTGATGGAAACAAATTCACTTACGCCTATTGAGGCGACATTCGAGGCACAGAACCTTATCTACAACGGCTTAAGGTATATCTGTGAGAATACCAAGATAAAACGCATAAGGTTTATCGGTATAGTTGGTAATCATGGCCGGACAACCAAAAAGATACAACATGCCAACGGTTATTCAATGAGTTACGAGTGGCTTATGTACAAGAACATTGAAAAAGAATGCGCCTTAACGAATTTGCCAATAGAATTCTTCATACCGAACAGCGAAATGGCTATTGTTGAAATGCCTGATTCAAAACGTTTCATTTTCATCCACGGATTCCAAATCAAAGGTTCTGGCAATGGTACTGTTTGCGGAATATATCCCGCATTGCAAAGGCTATCTCTAAAATACGGAAAGGTTTTCAAACAGGACAAGATATATTTGGGGCACTTCCACTCATGCACGTCAATACCTAACGCTGTTGTAAACGGTTCGATTATTGGTTATAACAGTTTTGCCTTGACAAACGGGTTCGGTTTTGAGGAACCTGCCCAAATGTACGAGTGCTATGATACTGTTAACGGATTGCTTCTTACAAGACAGATTTACTGCCGTTAGAAGAAAATTCTGTTTTTTTAACTCTTTTTAACAAAACACTGTTTCGGTGTTTTGTTTTTTTATAGTATATTTGGGTTGTTAGAAAACATCGTTATGGAAAATACAACAAATGAGGAAAAATATAAAAAATTGGCTTATTTGTTTGAGAAATACAAAGGTCACAGGTTCAAATTGTTCGAACCCGTTTTGTTTTATTGCAAAGAAAGAAGAAGCCCAACAAAATTCACAATCAAACCACATATTCACTGGTATTATGACAATGACGCTGATAGGTATATTTTCTATGACCCGCTTAATATGTATTGTGGAAGCAATGTAATACCGTTAGACGGAAATGAAGAGCTTGTCGGCTTCAACGGTGAAACTGAAATTTTATCCGAATATGTTAAAGAAATAAGAAATAATTAGGTTAATTCGAATGCCAAAATAATTTAATTAAATCATTTATAAAAATGAAAGAAATGGATGACACTTTTGAAGAAACGAGTTATACTGTGTTTGAACATAAACAAATTACGCCAGATACGAAGATTTCGCAATGGTCGGAAATAAACGGGGCAATAATCCCAGTGAACAACACATTCTCAAAGCTTGATAAGGGGAGGTACTCAATAAACTTCTCCAATGATTTGGGGATGTATTTCAGGAAGGAGATTGTCGAACTGAACAAACTGTACAGACTCCCGAACGATGCGACGGATATTATCATGAACGACATATCCAAGTTTTGGACTCTTGAGGACAGGTACAAGGCATACAAAAGGGTGTTCAGGAGAAACTACCTTATATACAGTGCACCAGGAACGGGAAAGACATCATTGATAAACCTAATGTGTGAGGAACTTATAGAAAAGTACAACGGGCTTGTTTTTTCATTGAGTACGGATTCTGAAATCGAATCATTTCCTGATGCTGTTAAGAGAATCAGGAAAATAGAGCCTGACAGGAAAATTATCGGAATTATAGAGGATATCGACACGTTTGTTGAACATTCTTCATCACTCAATACGTTGATTCTTAACATCCTTGACGGAAACCTGAAATTGGGAGGATTGGTTATGATTGCCACCACAAACCATATCGAATATCTTGAGAGCAGGTACACCAACAGGCCGAGTAGGTTTGACATTGTGCAGGAATTCCCGCTTCCTAATGACGACAGCAGGAGGATGTTCATAGAGAAAACCGTTCTTCCTGAGGACTTGGAGAAGATTGATTTGGAGTGTTGGGTCAAGAGGACCAAAGGTTTCACCATCGACCATATCAACGAGCTTATATTACTCTATTTTGTTTTCGGGCATGACGAGGAGGAATCCTTCGAGAGAATTGAAAAAATGGCTCATGGTAATGATTTCCTTAAAAACAAGTCAAGCCTTGATAGGAAAAGCATAGGATTCGGAGGCTAATTATGAAATTTGCTATGAGATAAAATTAAAAACATTTTAAAAAAATGAATGAAAATAAACCACTATGTGTTATAGTTCCTGACATTCATGGTAGAACATTTTGGAAAGACGTGAATAACTATGATTGTGATATCATATTCCTCGGTGATTACCTTGACCCGTACGGTTTTGAGGGGATAAATAACAAGGATGCCCTTGAAAATTTCAAGGATATAATAGAATACATGCACGGTCATGAAAATGCGACATTCCTTTTGGGCAATCATGATTTGGAATATATGATAGGGACATATATCTGTGATTGCAGGAGGGATTATTGGAACTACAATGAAATTCGTGACTTGTTCAGGGAAAACTCCGATAAGTTCAAACTTGCAGTTAAAAGAAACTATGGCGGTGTTGACTACCTTTTCTCGCATGCAGGCGTCCATCCGAATTGGTTGGAGAAATACTCAGGTGGATTTGACTTGGAGTATATTTTAAATTGGGAATATGTCAATCCTGACGATCCGGACACCGAGCCTGAAAGTACAAACGACATATATAACTTCAACAACGAGCTTGCTGACATAAGTCATTTTAGAGGTGGTTATGATACCACAGGTTCAATTGTGTGGTCTGACATACGGGAATGGGAAGGTATAACCACTGACGATGGATTACATCAAATTGTAGGGCACACATATCCTAAATCGTCACCCATTGGAAATGATAGTATAACATGCCTTGATTGCAGAAGGATTTTTCTTATAGACGAAAACGGAAATATCTGCGAGAAAGACATGAAGCCAATTGAAAAGATAAGTTTTTAATAAATTTCATAAATATGGAACACAGACTGATTGCAAACAGGTGGAGGACACCTGACGGAACATTGCTTTGGAGCAAACACACGCATGATTTCGTAACACACACAGACCAAACAACAGGGGACAAGTATTTTGTTGACGGAGGGAATAATTATGTAAGAATGTCTGTGAATGGAATACCTTTGATTAACGAATGTGTATATGCTGACGACGATTTCGAAAAAGTCAGGGAGTTTGAACTAAGAGGCACATTCGCAACAGATAGTGACAACGGAAACGTTGTAAGGGCTTGGGTTCCTATAAACAGGATGTCCGACGCGCATCTGTGCAACTGTATAATTGACCGCGTAGATAATTTCGATGATGTTGATGCTTTGACGGGTTACATTGATACACATACGCTATTGTACATGAAAGAGTTGTTGTACAGGTATGAAAAGGGGGTATCGATTGCGGATCATCAATATTTGTTGAACGAATTTTCTCATGAACCGGTCTATGTCGAAATAGATACTGTACATCACAATAATTTCAACCCATTTGTGTTGGAGGATAAGAATAACGCATACGAACACTTCATTAAAACACTTGACAGATATTCCAAAGGGTTTAAGGAATGTGCCACACAAATCGAAGAGAATGACATAAGGTACATTACATACTGCGCTTTGAAATGGTTTGATAGCTTTATAGAAGAAAAACAAAAGAAACCGGTTAATATATAACAGCTTAAAAAAATGGGATTTCTTACGCGGTCATTTATGGCTGCGTTTTTTTTTGCGCATATTTATAAAAGAAATAAAATATATAAGACAATGAATAAGAAACAAATAATCAGATTGAACGAGAGCCAATTGAAACAGATTGTAAATGAAACAATTAGCGAAATGATTTCTGAACTTGATTGGAAAACTTACGCTAACGCAGCTAAAGTTGCGAAAGAAAAAGGTGATAAAAGATGGTATAAATTTCATGATAAAGCAAACAAAGAAGCAAATCAACATTTTTTCGGGAATGAAAATGGTATATATCTGAATGACAATGGTGTAGAAGACAATTACACTAAGATGATTGATAGTAAAATGGGGTTTGGTGGGGCTAATGTATCAGGTAATTATAGTGATTATCCATTTGTAAAACGCGCTTATCGTGATGAAGGAAGAACGTGGAATCAAGGATTACAACAAGGTAGTCGTGGAAACCTTGAATATGTACATCCAGACTTTGGTGGCATTATGGCACATGATGCAAGTGATAGTGAAATAGACCGTGAATTAGGCGATAAAAAAGATTTATTTATGAATGCATATAATGATGCGAAAGATTTTTACGGAAATAAATATAATTATACAAGCGGTAAAGGTTGGATCAAAGATGATGACAAACTCAATGAAGCTATCAGCCAAGCTATCCGTAAAATCCTTGGTTAGCCAGCAAATCTAACGTCCCTATAGTCAAACACCCCGGCACACATGCCGAACATATAAGCGAAGCGCACACCCGCCTTCGCTTTTTTAACAAATATTCTATACTTATCAATTTTAACAAAAATTAAGATAACGCCGTTGTCAACATAATGGCATTTTTTAGTATATTTGACTTGTTAAAAAACAACATTATGGCAGGGAAAAAAGAAATAAATTACAGGGATTTAATAGAATCATTACACAGGGAAAACATGCTTTTCTTTGTCTTTGGTTCATTGATAAGCGCGGATTCCAACTACGACGAAAAATCCATAGAGACAAACAAAAAATACCTGAAGGAAATTCTAACAGAATTGGAGAAAATAAATGGAACAGATGAAACCACAGTGCCAAAAGATGATATTGTAAAATACATCGAAAGAGCAAAGGAATGTATAAAGGTATTGGAACCAAAGGTTGAGGAGAAACACACCGATTTTGACTCTATTCTGTATCTTAAAGCGCTTTCATTCGCAAGAAAGTGTCATGAGGGTCAGAAGGACAAGGGCGGATTCGATTATATCGGCCACCCTATACGTGTTGCGGACAGATGTTCGTCATCCACTGCAATGATTGCCGCACTTCTCCATGACGTTATGGAAGACTGCGATGTTACTGATTATGTTTTGTATGCCGAAGGTTTTCCTAAAGAAGTGGTTAAAACAGTTTCTATTCTTACAAGGGGAGATACCGAAACATATAACGAATACATTCAAAGACTTTCCAAAAACAAGTTGGCAAGAGAGGTAAAGCTTGCCGACCTTGAGGATAACATGAACGTCAGAAGGCTTAACAGGGAATTGACTGAAGGTGATTTGAGTTTGCTTAACCGTTATATCAGGGCATATAAATTTCTGAAGGAGGTTAAAGATGAAGATTAATGTTCCAAAACTATCATCTACAATAAAAACCATAGTATATATCCTTTTTGTGATATTATGGTATGTTGTCGGACTTATTATGGGTTACCACATTTGCGAAAACAATTTCAAAAAAGAGTTGAAGGAACCGAGAATTGGCGAGAAATACGTCATTGTTGACAACACGAACCCGTTCAATCTCGATACCGTAACCATAGTTATCTGCGAGAAAAAGCATAATCACAAAGGCGATTTGTATATAGGCTATAAGTTCGTGAGAGATGATTCGATATCAGGGCGCATGTGGTCGATGGATTACGAGAGTTTCAAAAAAATGTACAAAAGA
>Ga0247608_10008060_pt1 | contig 10709 bp, 7 predicted proteins | sample 176DNAGHGlowgp2_FD_193490 | JGI IMG/M metagenome (GOLD analysis project Ga0247608, IMG submission 193490) | Sheep rumen microbial communities from Palmerston North, Manawatu-Wanganui, New Zealand - 1766 DNA GHGlow gp2 | ecosystem: Host-associated > Mammals > Digestive system > Stomach > Rumen ... | reverse complement strand
TATTTTGCTTCCGACGTTTTTTGCAGAAAATGCACCGGCAACACCCAAGCGCAAAATCCTTGGGCAAATGCAAATGAGCAGCTGTGTGGTTCTACCGGCAGAACCTGTTCCAAACGAAGTTATCCCCTATCTTAGCCAAGACATTTCTTTAGCCCAAAAAAAGTCTATAGAAAAACACTTGTGCTATCCGCGTGTTCTTAACGGACAAAAAATTGCAAAAGCGGAACGTCTTGTTATTCCTTCTGATGAATTCAACCGCTTTGCAAGCACGATTGCATTTGTTTGCACACCGCAGGATACGGACAAAGACGGTGTGCTTCGGCGCATGAATGTTTTTTATGCCTACAACGACGGCTACATTACAAGCTTTGCTTTTGCGGCCGCATCCAAAATCCTTGGCATAAAGCAGGACTCTATCGTACTTGACTGCGGAAACAAGCTGACTTTTTCTTGCGAGGACGGAAGCGAATACAAGATTCCTGTTGACGGAGAGGGAAGAATCCTGGTTCCCTACACTTCAAAAGAGCTTTTTCCCAAAATTAATTTTGAATATTTCTCGCAGGCATTTTCGGACGCAGACCTTTCCTACCAAATAAATTCCCTTTTAAAAGGCAAAACGGCTGTTGTAACAGATTCCACTTTTGAACGCTCCCGTGGCGCACAGAACTTTTTTCTTTCCCCACTAGGAAGCACAATTACGGAAAACACTGCCGAGCTTTGTCTCTTGAACGCTTTCTTGGAAAATTCATTCTTTGGCATATATCCTGTCTACGCTAAATATGCAATTCTATTTTTTACGGTGTGCATAATATTTTTTGCCTCCCTTTCGCGAAGGAAACTTACATTCTTTTTAGCCTGCATATTTTTAATCATCTTAATAGCGGCGGCGGAACTCTTTGTTTTTGTCTACATGAATATTGCCCCCTGGATAGCAGGCCCAATACCTGTTATTCTTGCCGGATTTATCTTTGAACTAATCAGGAGAAGTTTATGATTGATGATTCGCAGATTTACCAAATGATTCAAACTGCACTAAAGATGAGGGAGCGCTCATACTGCCCATATTCGCATTATGCGGTTGGAACAGCATTGCTTACCAAGGACGGACAGATTTTTGGGGGATGCAACATCGAAAACATTGCCTTTGGACCAAGCAACTGCGCGGAACGAACTTCCTTTTTTAAGGCTATAAGCGACGGCCACAAGGAATTTGTTGGCATTGCTATTGCAGGCGGACCTGCGGGAAAGGAACCGCTTGAATATTGCACGCCATGCGGTGTTTGCCGCCAAGTTATGGCAGAATTTTGCCACGAAGATTTTTCTATTATAATGGCAAAAACAGACAGCGACTATAAAATCAAGACTCTGGGTGAACTGCTGCCAGACAGTTTTTCTCCGCATGGACAAGTTGGTGTTCAAAGCCAAGAAGAGTCCGAAGAAAAAGAAGAAGAATAGCAAAAAAAAGACTTGTCCCAAAAGAAAATCTCCCTTTTTGGACAAGTCTAATTTTTATCTCAATAATTTTAGTTTAGGCCAAGCCAAGGCCAGAAGTCCGGATCTTCCTGACCAATTCTCCAGAAGCCTATGCGGGTAACGCCTTTTTCCTGGTACATGCGGGCCCTCTTAACAAGCGAATAGGTGTCGTCAAAGTAGCCTGTTACGTGAACAGTTGCGTCAAATTCAAAATGAGGAATTCCGTTTGCTGAATCGCGGTCTACATTCGTAATGTTTTTTTCTCCAAGGATGCGGTTAACGCTCTTGAAAATCCAAGCCTTGCTGTAGGAAGTGTCCTGCCAGCTGCGTCCGTAGAATGGGAGTCCCATAATCAACTTTTTGTTGGGAAGGGTCTTTACGCAGTAGTCTGCAACGCGGCTGCACCATTCAATACTTGCAACAGGGCCGGGTTTGCTTGTTGACCAGTGTTCATCGTAGGCCATAACAAGGATGCGGTCTACGAGGGGCTCTATTTCCTTGTAGGGATAGATGTCGTCTACAATGTCCTTTGTGCGGGCTGCAAGGGCAACCGTAAGCCATTTTTCCTGACCAATTCTTTTTCTTATGTCTTTAAGGAAGGTCTGGTAGTGCTTTCTGTCGCGGTAGGGAACGTTCTCAAAGTCAATCTGAATTCCGTCGTAATCCTTTGCGGCGGTTTCTATTACATTCAAAAGCCTGTTGCGGCAACCAAATTCCGGGTTCAAGACCATGTGGGTAAGCGCACGTCCCCAAGAAGTAAAGACAAGGTGCTTTCTTCCCTTAAAATTTTTTATCTTCTTGATGTCGGGAATTGCAGATGCCTCACCGTAGCTGTTTATATCAACGCTAAAATAGCAAAGGTCTGTGAGAGGCATTGTTGCGGGGTCAAACTTCTGCTCTTCATCCTGCATAACATAGCCCCAAACCTCGTGGAATTTTACGGGACTTCCACCGGGACTTTCCTTTACATAAGAGCTCTTTATCTTTGGATTTTGAATTACTGTAATGGGAACAACTTCCGGCTTCTTTTCACCAGACTGGGGCTCTGAACCAGGGATGTTAACATTCGCGTTTACTTCCGGCTGAGCTTTCTCCTTTTTTCCGCCTGCAAAAACAGAAGACACCATAATCAGGAAAATTGCAGAGAAAGAAAACGCTGCAAAAACAAGTCGCTTTTTCAAAATAGACTCCTTTTTTTGGCTTAGCGATAAGCCACGTTTATTATATCATTCACTTTTTTAAAACCACAATCAAATCTTACGGAATGTGAATTACTTCGCGGGGCTTGCTTCCGTTTGCAGGTCCAACAATTCCCCTCTCTTCCATCTGCTCAACAAGACGGGCGGCTCTGTTGTAGCCTATTTTTAGTCTGCGCTGAATGTAGCTTGCACTGGCTTTTCCAGCCTGAACAACTATGTCCAAAGCTTTTTCGTAAAGAGGATCTTCACCCTCTTCGCCAAACAAAGACATCTGTCCGTCATCTTCATCATCGTCATCAACAAAGATTTCGTCGTCTATGTATTCAGGCTCACCCCATTCCTTTACGGCACCAACAACATTTTCAACTTCCTGGTCGCTAACAAAAGTTCCCTGAATGCGCTTGGGGAAGGGGTCAGTTGCACTGGCATAGAGCATGTCTCCCTTGCCAAGAAGTTTTTCTGCGCCAACCTGGTCTATGATAATGCGGCTGTCTGTTTTGCTTGCAACCATGAATGCAATGCGGCTTGGTATGTTTGCCTTGATAAGCCCCGTAATTACATCGATTGAAGGACGCTGGGTTGCAAGAACAAGGTGGATTCCAACGGCACGGCTCATTGCGGCAAGACGGGCAATTACTGCTTCCAGCTGCTTGCCTGTTGTGGCCATCAAGTCGGCAAATTCATCAATGACGACAATAAGATAAGGAAGCTTTTCCGTAGCAATATGCCTTTCCGCAATTTTCTTGTTGTAGGTGGAAATATCGCGCACTTCCATGCCGTTCAATAGTTCGTAGCGGCGTTCCATTTCGCAAAGACAATACTGGAGAGCCTGCAAAGCCTTCTTTGGTTCAGTAATTACAGGAGTCAGCAAATGCGGTATGTCGTTGTAAAGCTTTAGCTCTACGATTTTTGGGTCAATGAGAATCATCTTTACGTCATTTGGCCCGCGTTTGTATAGCATGGAAAGAATCATGCTGTTTACACAGACAGATTTTCCAGCCCCTGTTGAACCCGCAATAAGAAGGTGGGGTGTCTTTACAAGGTCTATTATCTGGGTTTCTCCCTGAATATCCTTGCCAAGGATTACAGGCACTGCCATCTTTTTCCATTCGGGGCGGTCCTGCTCTATACATTCGCGGAAGGAAACGATTGACCTTTCCTTGTTAGGAACTTCTATGCCAACCGCACGCTTTCCTGGAATTGGGGCAACAATACGCACTGAACTTGCAGCAAGGCGCAATGCAATGTTGTCCTGCAGCGCAACAATCTTGCTAAGCTTTACGCCCGGAGCTGGAAGCATTTCAAACATGGTAACAACCGGGCCCTTACGGATTCCCGTTACCTCTGCCTTTATCTTGAATTCATCAAGGGTGCCTTCAAGATTGCGTGCTGCGGCCTGGGTCTCTTCGTCTATAATCCAATAGGGATTGTCCGCATAGGCAGTAAGCAAATCCGTTGGAATAAGGTAGGGGCCTGCCTTGTGTCTTTTTGGCTGGGGAATGCTTATTGGGCGGCTTCCGTATTCATCGGTAACAATGGCACGGTCTGTGGGAAGGCTGCTGTTTGCAAAAACAGGGTTCTCTTTTGCTTCATCTTCTTCTACAAAAGTCTCCCTGTCTGCATCATCTTCTATGTCTTCTAGGGGATCGTCACCATATTCATCTTCATCGGAAAGATCATCTTCATCTTCCTCATCCTGATTCTGGTCAAAGTATTCAGAATCCTGGGAAGCATCGAACATCTTGTCCAAATCTTCAATGTCGCTTTCGTTTTCCGCGGAATCTATCTCTGCAGCAAGGTTACGGCGGTTGTTTTTTGCAATAGATGAATCTTCTGCTTCTGTAAGTCCGCTGCTTGTACTTGAAAGTTCGGATTCCTCTTCCTCATCGGGCTGACCATCTTCATCCGTAACGATTCCGTCTTCTTCCACCTGTGCCCTTACGTCATCGTCCATCTTGGCAAAAACATCGTCCAGTGCAGAAAGCAGGGCACGGCCTTTGCGCGAAGGAGTAAGGTTGTGAACAACATCCTGTGTCTGGTGGGGCTGGGGAACTATCTCTTCCTCGTCCCGGGCTTCTTTTATAAATGTGCCTTTCTTTTCAAGGGAAGGGTCAAATTCAAAGAAGGTGCTTTCATCTTTTGCCGCTTCTTCGGAACTTGTACCAACGACTTCAGCTTCATCCTCTTCATCCTGCCCATTCTGCTCTTGTACGTCAGTTTCTGCAAGTTCTGCCAAAAGGTCATCTTCGTCATCAAAGCCTGTTTCGTCTGCAGAGGCTTCTTCGATTGCCTTGCCTGCAATTGGCTCATCCTCCCCCAGCTTGTCAACAGATTCTTCCATAGAAAGCGGAATGCCTGCATCATCAGATACAATTACGCGCTTAACAAAAACCTTTTCCGGTTTGCCGCCGTCCTTTGAGGGGGTATAAAAATCTCCGTCCTTTTCAATGTCTTCTTTTTTGGCAGAAGCAGTTTGATTTTCCTGTTCAGCAGGCTGTCCGTTCTGGCTAACGGTCTGGGCATTCTGGTCTACAGTCTCTGCAAATGCCTCAACAGTCTGGGCGGCAGCGGCATCATCAACGCGGATTACCTTTGCCCCTGTCTCTTCTTCGGGATATTCAAAATCGTCTGGATTAATGTCATCCGGGTCCACGGAATCGGCATCATCGTATTCATAGCTGTCTGCAACATCAATGTCGTCGTCAAATTCAGTTACTTCTTCGCTTTCATCGCCGACTACAGTGGCATCTTCCTTCTTTTTCCTGGTACCAAAAAAATCATCCAGGTCAACGTCTTCATCAGAGCCACGGGCAGCTTCCTGATGCTTGCTTCTGTCTTCCAGGCGGGCAATATTGCGTATCTTGTTGGCGGAATTCCTTATGAATTCATCAACTGAAGCCCTCTGCGAACCCTTTCCATAGGAACTAGGGGCTACAGAGGGGTCTTCAAACTGGTCGTCAAGTTCAATCTGGTCATACTCAGCCTCCTTCTGGCCCTGGTCAACCGACGGCTGGCCGGTATAGGCATGGGCTTCCTTTGTCTGGGCATAGGCCTTGTACTTTTTATGGTTCTTGGCATATTTTGCTTCCAAAAGACTTGCAAAGACCAGGGTAACCAGATATTCGGCAATGACCATAAAAGATGCAAAGGCTGTAATACCAACAACCGCTACAACTGCAAAAGCCCCGCTGTAGTTTTCAACAACGGAGCGAATCCACTTTTCGGCACCAACAACCGTAAAAAATGGGACAAAACTTACCAAAAGGCACATTGCCCGCTGAACAGACCACCTGTAGTCAAGACAAGAAGACCCGGAAACAAAAAAGAAAACCGGTATAAGCAGGGAAGAAAGACCAAATGCCCCTACAACAACATGCCCCAGGGCAGACAAAAAGCCCTGCTGCTCAGGAGAAAGCGTTCCGTAATCAAAAAATGCCAGGAGTATACCTATGGAAAACAGTGCTGCTACTAAAAAAAGCGCAAAAGCCGCCAAAATAGAAGCAGTTTTTTCCTTATTTAAAAACTTATAGACCATTTACCCACCCAATTCATTTTATTATCGGATTTTTTTTTCAACAGTTAATTCCTAAAATCTCTATTTTTCTCTCTTCTGGAGCAGCTTTTGTTGGTCTACTGTGTCTGGCACTCCGTGACCGTCCAGTTTCCCTTTAATCCCGCTTTCCAGGGTTCCGTGGGGCCATCAAATGATAAACAAACAGCACCATGGATGGTGCGTCATTTGTTAGCATAAAAAGCAGGTGAGTTTTCGCAGAAAACTCATGGTTAAAAATTGCATGGATGCAATTTTTAACCAACTGCCCTTCCAATCGGGGCTAGGCCTCTTTTGCAAAAGATTGTGCACTTTGCCGAATCATGCTAAGATAAAAATATGGAAGCAAGGTATTTACCAATCGGAATCCAGGATTTTGAAAAACTCCGCAGGGGAAATTATGTTTATGTAGACAAAACTCATTTTGTCTATGAACTTGCACGGACAAGCACCCCCTATTTCTTAAGCCGCCCCCGCCGCTTTGGAAAGAGCCTTTTGCTTTCAACCCTGGAAGCCTACTTTCTTGGTAAAAAAGAACTTTTTGCTGGGCTTGCAATAGAAAAGCTTGAGAAGGAGTGGACGCAGTATCCTGTCCTTAAGATTAGCTTTGGGGCTGACAATTACCCTGATTTGGCAAGCCTAAAATCTGCAATAAACCTTATGCTTTGCAGGTACGAAAAGATTTTCAATGTAGAAGTGTCGGATGAGCGTTCTGCACCAAGGCTCAATAATATTATTTTGGCTGCCTATGAACAAACAGGAAAGCAAGTTGTAATTCTCATTGACGAGTACGACAAGCCCATCCTTGACGCACTCTACACAGAATACGAAGAGTCCAACCGCCAGGAGCTTCGGAGCTTCTACAGCCCCCTCAAGGACATGGACAGGTACATCCGCTTCCTCTTCATTACAGGGATTACAAAGGTGAGCCACATAAATATCTTTAGCGGACTCAACCAGCTTAACGACATAAGCCTTAGCAAAGACTATTCTGCCCTGTGTGGAATTTCAGAATCTGAACTGGATGAATACTTTGTGCCAGAAATTGAGGCGCTTGCAAAAGAGCAGGAGATGACTGTTTTAGAGGCAAAAGAAAAGCTTGCCCGCATGTATGACGGCTACCACTTTACCCATGACGTTGAGGGTGTCTACAATCCATTCTGCCTTTTAAAGTGTTTTATGGAAAGAGACTTTGGCTCCTACTGGTTTGAAAGCGGTACACCTTCGTTCTTGGTAAAAGCCCTGCAGAATCAGCCGCTTGTGCTTTCCACAATAGTCAACGGGCGGAAGGCAAAGGAAGACCAGTTCAAGAACTACGACCCCGACTCAAAGAACATGCTGCCCGTAATCTACCAGAGCGGCTACCTTACGATTAAGGGCTTTAGCAAGGAAAGACGGATCTATACACTGGACTTTCCCAACCGGGAGATTGAAGAAGGCTTCCTTAATGTCCTTCTTAAGAAATTCGTGAAGGTGCCTGATGACGACATGGGGCTTGCGGTTGACAACATCTGTGATGCCCTGGAAGATAAAGACGTGGACAAAGTTCTTTCCATTATAAAAGCCGCAATCGCAGACCTTCCCACAGTTGTAAAAAAAGACATGTGTGAAAACTACTACGAGTCGGTAACCCACCTTATATTCCGGCTGACGGGCTTTAACGTGGTAAGCGAGCTTCAGTCGGTTGCAGGCCGCAGCGACGTAATTGTTACAACGAAAGATTCTGTTTTTATTTTTGAGCTTAAGATGGACAGGGGGCGCAGCTTTGAGGAAGTTGCAGAAGACGCGTTGACCCAGATTAACGCAAACGGATATGCAGAGCGCTTTACCGTAAGCGGAAAGTCAATGTTCAAGGTTGGAGTAGTCTTTTCCAGTGACGGCAAGGGTATGGTCGGCTGGAAGTATTGAGTGTGCTTTTACTGATGGGATTACGAAAAATTTTTCAATATAGAAGGCAAGGGTCCAGTAAAGCCATAACCCCGCGACTTAAGAAGGCTTGCCTCCCGCACCCATGAATGCAGGGACGGCAAGGGCGTTTTTTGACATTACAAGGAATTGCGCCTCAAACGTGCTTCATGGAACTTTGAGCCGCGGAGGAAGGGCATTACAGGAAGCAACGGAGTGTCCTTCCCCGGCGGGGCAATGTCTGGATTCCCATCGATTTATCTAATATTTCAAACATAAATGATGCTTTGAAAGGTATAGGCCCTTATGGCCAAACTGTTACATCACAAGAATTAAGATATATCAGGGATAACTGGAACATATTTAAGAATGTCGTTCAATTTTGCAAGGATGGCCAAATGGTAGAGCTTCAATGGTGAAAAAAGTAAAAACTTTTAAGCTGAATAAAAATGTAGAATTAGTACTGGAAGTTGTAAATGAATTAAACTGGACAAAATGTTTTATTAAAGAAATAAATGTTTCCATGTACATCGGAAGCGAAGTTTACTCATATATAAAGGAAAGGTTTGATAAAAATTTTAAATCCAACAAACTAAATGAGCCTGTTGTTGAATATGATAATAAAAAAATATACAGAATAATAACTTTAAGTGATCCTTATATCACACTTTATAAAACTGCAAGCGGCAACAAACTTTTGATTCAAAATGAGCACGTTGAATTTGTAAAAGAAATTGATTTGGAAATTGATAATTTAGATTTATAAATACAAATAATTTATATCCCTCGCAAATATGTATTTGTGGGGGATAAACGCTTAGAATTTTCATAAAAGTCTATAAAACTCTGAAAAAATATTGTTCTTGTGGTATAATTATTTTTAGAAAACGGGGAGGCAAGGCGGTATAACCAGAATTTACCCGACACGGGTGGTGTGTTTAGTCCCACATATGGCGGTTTGTATGCATACGCGGCAAACAACCCGGTACGCTATATAGACCCGGATGGGGAAGAGGTTTTCTGGGGTCCGTTTACTGGAACCAGCATAAAATGGGCTGGAAATAAAATCCACCGGAAGGTACAGGATGAATTAAAGAATACATATGGTGGCGAAATAGAAGTGAAGATTTCAGGTGCAGGACGAGCAGATTACGTTGTGGGAAATGAAATCTACGAAGTAAAGCCATATACACAGGTTAATATGCAAGCCGGAAAAGAACAGTTGCAAAACTATGTGGATCATTCAAAACCAGGAACAGAAAAAGGAGTTTCTTTATTGGAAAGAATTCCTAAGGAAATCAAAATTAAGGATTTTGTATTATTGGAGACGAATAACTTAAGAATAACATGTGATATTTGCTGCAAAACAAATCCAAGACCAGAACAAGCAGGCATGGTATATTACATTCCGTACAATTGGCGGGTTGAAAACAAATCGGGATTGTCAACGGAGGCTTTAATTAAAATTTTTGTTTTTGGATCCATGTTTGTATCTGGGGTTTCATCCATAGGGCAGATAACAACTTACATTGTTGAAGACTCCGCTGCCGCTTGCTTTGTATTGATGCCTGCACCTGTTCTAAATTATTACACAAATAAAGAAAACATGCAAAATCAGATTATGGCAAATTAACAAGGGGAAACAGCGATGAATTTTAAAAAGGCAATAAAATATGAGGAATTAAAGGATTTTTTTGAATCCAAGGGCTTCTGCGTAACATCTGAAGAGGGAGATTTTGTTTTTACAACTCCATTTGGAGAGTATTTTGCAATAAGCCAGCCTTGGAAAGATTCTGACATGATACACCTGGATGGAAAGTTCTTATATTCATTTGGGCTTCCAGATTTTATAAGAGAATGGCCGCAAGGAATAAATTTATATGATTACTTGGTGAATGTCGCCTATCCTATTATTAAGAATTTAAAAGGACCTGCAACTTTCTATGCAAATTCAGAACCTGTCATTGACTATATCAAAAAAATATTAGATAAAAAAGGCATTGACTACAAATATACTAATCCTGCTGCCATAACGTATATACGTTGTGTACCACAGCGATCTCTTTTTGAAAATACAATAAAATATAAGCTGTTTTCCTTTTATAAAGGAAACATGAAATACGGAATAATTTTGAAGCAATTTAATGGGATATTCCTGGCATGTTTTAAGGATGATACGAACACGGTCTATTTTGAATATCCATGGCACTCATTCTGCCCAATATACAAGGAAGGAGAGGATTATGTAAAGACCACAATCGAAAATTTTCTGGAATTTGTTGAACAAGATAATATGAAGCCTAATAACTTGGTAGGTTAAACATATAACGTTTCCGACCAGCCTGAAAAAGTGGCTGGTTCAGACTATCCCCGATAACCCGGATGAATTCCTCCCCCTCCGGGTTAAAATTGACTATCCTCAAAAAAATCTGCTAGAATACATCAGGAGGAAAATAACGGAAACATCGTAATGGAGCAGGACGGAAGCTTTGAGGCCAACGGCACGGAGGGCGCATACCACAGGATTAACCGGGAGACGGATGACGTCTACTCCACGGACTACGGCTGGGGGCTCTACAAGG
>Ga0247608_10008059_pt1 | contig 10709 bp, 6 predicted proteins | sample 176DNAGHGlowgp2_FD_193490 | JGI IMG/M metagenome (GOLD analysis project Ga0247608, IMG submission 193490) | Sheep rumen microbial communities from Palmerston North, Manawatu-Wanganui, New Zealand - 1766 DNA GHGlow gp2 | ecosystem: Host-associated > Mammals > Digestive system > Stomach > Rumen ... | reverse complement strand
AGTTGCATATAGCATCGCAATCCAAATCAAAGATTTGGTGCGCTGCTTATCTTGCAGGGCGTCCCCTCTCCGAAAACGATTCACTGAATCGTTTTCGGATTCACCCCTTGCGGAGCGCACTTCGTACCCAAGGGCTCTGCCCTTGGAACCCGCCAAGGACGCTGTCCTTGGAACCTGCGGGGTGACTCCCCACGGGGTGGGGAGATGTCGCGAAGCGACAGAGGGGACGGGCTGTTCAGCTGCCCTCGACCCGCAAGCCTTTGTAAAGGCTTGAGCGAAACTTTCGGTTTCGCGTTGCAGTTCGTTCAGAACGGAAGATGTCTCCGCGCCTATAGCTGAGCCGTCAGCTATACTTGCTATTTTTTCCGAAAAATGCTATAATATTATGTCAACCACAATAGGAGGTCTTGCATATGAGCTTTTCTCCAAAGGAAATCCTGAAATTCGTTGAAGAAAATGATGTCAAATTTATCAGACTCACTTTCTGCGATATCTTCGGCAACCTCAAAAACGTCGCCATTATGCCCAATGAGCTCGAACGCGCTTTCTCGTGCGGTATCCCCTTCGACGCCTCGGGCTTCGCCGAGCACTGCTCCGACCTGCTGCTCGTCCCCGATATCTCCACACTCTCCGTGCTCCCGTGGCGCCCTAAGTCGGGACGCGTCGTCCGCTTTTTTTGCAGTCTCAAAACTATCGACGGCTCCGACTATGTCGGCGATATCCGCTCCGACCTCATCAGCACGATGAATGAGCTCCGCCTCGACGGCTACTCCTGCGAAATGGGCACCAAGTGCGAATTCTACCTCTTCGAGCTAGACGCCAAGGGCGAGCCTACCAAGATTCCCCATGACAACGGCGGCTACCTCGACGTCGCACCGCTCGACAAGTGCGAGAACGCAAGGCGCGAGATATGCCTCTCACTCGAGGAAATGGGGCTCAGTCCCAAGAGCTCCTGCCATAAGTACGGTCCCGCGCAGAATGAGATAGAGTTCCGCGAGAATGAGCCCGTCACCGCCGCGGACGATATGGCGCACTACAAGACCGTAGTTAAGTCTATTGCCGCGCAGAACGGTCTCTTTGCCTCGTTCATGCCCAAGCCCCTCAGCAACGAGCATGGCTCCGCGCTCAGTATCTCCATCAGCCTCCGCAAAAACGGCGAGTACATCTTCGGAGGCGTCCCCGAGGAGATGTCCCGCGACGGTAAGTGCTTCATTTCGGGTGTGCTCAGCCGTATCCGCGAGATAACCGCCTTCCTCAACTCTACTACCAACTCATACAAGCGCTTCGGTATGGGCTATGCGCCGAAATACGTGGACTGGTCTCCCGAGAACCGCTCTCAGCTGATTCGTGTGCCGCGCGCGGTCGGAGTGTCCCCGCGCATTGAGCTCCGCTCCGCAGACGCCGCCTGCAACCCATATATCGCCTTCAAGCTCATCCTCGCCGCTGGCATGGAGGGCATACGCTCGGGCGACTGCTCGCTCATGGACTGCACATTGAAGGGCGATACCCCCGCGGGCTTCGAGCGCCTGCCGATGTCGCTCGCGGAGGCTGTAGAGGTCGCGGAAAACAGCGATTTCGTCAAGCGTACTCTCCCCGAGGAGATACGCAGCAGCATACTCTCGCGCCTCCACACACAGATACAGGAGTACAGCCTCGCCAAGGACAAGGACGAATTCGAGGAAAAGGCGTACTTCATGTACCTCTAAACGGAGCAGGATATGAACAGAGCTTTGATTGTTTCTGCCGACCCGCAGGAGGCTGCGCTCATCGAGCAGACCGCGCAGATAGAGGGCTTCGGCTCGGTCGCGGTCATATCGGGAGGCAGCGAGGCGCGGCGCCTCATCAGCGGCGAATCGGCTCCCGACCTCATCATTATTTGTACCCCTTTGCAGGACGAATTCGGACAGGAGCTCGCTGAGACTGCCGCGGAGGAGACTCCCGCGGGGATAATCCTCGTCTGTCACGGCGAAATCGCCGACGAGCTCGTGGACAGGCTCTCCGACTACGGGATAGCCGTCCTCGGCCGCCCCGTGAGCAGGGAGGCCCTCAGCCGCGATATCCGCCTCCTCAGCGCGAACCTCAGCCGTATGTCGGGCCTTAAAGAGAGCCCCGAGGTCCTCGGCAGGATAGAGGAGATACGTGTGATAAACCGCGCAAAATCGGCGCTGATGAAGTACCTCAAATTCACTGAGCCGCAGGCGCACCGCTATATCGAGAAGCAGGCGATGAATAACCGTCAGACGCGGCGTGAGGTCGCCGAGCACATTATCGAGCAGTACGAGAAATAAATTGAGAATTGAGAATGGAGAATGGAGAATTATGGTGTCCGCTGACGCGGACGAATTCAGAATATATCGCCGCAGGCGATGCCTTCATTCTCAATTTTCAATTCTCAATTATAAAAAACGGAGTTGATATCTATGGATAAGCGCGACCCTCTCCGCGTTAAGGCTGACCTCCTCGTCCGTGAGCTCACTCTCGACGAAAAAATCAGCTTTCTCACTAATCAGCACCCGCCCGTCGAACGCCTCGGGCTCGCGGAGTTCGGCATAGGCACCGAAATCGCCCGCGGCTTCGTCGGCAGAAGCGAGGACAAGCACTCGACTGTCCTCCCGCAGCCCGTCGGCCTCGCGGGGACCTTCGACACCGAGCTCATGTTCGCTCTCGGCAGCCTCGCGGGCGATGAGTGCCGTGCCTACTACAACAGCGGCTCGAAAACCGACCTCTGCGTTTGGGGTCCGACCGTCGATATGGAGCGCGACCCGCGCTGGGGCCGCACCGAGGAGGCTTACGGCGAGGACGTCTGCCTCGCGGGCGAGATGACTGCCGCCTATACGCGCGGTCTTGCGGGCGGCGACAGTAAATACGTCAAAACTGTCCCTACGCTCAAGCACTTCTGCGCGAATAATAACGAGCACGAGCGCGACAGGTGCAATGCCTTCCTCCCGCCCCGCCTCAAATATGAATACTACTACGCCGCCTTCCGCAATGCTATCGAGTTCGGCGGCGCGCGGAGCGTTATGACTGCCTACAACGAGATAAATCACCTCCCCGCGCTCTGCAACCCCGAGGTGCAGTCTGTCCTCAAGGACAAGTGGGGACTGTGGTTCACGGTCACTGACGGCGGCGACTTCTCGCAGAACCTCACAGCTCACGGCTTCTTCGACAGGCACTCCGAAACGCTCGCGGAGGCGCTCAGGGCGGGCTGCGATACTATGCTGGAAGGCGCGGAGCTAACCGTGAATGCCGCCCGTGAGGCGCTGAAATCAGGCGCTCTCACCGAAGAAGACATCGACAGAGCCGTCGGGAACGCCCTCTATGCGAGGCTGAGGCTCGGACAGCTCGCCGATGACTGCCCCTATGACAGCATCGGAAGCGATGTGATAGACTGTCCCGCGCACCGTGAGGTCAACCTCCGTGCCGCTCGCGAGCAGGTCGTACTCCTCGAGAACGGCGGACTGCTCCCCGTCAGGAACAAGCCGCGCAGGATAGCGGTGGTCGGCGCGCTCTGCGATGAGGGGCTCATGGACTGGTATACGGGCTATTCACGCGATAATGTGTCGCCTGTGGAGGGCATACGCCGCGAATTTTCGGGCGCGGAGGTCGTGCAGGACAGCCTGTGGGATATCGTCGCGGTCAAAGCTGACAACGGCAAGTACCTCTCCGCTCACGAGGACGGCTCGATTTGCGCGGACGCTGATAATATAGGCGAAAATGAGCTCTTTGAGATGCAGATTTGGGACGAGCGCTCCGAGGACCTCGGCAGGCGGCGCGTCTGCCGGTGGACGAACTTCTTCTCCGTGAAGTTCAGGCGCTTTATACAGCTCGATGATGCGCTGAAACTGAACAAGCGAACGGTCTATGACTGGTTCACGCGCGAGTCCTTCGAGTACGTCTGCGACGGCGCGACAGGGCAGGAGCTCCTGCGCGATATCATGCTCGGCGGGCGTATGACTGCCGACAGCTCGGGCAGGGTGACCTCCGACCCTTGTATGAACGGGCAGACGATGCATATAGAGGTCGTCGACAGCGCCGCAGTCCGAGCGGCAAAACTGCGCGATGAATGCGACCTCGTCGTGTACTGCACGGGCAATCACCCCGTACAGGTGGCAAAGGAGTGCTATGACCGCGATACGCTCTCGCTCGGCTTGCAGAGAGAGGTCAGGGACGTCCTCGCGGAGGCGCAGGACAGGCTCGTCACCGTGCTCATATCGAGCTATCCCTATGCGATAAGCGGCGCGAAAAACCTCATATATACCACACACGCGGGTCCTCACCTCGGCACCGCTGTCGCTGAGACGATAAGCGGCAGGAATGTCCCCGCGGGCAGGCTCGCGATGACGTGGTACCGCTCCGAGCTCGACCTGCCCGATATAATGCAGTATGACATCGAAAAGGGCTGCACTACATATATGTACTTCAAGGGCAAGCCGCTCTATCCGTTCGGGTACGGACTGTCCTACGCGCGGTTCGAGTACGTGGATATGGAGCTGTCGGGCGGCGATAAGCCCGCGGCTGTGGTGCGCGTGAAAAACGTCTCCGAAATAGACGGCGATGACGTCGTACAGCTGTATTTCACTGTCCCGCACTCGAAGCTGAGACGTCCCGCGAAAAAGCTCTGCGCGTTCGCGAGGGTGCATATCGGGGCAGGGGAGACCGCCGAGGTGCGGCTCGCTGTGCCGCGGCATATCCTCGAAATATACGACACTCACAGCGGCGAAATGCTCGTGGAACAGGGCGTTTACCGCTTCATGGCGGGCGGGTGCTCCGATAATCTGACGCTCGCGGGTGAGGCAGAGGTCAGCGGAGCCGATATCCCTCCGCGCCGCGATTCCTTCGCGGCTGAGGCGTTCGACGACTACTTCGGCATCGAGACCGTGTGGTCAAAGCGCCTGCGCAGGTTCTACGTCCGCACGAACAGCTGGAACGGCAGAGCTGTCTACGATGACTGCCCGTTCGCCGAGAAGCGCCAGATAACGCTGTCTGCCGCCGCCTTCATGGGCAAGGGCACCCTGCATCTCCACCTCGCGGACAAGTATGCCGAGGTACAGCTCGAGCCCTCCGACGGCTATGACGACTTCAAGGAGTATACGGTCGGGCTCCCCGAGGGGCTCCCCGAGTGCGGTCGCCTCACAGTCGCGATGTCGGGGGATATCTGCCTGCTCGGCGTTGAATTGAAATAATACTCGAATGGGGCGGCTTTGGGCTGCTACCTTTAACGGAAAAAGCGGGCTACCGTGCTATACATTTTCGGCACATTTTTGGTAACCTGCGATTCCGCCAAAGGGGGCTCCCCTTGGCAGTCCATGTTTTATTGTGCGGACGCCCAAAGGGCGCCCCTACATAATTGCTTCTCGCCGAAAGCAGACTATGCCGTTTGAACAGACTGAGCGAGCTTGCGAGCGGCAACGAAGTTGGGGGGCGGGGGACTATGTCCCCCGACAGGGTCTGGGGTGACTCCCCACAGTGTGGGGAGATGTCGCGAAGCGACAGAGGGGACGGGCTGTTCAGCCGCCCCAGCAGAGTCCAGAGACAGAGTCTCTGGCAGGGCAAGGGCAGCGCCCTTGTTTGAAAAGGCTTGAGCGAAACTTTCGGTTTCGCGCGGCAGTTTATCAGAAACGCCCAAAACTCCCCGCGCCGCAGGCTCGGCTCCCGAAAGTGACATAATTGTAATGAAATAGTCACGGCATAGTAATTTTAGCCTGCTATAATGATTACAGTGAAATAATAACCGTTCAGGAGGTATTCTTATGGAACTTATGCGGATCGAAAACCTTTGCAAGACCTACGGCAAGGGCGAGAATGAGGTAAAAGCCCTCGATAACGTCTCTTTCACCGTCCCCAAGGGACAGATGCTCGCTGTAATCGGCCCCTCGGGCTCGGGCAAGTCAACTCTCCTCCACATCCTCGGCGGCGTCGACCGTCCCACCTCGGGCAAGGTCTTCCTCGACGAGCAGGACGTCTTTGCGCAGGATAACAAGAACCTCGCTATCTTCCGCCGCAGACAGGTCGGACTGATATACCAGTTCTACAACCTTATCCCCGTCCTCGACGCTGAGGAGAACATCACCCTCCCGCTCATCATGGACGGCAGAAAGCCCGACAAAAAACACCTCGATGACCTGCTCGAGCTCCTACAGATAAAGGAGCGCCGCCACCACCTGCCGTCGCAGCTATCGGGCGGTCAGCAGCAGAGAGTATCTATCGGGCGCGCGCTGTTCACGTCTCCAGGGGTAATTCTCGCGGACGAGCCTACGGGCAACCTCGACAGCAAAAACAGTGCCGAAATTATGAAGCTGCTGCAAAAGTCCAACCACGACTACGAGCAGACCATGATAATCATTACCCATGACGAGAATATCGCGCTCCAGTGCGACCGTATCCTCACGCTCTCCGACGGAAAAATTGTCAGCGACAAGCTCAACGACAGAAAGTAAGGGGGCAATGCTATGTTTGAATTCCTGCTCGCGCGGAGATACATCAAGACGCAGAAGCGTCACTCCGCTCTTACGATTTGCAGTATAGTCGTCGCGGTAACGCTGATGAGTATGCTGTTTACGGGCTTCGCGACCCTGAGAGGCTGTATGCGTGCCGCTCACTACGACTTTATGCCCTACCATATGCGCTTTTCGGGTATGACCTCAGCGCAGATGGACGAGATAGAAAAGCTCCCCGAGCTGAAATCATACGACAAGAGCAAGCTCGAGGACGGCACCTATCAGATAGATGTGATGTTCAAAAAGAACAGTATGAAGGATGTCGGTGAGTTCCTGCAGACGCTCTCTGTTGACAAGCTCGGCATAAGCTATGAGGACTTTCCATATTGGAGGCTCGACCACATCGAAGCCAACACCTCGCTGATGAACGACGACCTCGTCGACGATAACGCAAGAGCTGAATTTGTACAGCTTTTGTGCCTGTTCTACGTGTTCATCGTCATCATCGCGCTGGCGCTCCGTCTCATCATCGACACCGCCTTCGAGATATCCTCCCGCGAGCGCGAAAGGCAGTTCGGCGTTTTGCAGTCGGTGGGAGCTACCCCAAAGCAGATTGTCCGCATAATGACCGCGGAGGGTCTTATCCTCTCGGGCGTAGGTATCCCGATTGGTCTTGCCTGCGGCATTCTCTGCGCGTATATCGCCTTCAAGCGCATTCTTCAGAGCGGTATCGCCGATGCGTTCTTCTCCTCAGATAAGGCGGAGCAGATCGTGCGCTTCCACATCAGCCCGCTCATGCTCCTCATCGCGGCTGTGACCAGCCTCGCGTGGGTGCTCTTCTCCGCTTACGGCACGGGTCTGCGCGTTGTCAAGAAGTCGCCCGTGGAGGCTATCTCCGCGAGAAGCAATAACGTCAGGAAAGTCCGCAGGCGCACTCTCATGGGTCTTATCTTCGGCTGGGTAGGCAAGCTCACCTCGCGCAATGCCCGCCGTCACCCCAAGAGATACATCGTCACTATCCTCTCGCTCACCCTCTCGCTCGGACTCTTTGCGGGCGTGGGAAGCGTTATGTATATAGTGACCGACATCATGGATAAGCCCGTAGACCGCGATATCTGCATCGATTACGATTACAGCGTATTTGACCTCCTCGGCTATAAAAAGGGCATTGAGGAGCTCGAAAAGAGCGGATATTTCAGCAGATATTACGTCTCTGTGATGAATGGCGCCCGTGATGTGGACACTGAAAAAGCATACTATATCCACTATATGAGTGAGCCCCAGTACAACAATATGATGTGCAATAAGGCTCCGATAAGCTATGATGAGCTCAAAAAATCGGGTGGATTCCTCTATGTGTCGACTATGACCGAGCCCGACAAGTCTATCAAGTCACTCGAACTCGAAGTTACGGAGCTGAACGCCTCCGACGAGACGAGAAAGACCTACGAGGAGGCTTTCAAGGCGTATAAGGCTTCAAGGGTGAATACTCCCGACGATACTGATGCAGAGGAAATTGACGATGATTCAGAGAACAAATATAAACTGTATTCAAAGGTCGTGAAGGCTTCAAAGGACAATATCAAGAAAACGAAGCATACCTTTGACATCGCCGCCTCCTGCAAGCTGCCCAAGAGAGACAACGATGCGAGCCCGTTTGCTGCGATATGGGATTACAATGACGACGAGAACGAATCACTTTACCTTATCGCCCCTATAGAGAAGTACGAGGCGGGAGACTACAAGCTGTACGGCAACTTCCACTTTAACGTGGATATAAGCTGCGATATCAAGAGCCCCGACGTTCACGACAAGGCTGTCAGATACATCGATGATAACAAGGATATGAAGGTATGGCTCGATGTGTTCGAGATGATGCAGCAGCTCCGCACAACTATGGCGGCGTTCGCTATCGCGGGTCGCTTTATCACGGGGCTTATCGCTCTCATTGCGATAGTCAACATGATAAACATCGTCTCCACGGGCATAGTCAACCGCCGCAGTGAGATTGCCTCCATGCAGTGCGTCGGCATGACTCAGGGTCAGCTCTATAAAATGGCGATAGTCGAGGGCTTGCAGTATACCATTTTCGCGACCATAGGAGCAATACTCCTCAGCGTCGCTGGTATGTTCCTCACCGAGCAGTTCCTCATTCTGACGGAGGCTATCAGTCACGACGAGATGGGCAAGTATATCAGGTACAGCGAGCCAGTCTGGCGAGTCCTCGCGGCATCAGGCGCGGCGTTCCTCGTCTCCATAATCGCGGCGGTCATCCCGCTCAAAATTATGCAGAAAACTTCCCTCATCGACCAGATACGAAGCGTGGACTGATATAACAGCAAAACAGCCATAAAGAAGTTCGCTTCTTTATGGCTGTTTTTAAAATAATAAATAATAAAGAAGAAAGAAAAATGAATGATTTCGGTGTCGCCTGCGGCGATATCTGTAACAGCAGAAAAAGCAGACGCTTTTCCCCTTGAAAAATAATGGAAAATGTGATATAATGAATTATCAGGGGGATAGTTCGTATCCCGTCTTTATGTCATTTGGGGGAGACATCTATGTATTACTCTATAATCGTCCTTCTGGCGATAATGATCCTCTTTATTGAGAATAACGATATATTGCTCAAACGCGGCGATTCCTCAAATAGTACGCCGCTGAAAATGTACAGGAGATTCCTGCTGGCTGTCCTCGTATACTATACCTCCGACATCCTATGGGGGGTTATCGAATACCTCAAGCTGCCGACCCTCCTCTACATCGACACGCTCTTCTACTTCGTCGCGCTCGCGGGCAGCCTCCTGTTCTGGACGCAGTTCGCGGTCACCTACATAAACTCGCAGTCTAAGCCCGGACGCGTTCTGGTCAATATCGGACGCGCATTCTTCGCCGTCTTCCTGCTCGAGGTCATCGTGAACCCGTTTTATCCGCTCCTGTTTTCTATTGACAAAAACAGCGCCTATATCGCTAAACCGCTCAGACACGTCATGCTGGTACTGCAAATTCTGCTGTTTGCTCTCGTGTCCCTGCACGCCCTCGTCAATATGCTGAAAGGCAGCGGCAGCATCAAGCAGAGATACCGTACTATCGCTTTTTCGGGTTTTATCGTGGCTGCTTTCCTCACGATACAGCTTTGGTTCCCGTATCTGCCGCTCTATACCATTGCGTATATGCTCGGCATCTGTATGCTCCATACCTTCGTTATCAACGGCGAAAAAGAGGCTGTCACGGAGGAACTCAAAAATGCTCTGGCGCGAGAAAAGAAGCATTACAAGGAACTCCTCGACGCACGCGTCCTCGCCTATAAGGACTCTCTTACAGGTGTAAAAAGCAAGCTGGCTTATGCGGAATTCGAGTCAAAAAAGAATTCGGATATCCAGAACGGACGCAATCTCGACTTCTCTGTCGCGGTCTTCGATATTAACGGGCTCAAAGAAGTGAACGATACCCTCGGTCACGAAAGAGGCGACCAGTTCATCATCGACGCCTGCATGATTATTTGCAGACACTTCAAGCATAGCCCCGTCTTCCGCATCGGCGGCGACGAGTTCGTCGTCCTCCTCGAGCGCGATGACTTCGACAACAGAGCTGCCCTCGCCGACAGCTTCAATCAGAATATGGATTCTCCCGATAGCTCCGAACAGTCTATCATCATCGCAATGGGTATGACCGATTTTATCAGCGGCAGTGACGCCTCCTTCAACGACGTCTTCGTCCGCGCCGATAAGCTGATGTATGAACGCAAGCATGAACTCAAAAACAGCCGCAGGGTCTGAACCTGCGGCTTTGCTTTTTCCTGCGGGACGGCGGGGACGCCGTCCCCTACAATGCTTGCATGAGCGGCGGGCGCACGGATAAGCAGCGCACCAAATCTTTGATTTGGATTGCGATGCTATATGCAGCTTTGCTGTAATGCGCCCCTACATGGTCGGTTGGTTAGGTTTAATGAGAATGAAAAAGACTGCCGTGCGCGAAAGCAGACCGACAGTCCCGTGATTGGTGAGCGAGCTTGCAAGCGGCAACGCGAACCGCGCGCGGCGGGGACGCCGTCCCCTACAATGCTTGCGTGAGCGGCGGGCGCACGGATAAGCAGCGCACCAAATCTTTGATTTGGATTGCGATGCTATATGCAGCTTTGCTGTAATGCGCCCCTACATGGTCGGTTGGTTAGGTTTAGTGAGTATGAAAAAGACTGCCGTGCGCGAAAGCAGACCGACAGTCCCGTGATTAGTGAGCGAGCTTGCAAGCGGCAACGCGAACCGCGCGCGT
>Ga0247608_10008058_pt1 | contig 10710 bp, 15 predicted proteins | sample 176DNAGHGlowgp2_FD_193490 | JGI IMG/M metagenome (GOLD analysis project Ga0247608, IMG submission 193490) | Sheep rumen microbial communities from Palmerston North, Manawatu-Wanganui, New Zealand - 1766 DNA GHGlow gp2 | ecosystem: Host-associated > Mammals > Digestive system > Stomach > Rumen ... | reverse complement strand
TACCAGATGAAAATACAAGAAACTATCTAATAGAAATTAAAACTGGGAAATTCGAGCTAGAAATTGCTAGAAAACTAGCACAAAAATATGACAATCTTACAAAAGAAATAAAAGACGCACATTCAACGGAAAATGACGAAATTAACGAAAATGCAATAGAGTTATTAGAAAAAGTTAAGTATGATGTTTTAAAACATAGATTTAAAAAAGAAATAAATAAGGAGGATTAGAATTATGGATGAATTTGGTACAAGGATTGGAGAATTGGGAGTGTTTTATATAATAAAAGCATCTAAGATAATCGGAAGTGATGTGGGATATGTGGTTGATTTTAATACTTGTGAATTAAAAATAAACCCAAACTGGAAATATGCTTATATTATGGAATTCCCTTTTGATGCTGAAGCTACGTACAAATTTTTAAGAGCAAAATTCGAAAATTATAAATTTGAGATATTACAAATAAAAATTGAAACTAAAAAATATATAGGAGGATAAGCCTATGGAACATACAAAAGAATTACAAGAAAAGATAAACAAAGCATTAAATTATCTTGCAACAGTAGATTTTGATTCAAACGATCATCGAATATTGAATAGCAATAGAGATAAAGTACATAAAGCATATGATACATTATTCAAAGCAAGAGATATTTTGTTGTATAGTATAAAATCTAAGGGAGGTACAAATGAATAAAAATTTCTTAAGCCAAGTTGAAGATTTAAATAAAGAAGTTGAAGATATAAAAAAGAGATTAAAAGATTTAGCAGAAAGACCTGATAAAGTTGTTAGAGATAGTGTAAGTGGAAGTTCTACAACATGGCCATACATAAAACATAGTTGTGTTGTTGAAGGGGTAGATACATCGAAGTATAGAAATATAAAAAAATATAAAAGAATTTTAAAACAAAAACAAGAGAAACTTCAGAAGAAAATAAATCAATTAGAGTATGAATTAAATTATATTGAAGATAGTGAATTAAGAAAAATCATAAGACATAAATATGTTGATTGTATGAATTGGGTGCAGATAATGTTTGAGATGAAATACAACTCTGAGAGCAAAGCGAGAATGAAATTAGAAAGATTTTTAGGTCAAAAAGAAAAAAGTTTGAAAAAAATTTAAAAAAATTCGATTTGTGCGTTTTGTGCAGGTAAAAGGTGTTAATATGTTATTAAGAAATGTTGTAGTCGTTCATTTGATATAGTAAATGGACATGCCCCAGACTACCGGGAATACCTCCTGAGATTTCTCCTTTTGTTTTGTTATACACGAAAAGAAAGCTTTTACAAAGTAGAGGCTTTCTTTTTGATTTATAAATAGTATGCAGTAATATTTATCGACTTGGAGGCAAGTTGAAAGGAGTTAATAACACTTTACCGAGTGAGCTAAGAAAGTTGCAGAGTGTACACCTGCGTAAAAGTACGGGCTAGACGTCTAAACTTATGCTACTTCGAAATATTATTGCATAGTGTCTATAAGACATTATTATTAGGGCTATTATCTAAATAGATAGGCTAAATACTACCGATAAGGTAGTATGAAATAATATATATATAAGCATAGCATTTTTTTATAAAACCTTCTTTCGGTGCTATGTGAATCGCCGATATATATTATTTCATAGTGCTTTATTAAGTGTAAAAGGAGGGAAAATATGTTAAGAACAATAAAAGAATGGGAATTATTTTCTGGAATAAAACTAATGAATTTAGATGGCTTTAGAAGAGAAAAAAATAAAGTTAGAAATAGAAAATATACAGAAAAACAGTTTAGAAGATATGCTAAAGAATGTATGTTTAAGACTGTTTGCAACAAAGGATTAGATTTTATGAGGAGATGATCATATGTCATTTCAAGATTTATGTAAGAAATATAAAGATGAAATATGTCCATATTGTAAGAATAAAGATAAAAACGATTGTAAAATATGCGAAACAAATGATGGAGTAAAATGTTCTAATTATATAAAGGATAAAAACAAAATAAAGCAAATAAAACCTTTTAGTTATTATGTAGATGCTCAAATCAAAAGGAAGTGACTGAATTGAAGTTTTATGATGAAGGATTAGACAAAGAAGAATTAAAAAAAGAATATTTCTTAAAATTGAATAATAATACAAGATTTAAAACTTTGGAAGAATTACAATTCAGAATCAATGAATATTTTGACATGATGCATGAAGAACATAGACCGTACACAATGTCAGGATTAGCACTTTGGCTTGGGGTTACAACAAAGACTTTGCGTTCTTGGGAAAAAGATTATGGAGATACAATATATACAGATATAATCAAATTTGCAAAACAAAGAGTTGAGAATTATGCTGAAGAGTCTTTGTATGATAATAGAAAAGCAAGTGGAGCAAAGTTTGTTTTAGAGAATTATTTTGATTTAGCAGAAAAACATAACGTCGAAACAAGTGTAAATGTAAAATTGGAGGATGTTTTGGATGATTAAAGTAACTGCTGATTTTTTAATTGATAGAAGAAAACGAATCTGGGAAAAATATCAAGACATAAAAAGAGATGAAAGATTTGTTCAAGCTGTCTGTTTCGAAATAATTAATAATAAAAATCTTAGACAAGAAGTTCTAGATTATCCAGAAAAATTGATTGAATTAACTTTTAATGTTGTTGATAAAAACAAAAAGTTAATTCCTTTTTTTCTTAATAATGTTCAACACAGTTTTATTGATACATTAAATAAAGCTATTGAAGATTATGAAAAAGGATTAATAACCAATATATCTATATTGATTCTAAAAGGAAGACAACAAGGATTTACAACATTAATTACTGCAATTCAATTAGCAAGAACTATCACAAGACATAACTTCGAAGGTTTAACTCTTGCAGATAAAAGCACGAACTCAGAAGCTATATTTCAAAATAAAGCAAAGTTTGTTTATAGCAGATTACCTGAGTGTATTAAACCTACTGAAAAATTTAATTCAAAGAAACAATTATTATTTGAAAAATTAAATAGTAGCTGGGCAGTTGAAACAGCAACTGGAGATGTTGGTCGTTCTAGAACGATCAACTTTTTTCATGGTTCAGAATGTGCTTTCTGGAGAGATGGTATTGCTAGTATTCAAGCATCATTAGGAGAAGCTTTTACAAAAGATTCAATTAAAATATATGAAACTACTGCAAATGGTTTTAATGATTATAGAACAATGTGGCGTTCTGGAGAACATATCAATTGCTTTTATGAGTGGTGGTTAACTCCTGAATATAGATTGAATTTTGAAACAAAGAATAGAAGAACAAAGTTCTTAAATGATATTTACAGAGTAAACGATTGGATTCATCAAAGACTTAAATGGTTATTAGAAGAAAAAGGATTAGATGAAAATCAATTATATTGGTATTACAAAAAGTACAATGGTTACATTGATAAAGAATTAATAAAACAGGAATATCCATGTACTCCGGAGGAAGCTTTTATTTCTTCTGGAAAATGCTATTTTAATAAAGACGTTATAATTGAGCAAATAGATAAGTTAGAAAAGATTAAAAACTTTGGAGTTTTAAAACAAGGATATTTTACATATGACATTATATATGATGGACATGCGGATAAAAAAACAGTTTCAAATATAAAATGGGTAGATGATCCAACAGGTCCAATTAAAATATTTAAAGATGTTGAAAAAGGTGTTCCATATGTTTTGGGTGGAGATACAGCAGGAGAAGGTTCTGATGCAAATACTGCAACAGTAATTGATAATTCTAACGATAAAATCGTGGCTACACTACACCAAAAACAAGATGAAACAACATATACACTTCAAGTATATTGTTTGGGTAGATATTTTAATGATGCATTAGTAGGATTGGAAACAAACTATTCTACATATCCAACAAAAATGTTATCAGAGGAATATAAATACCCTAATTTATATATTCGAGAAAAAGCTGATGATTATACAGGTAAGTTGTATAAGTCTTTTGGTTTTGAAACAAATAAGAAAACAAGACCATTGATTTTAGCAAATTTACAAAGAATTATTAATGAAGAAATTGAGAAAATTACAGATATAGATATATTGCGAGAAGCTTTAGTATTTATTAAGAATGAAAAAGGTAGAGCTGAAGCACAAGAGGGTTGCCATGACGATAGAATTATGGGAACTGCTATAACGTATGAAATCTCTGGTCAACAATCAACAGTAAGAAAAGAAGATGAAATAAAAAAGGAAATGGATAAGTTTTTAAGTTTTGACAGAGATTTTTATAGTGATTTTGATGATGATGAAATAACACCAATTTAGGAGGGATTAGAATGGATTTTGGAGATGCAATAAAATTATTAAAACAAGGAAAGAAATTACAACGTAAAGGATGGAATGGAAAAAATCAATATATAGAATTAGCAATGTGCATTAGTTATAAAAATGCAATGGATAAAGTTATAAATGCTGAACATGATGCAATTGGTAATTGTGCGATAGCATTTGTTGGAACATCGGGAGTTCAACTTGGTTGGTTAGCAAGTCAAGCTGATATGCTAGCAAATGATTGGCAGGAGGTAACTGAATAATGGAAGTATTAATAATTCTAGTAACAGGACTTATATGTATGTTCTGTTTTTTTATTGGTTTTAAATGTGGTAAAAGTGAAAAAATCATTTCAGATAAAGCAAAGCAAAACATACTTCATCCAATTGAAACTTTGGAAAACAATAAGATAGAAAAACAAGAGAAGGAAAAAAAGAGAATTGAAACAATTCAAGACGAAATTGTTTTAGGGAATATTGATACATATAACGGTTATGGTAGTAATCAAAAGGATATTCCGTACTATCAAGAGGAAGGAGATGACTTGTAATGTTTGACAATGATTTAAAAGAACTTGTTGAAACAGATATATGGACTTTATATCAACATGGCGTTGATTATAATAATTTAAGAAACATGTATGATAATACAGACAGAAATAATGAGTTTTATAATGGGGATCAATGGAAACATGCAAAACTTGGAAATAATCCGCCTTTACAACTTAACTATATAAAAACAATAGTTAAGACTAAAGTATCCACAATTAATCAAAACTTGTGGAAAATTGTTTATGATAATATGAATTTTGACAACGAGGAGATTATTAGAGAAGGTAAAAAAGTTTCAAAATTATTAAATAAAAAAGCTGAAATTACTTGGGAACGCAATAAAATGGATGGAAAAATTCGTAAAATTGTTAGAAAAGCAGGTATTAATTCTGAAAGTGTTCTATATAATTTTTGGTTTGATAAAACTAAAGATATTAGAACAGAAATATTAAGCAAGAACGATATAATTTTTGGAGATGAAAATACTCCAGAGATAGAGGAACAACCATATATTATAGTAAAGAAAAGAATGACTATTTTAAAAGCAAAAGAATATGCTAAAAGTATGGGGTGCCCAGATGATAGAATTGAGTTTATTATTGGCGATGCAGATAATTTGGAAGAAGCTGGAGAAAAGACAAAAGACGAGAAAGACAACAAAGTAACAGTTCTAACGGAATTTTGGAAGGAAAAAGGCACTGTTTATTATAGGCAAGGAACTCGATATTGTGTTATTAATGAAAAAGAAAATACAGGTTATACAAGATATCCTGTTCAACATTATTTGTGGGAAGAAAAGGAAGGAGATTCAAGAGGAGTTGGAGAGGTTGAACAACATATTGAAAATCAATTAGAAGTTAACCGTACACTAATGAGAAGGTCTATTGTTGGAAAAAATACTGCATATCCTCATCCTATTGTTAATACTGAGGTTGTACAAAATGTTGATGCACTTAAAAAGCCGGGTGCAACTATTAAAATTTCTGGAAAAAATGTACAAGATGTTAAAGATGCAATTGGATTTACAAATACAACTCAAATGAGTTCTGATATTAAAGAATTAATGAATCAATTAATTACTTTAGATAAAGAGTTAGCAGGTGCAGGAGATGCAGCTACTGGAAATATTAATCCTAGTAGTGCAAGTGGTAGAGCAATTCTTGCAATGCAAGAGGCTGCTAATCAGCCAATGATTGAACAACAAAGTGCATTAAAAGACTTTATTGAGGAAATCGCACTTTGTTGGTTAGATATGTGGATTGCTCATGCTGATTATTCTATTAAGATAATTGATGAAGAAATTAATGACCAAACAGGAGATTCAAGTTATGTGGTTAATGAAATTCCAATTGTGTTAATACAAAATATGAATCCAACAGTTAAGATTGAGATTACAGCTAAAGGTGCATATGATAAATATGCAAAAGAACAAAGTCTTGAAAATCTTGCAAATAGTAATCTATTCTTACCACAAAATGCTCAAATGCTTGAAGATTATGTTGAATGTTTAGATGATGATTCTAATATGCCAAAAGCAACATTATTACGATTAATTAAAAAGAGAAAAGAAAGACAAAATAGAATTGCACAAATGAAGGCAAATGGTCAATTAATGCAACAACAAGTACAGCAATTCTTGAACGAACAACAAAATCAAGAAATGGCTAATATGATGCAATCTCAATCACAACAAATTGTTAATCAATAAGACACTTATTTTAGTGCCTTATTTTTTATTGTCCAAAACATGTGTAAGACGCCAAAAACTGCTATCAAGTGAATTTATAGTCGACGGACTTAAAACGGGAGGTAAAACTTATGGAAGATGAAGAAATGTTAGATACAACTAACGAAACTGAAAACACAGATAACTCATCTGTAGAAGAAAATGAGGAAGTGGAATTAACAGATGGTAGAGAAGTTGAGGAAGATGGTTTAGATAACCAAGACCAAAATTCCGAAGAAACTAATCAAGAAGATGTTAACAGTACACAAAAAAAGAGCTTAAGAGATTTGTTGAGTGAAAATCCTGAACTGCAAGAGGAATTTAATACGACAATGCAAAAGAGATTGTCACGTCAAAAAGCTAACCTTCAAAGAGAATACGACGGTAAATATTCTAAAGTTGAAAGTTTATTATCCGCTGGACTTAAAGGTAAAGATTTAGACGAAAACATTAAATTACTTGAAGAAATGTATCAGGAACAAGGAATTGATATTCCTACACAACAACAAAATCATTATTCTCAAAGGGAAATTGAAATATTAGCAAATGCCGAAGCTGATTCAATTATTGCAGATGGTTATGATGTGATAGTCGATGAAACTAAAAGATTGCTAGATAAAGGTTATGAAAATATGACCGAAAGGGACAAGATTATTTTTAAGAAATTAGGCGAAGCAAAAAAATCAACTGAAGACTTAAAAGAAATAAGAAAATTAGGACTTCAAGATAATTTTGTTAATGACGAAGATTTCAAAAACTTTATTAAGGAATATGAGCTTCCAGATAGTATGCCATTTTCTAAAAAATATGAATTGTTCGCAAAATCAAATTTAAAAAATAAAGAACCAGTGAAAAATCCAGGTTCAATGCGAAATACGGATTCTAAAGTTGAAAGAGATTGGTTCACTTCTGAAGAAGTAGATCAATTAACTAAAGAACAATATAATGATCCAAATATTATGAAAAAAATTGAACGTTCATTTTCTCACTGGAAATAGTGAAGGAGTGATTTATTATGGCTGATAACTTTAAGCCTATGTATTGGTCAAAGAAAATAGAAACTGACCTAAAAACTGATATGGTAATGTGTAATTGGTGTGATTATTCATATGATGGAGAAATCAAATATGGAAATCGTTTAAAAATTATAGGTGCTGTAAAACCAACTATTGTTGATTATGCAAAAGGTACACCTTTAACACCAGAAAATTTGGGAGATAATTCTCAATATTTAGATATTGATAGAGCAAAAGCTTTTTGCTATGGTCTTGATGATGTTGATAAGGCTCAATCTATGCCTGAATTTCATAATGCAGAATTAGACCAAGCTAAAGAAGCATTAGCTGAAGAAGCTGAAACATATGTTGGAACTTTAGCTCAAAAAGCTTTAACTTCAATGAAATCTGCTTCAACTGAAATTACAAAAGCAAATGCTTTAGAAGTAATTGGTGATGCATTAATCAAACTTTATAAAAATAAAGTAACTGCTAAAACACCTTTAGCTGCTGATTTAAATGCAAAACACATTATGAGAGCTAAAGAAGCAATGAACTCATTATTCACAGAAAACGTTGATTATGTAAAAAATGGAGCTGTTGGTAAATACGGTAACGTATATTTGAGATTAGCTACATGCTTATATAATGACGGAACTGATGATTGGGAAATGATAAGAACTAAGAGAGCAATTGCCTTCGCAAATGCAATTGATAAAGTAACAAAATCTGATAATACATATGGATTTGGTGTTATTGTTAAAGGTCTTCATGTATATGGAGCTAAAGTAGTAAGACCAAAAGAAATGGCTGTTATCTTAGCTCACTAATTCTAGTGAGCTTAAAAAAGACTGGAGTTAGCCTACTCTAGTCTTTTTAATTATAAAAAAAGGAGTGATTTTTAATGGCTGAAAAAGTTTTAACAGGTGTTAAAGCACCATACAACGAAGCAACTACAGTTGCTTTTGAAGCAGCAACATCAGCTGCTGATGGATTTAAATATACATTACAAGGTTCTGATGAATATACATTATTTGTAGTTCAAAATACACATGGTTCTGCTGCAAAAACAATAACAGTAAAAGCACCTACTAACGGAAGTTATGCTGCAACTGATACAGATTTAGTTAAATCTATTGCTTCTGGAGCATTTGCTGTAATTAGAGTAGAAAGTGCAAGATTTGCAAACAATGATGGAACTGTTAAATTAATTCCAGAATCTACTGATGTTAAAGTAGTCGCAGTTTATAGATAGGCTGTGTAATCTTTTATCTGTAAGAGAGAATATAAATTCTCTCTTTTTTTATAGAGGAATAGTGTTAATGGAAGCACGTTGAGATATATTCTTCAGTACAGGTTCGATTCCTGTTTCCCCTGCCAAAATTAATTAGGAGGTTATCTTATGAATAAAGAAGAAATTGAAAAAATGAGAAAATTAGAAAGTTTAGAGAAGAGAGTTATTTATCCTAATGTTCAATTTTATGGAGCATATAGACACGACGGACAAGATATATATTTATGTGATGATGTCGATGAGGATTATAACGAAGATGGAACAAAAGTTGTAAATAGAACAGAAGTAGAATGCTATATTTTAAATAACGTTCTTTATACTAACCTAAAAAGAGAATATATAATTAGAGGAAATCAAAAAGTAATAGAGGAAAGTAAACAAAGTGTTGAACTTAAAGAAGACGAGTTATTGATATATTTAAAAGGTCAAGGATTTATAATTCCTGAATACAAAATGATAAGTATTCCAGAGGCAATTGATTTATATAATTTAATTAAGGGAGATGAAGTTGATGATAACTCTGTTAGAAGTGAAGAAGAAAATTCTTAGAATAATAGAAGAAATTAATAAAAGCAATGAAGCAACTGACGCAAATATTGCAACAGATGATGATATTGCAGAAAAATTAAATGATGTAATTAATGGGGTTTTGTTTGAAATTTCAAGAATTAAAAAAATTCCTGTTAAAGAAGAATTTGAAGTAACAGAAAATCAAGAAATAAATTTAAGAGAAGAATTAGACAGTTTTTATCAATTAAACTGTATAAAGGATGTAAGACATGAACAAATAGATGATATTGTAATGTTTTTAGAAGATGGAACTGCAAAAATATTTTATTACAAATATCCTAAAAGAATTTCAAAAACTACGGATGCAGAAAAATATAAATTTGAAATTACTGATGATGCAGTAGAGTGTCTAGTAGTTGGTGCTATTGCAGATTTACTTAAAAATGATGTTTCAAATAATTATGGTCAGATATATGCTAATAGGTATGCTGAATTAAAACAAGGATTAGATCCACGATATGCAAGAGGTAGTATTGTTGTTGATGATGATGGAATTGATGATATGTAGGAGGATTTAAAATGGGTGTAAGTGGAAATTTAATATCAAGAATATATGGCAATTTCGCTGGAGTTGATTTTACGAATAATAACGTTGCCTTAAACAGAAGTCCTGATTCTTTGAATATGTGGAAGAATTATAAGAACTCAGTCGGAAAACATATTGAAACAAGACCAGATGTTGAGAAAATTCTTACTACTACTGAAACAGTTTTTGGAATTTTCTTTTATGAAATAAGAAACGAAAATCATATGATTGTTCATGCAGGAACAAAACTATATGATTGTTATAATGGAAATCAAACTCAAATATATAGTGGTATGAATCCACGTAAAAGTCAATCTTTTATTTATGCTAATATATTTTATATCAAAGATGGCCTTCATTATCTTGAATATGATGGACAAACTTGTTCAGAAGTACAAGGATATGTTCCTACAACTACTATTTCAAAAGCTCCAACTGGAGAGGGAACTGTTTATGAAGATGTTAACTTATTGACACCTAAAAGAAAAAATTCTTTTCTTGCTGATGGAAGTTCTAAAATTTATAAATTAGATGCAAACTCTTTAATAAGTATTGATGCAGTATATGTAAATGATGAATTACAAGAATCCGATACTTATACTAAAGATTTAGCAAATGGTAGAGTTATATTTAACACTGCTCCTACTATTCCAGATACAGACGGAAAAGATAATGTTATAATTGAATTTACAACAAATAATTCTGTTAATGCAGATAAAATAAAAAAATGCACTCTGTTATCAGTTTTTGATAACAGGGTGTT
>Ga0247608_10008055_pt1 | contig 10714 bp, 12 predicted proteins | sample 176DNAGHGlowgp2_FD_193490 | JGI IMG/M metagenome (GOLD analysis project Ga0247608, IMG submission 193490) | Sheep rumen microbial communities from Palmerston North, Manawatu-Wanganui, New Zealand - 1766 DNA GHGlow gp2 | ecosystem: Host-associated > Mammals > Digestive system > Stomach > Rumen ... | reverse complement strand
GAGTAAAAGAGCTCAAAAAAGAAGGTATATCCGAAGTAGATATTGCTAAAAGCATGGGATACGAAACCACTTCTCAGCTCAGAGCAAGAATCTCAAAAGAGAACGAAACTCTCAAAAATTCATATTATACAAACGCAGCTAAGCTTTATGCAAAAGGCGTTTCTAAGTCTGAGATTTCTAGACGCCTTGGAATTCCAGTATCAACAGTAAGTTTATATTTGGATCCCAGCAGACAGCTTTCTGAAAAGGCGGAAAAAACAGTAACCGACGTTCTTAAAGAGCAGCTGAAAACAAAACCGTTCCTTAACACAACAAAAGGTGCTAATATTTATATGGGCATAACAGAAGACCGTATGAAGAAAGCGCTTAAGAATCTCGAAGAAGAAGGATATTCTATTAACGAGGTTTATGTTGAGCAGCTCGGAACTGGTAAAAGAACTACTCTCAGAGTATTATCTGAACCAGGCGTTTCTAAGAAAGAAGCTTGGGAACACAGATACGAAATTGAGCCTGTTGATGGAGTTATATTTCATGATAACGGCATTGATGGTGTAACCAAAGCTGGAGGTCCTCCTAAGCAGCTGTCTATGGATAGAATCGCTATCAGATATGCAGAAGAAGGCGGTACTGATAAAGATGGCGTTATTGAGATAAGACGAGGCGTTCCAGATCTTGATCTCGGTGATGCTCATTATGCTCAGTGCAGAATAGCGGTTGACGACAAAGAGTTTGGTAAACTGTATGCTAAAGGAATGGTTGTATATTCTGACGATATTCCTGAAGGCAAAGATATTCTTGTTAACTCAAATAAGAAAATCGGCACTCCTTTAGGAGGAGAAGGCGGCGTTCTTAAATCACAAAAAGATAATCCTGACAACCCATTCGGTTCAACATATTACAGAAAAGAATATGTCGACGAGAATGGTAAAAAGCAGCTTTCAGCACTTAATGTGATGAATGAAGAGGGTGACTGGAATAAATGGTCTAGAACTCTTGCTTCTCAGGAATTATCAAAACAGTCTGTTGGTCTCGCTAAACAGCAGCTTAATATTGCAAAAGATCTCAAGCTTGACGAGTATAATGAGATCATGTCAATTGCAAATCCTACAATTCGTAAACAGCAGCTTATTGCTTTTGCGGATGAATGTGATTCTGCGGCAGTTCATCTTAAAGCAGCAGCTATGCCAAGACAGGCAACAGCGGTTATTCTTCCTGTAAATTCACTTAAAGAGGATGAGGTTTATGCTCCTAGACTTGAGAATGGAGAATCAGTGGTACTCATAAGACATCCACATCAGGGAAGATTCGAAATTCCAAGACTTACTGTAAATAATAACAATGCAGAAGCAAAGAAAACTATCGGAAACGCTTCTTTTGATGCTATCGGTATACATCATAAGGTTGCTGTTCAGCTTTCTGGTGCTGATTTCGATGGTGATACCGTTATTGTTATTCCAGACAACAAGGGTCTTTGGAAAAATGAAGCCCCCATCAAAGCATTGCAGACCTTTGATGCAGATATTTATGCCAATCCAAAAGATGTTGCTCCTGCTTGGAAGAAAGGTAGCAAGCTTGAAGGAAAGCATATGGGAATGGCATCTAATCTCATTACAGATATGACACTTAAGAATGCCGAACCTGACGAAATTGTCAGAGCCACCAAATATGCAATGGTTGTTATTGATGTTGCCAAGCATAATCTTAACTATAAAGCAGCGTATGACGATCTCGATATAGCTTCTCTTAAGAAAAAGTATCAGTCAGAAGGTGGTTCTTCAACTCTTATTTCAAGAGCAAAGAGTCCTGTTCGTGTGGACAAACGTTCTGAAAGATACGATATCGATCCAGAAACCGGAGAGAAGATATACTATCCTGCCAGCGATGCTACTTATAAAAACAAAAAAGGTGAAATAGTTGTTCGTCAGCAGGAATCAAAGCTTATGGCTGAAACTAAGGATGCAAGAGATCTTATTTCAAAAGAAAACTTTGCTATGGAAAGAGTGTATGCCGATTATGCTAATAGCATGAAGGCACTCGGGAATAAGGCTAGAAAAGATACCCTTTCAATTGAAGATATACCCTATAACCCAAGCGCCAAAAGAGTATTCCAGGACGAAGTAGATTCTTTGAATAAGAAACTCACTAACGCATATAAGAATAAGCCAAGAGAACAGCAGGTCCAGTTAATGGCAAACCAAGAGGTAGAGAAGCAGCTTCAGGACAATCCAGACCTTCTTGATGATAAAGAAGGCTATAAAAAACTTAAAGGTCGTACTTTAACAGCAATGCGTCAAAGAATGGGTGTTAAAAAAGAGCCTATTCAGCTCACAGAGAAAGAGGTAGACGCTATACAAGCAGGTGCCATCTCAAAAACAAAGCTCAATGAGATACTTGCTAATACAGATGATACAGAAATAAAGAAATGGTTTATGCCTAGACAAACAACAACTCTGTCTGCAGCTAAAGTAGCTACAGCTAAAAACCTGTTGAATTCCGGTTATACATTGACAGAAGTATCTCAAAACTTAGGCGTTTCTGTAGAAACTCTTGAGAAACAGCTTTAAGAAAGGAATGAAAGTGTATGTACGAAGCAACAATGGTAACAACTAAAGACAATCCTTTCGATCCTTTCGACCAGTTTGACAAATGGAATCGTTGGGATCAAGATCACGGTTACTTCACATGGCCTTACATCCTTAGGATTGCAAAGCTCTCTGACTCTATGTCAAACCGTGAGTCCGACGACGAAATTTCAGCCGCGTCCAAAGAAATTGCATACTTTAACTTGACAGGAAACTATAAATTAGTTTCAAAGAATGTTGAAGGAAATGAATGATAATAACTTTTATTGCAAAGTTTTTAAAATTCAAGAAAAATAAATTCGCAAACTGTTGAACAAAGTTCGTGAAACTGCTGGCACCCCGGGGGAGGGGTCCTACATGGTACCCCCACCCCTAGATCGCGGCGGTCTTCATTTTTTCCCCAGTGGGAATTTTTATATTTTCAGTTTTAGGAGGCCTATATGACAGACAAGATTATTACAGAGGTAATAGGTGGAGAACTTTCACCTGAGGAAATCGAGATCTACACTAATCAGCTCAAAGAAAAGCATGCTGACAGGGTAATTTCGAAAATTGTATTCAAAGTGGATGGTGAGTATGTTGATACCGAATGTCATTTCTCAGACACAAAGCCCTTTGATAGGATCAGAAGAATCACAGGATATTTAGTAGGTACTCTTGATCGGTTCAATGATGGCAAAAGAGCTGAAGAACATGACAGAGTAAAACATACTGTTTCATAAAGGCGATATTTCTATCGCTTTTTAAAGCAGCCATCCCTCGAAACTCGCGCGGTGACTTACTTGGCAGCCAACTGAGCAGCATATTTAATAAGTCATACCTGTTTCGAAAACGAGCCTCCTTTCGATACGGATTATTTCGGGAGCGATGGCTGTTTTAAAAAACAATAGAATTCTCAACTAAAAAGGAGGCTAACTTTATGGAAGAGGATGAAATCTTAGAAAATAGTAGAGTAAAGACTGCAAAAGACGTTGAAAATGAGTTAATAAATTTGTCTATCAACAGAGCAAGAGAGCTTATACAGTCAAAGAAGCCACCAGTCCAGCTTCTTCTACATTTTCTGAAACTTGCAACCGAGAAAACCATGCTTGAACGTGAGAAACTAAGACACGAGAATACTCTGATCGCCGCTAAGACTAAATCTATTAAGGATTCTAGCAACATGCCTGAATTGGTTAACAGAGCAATAGCCGCTATGACCGAGTATGAAATTCCTCAGGACGAATACTATGATGAGGAGCTATAGTGAGGTTTTGAGTCTTCCAACTTTTGAGGAGCGATTGGTTTATTTGTTATGCAATGGTATCGTATCAGATGAAACTTTCGGAACTCTTCGTTGGATGAATCAAGAATTGTACAAATCTCCTGAGTGGCTTGAATTCAGGAAGCAAATAATATTAAGAGACGAGTGCTGTGACTTAGCTCATCCGGATTATCCGCTTGATGGTTACTATGACAAGTCTCTTAACAAAATAATCAATACAAATCGTATTAGTGTGCATCATATAAACGTTCTTTTACCAGAAGACCTCGTCAATAATTCAAGACGAATCTTCGATCCAGAGAATGTTATAACAGTGAGTGGTCAGACTCATCGATATATACACTACGGAATACCTGGAGCTCCTCCTACAATAGTAGAAAGAGTTCCAAATGATACTTGTCCTTGGAGAAGGTGATTTCAAAATGAACATATATTCATCTGAACAAAAGATCCTCAAAAACTATCTTGAACACCATGGCGTAAAAGGCCAAAAATGGGGTGTCCGTAGGTATCAAAACAAGGATGGATCACTTACTAAGGAAGGTAAGAATCGTAGCCGAATAAGATCTAGAATAAGGTCTGTATCCAAAACAAAAGACGATGTTAATATGATCGTCGATTCTCTAACAAATAATCAAAAGCATTTCTTTGGATATTCACCAGAAGAAATAAAAAGAGCTGATAAATTCTTAAAAGACATTAGACAGTTTGAAAACATATCAAAAACATTTATAGCCTATGATAAATCCGGTAAAGCAGCTTCATTTCTTCAGATCTGGGATAATGACCCATCCTTTTCAAAGAATAAAGTTGGAGAAATAGCAATAGCTACAAGAAAAGATCTTCAGGGAAAAGGATATTCTGATATAGTAACGAAGAAGGCTTTATCCTGGTTCGAATCAGACAAAAACAAAGAAATAGGCGAGTTACAGTGGAATGTATTCGAAAACAATGGAGCTAGCGTTGCTATAGCAAAAAAGTATGGGTTCAAAGAACAAGATCGTTTACACTGGGATGAGTATCCTGGCGAAGATTACATATTCAATAGTAAATTTAAAAATCTATCCTAAAGAGGTGACCAACATGTCCGAATTCAAAATAAAGAACTGCAAAAAACTAACATTAAGAAAAGATCTATGTGATGCATCGGCCGTGTTGTACCTAACTGAGAAAGACCGATTTCATGTAGACGCATCTAAAGTCTACTACGATTTTCAAAATACACCAATGTACAAAGCAAAGCTGTATTACGGCAAAGAAGGCTATGTAGCTAAGGAAGGAGTGGAGGAAGTTGTCAAACTCTATAATGGAAGAAAGCATCCTGCTTACAATAAGAAAATTCAGAGTAGGAAACGAGGATGATTCATCATTTGATCCAGATCTGTTATCCTCAATAAATACAGCTCTCATGATTCTCAACCAGCATAATGTTGGTACTAGAGGTTTTATGATAACAGGACCTGACGAAACATGGTCTGATTTCCTTGGTGATGATTTCAGTCGACTCCAGGGTGTTGTAACTTATGTCGACACTTATGTAAGACTTCAGTTCGATCCTCCGTCTTCAAGCTATCATACAAATTTACTCAAAGAAACAAGAGATGAACTACAGTGGAGACTCAATGTCTTAACTGATCCAAGTATAGAATGAGGTGATTTTTAAAATGGAATTTTATACATCAGAGCAAAAGATTCTTAAAAACTACCTCGAACACCATGGTGTAAAAGGTCAGAGATGGGGTGTGCTGAGAAGCTTACAGAATCGAAATGTCGGAAGAGGCATGGCTAAACTTGGAACAAATACGGCTAACAATAATTCGAGTAATACTCCTAACTCTACAGCCCTATTAAACAGACTAGTTCGTCCAAATGTTGGAAGTGGCATGCGTAATGTAGGCGCAAATACAACCAATAATAATCAGAGCAATTCGGTTGGATCTGGTGCTAATGCTTTATCAACTGCTGTAAGAAAGCAGACATATTTAAAAAGCACACTATCAAAGAACACTAATAATAGACCATCTTCTAATTTACAAAAAAGATTACTCTCTGATCTGACTACCGTTGGTGATGGGTCTAGTAACATATATAATGCCGGATTAATGCCGTATAACAATGTAGGCAATAATAGTCTCGTAGCGTTATCGTCTGGAAAAGATGCTATTTCTGAAGAAAAAGATGAAGATAAAAAAGAAGACATGATTGACAAAATAAAGAAGTCAATAAAATCTCTATTTTCATTTAAAATAATAGACATAGATAAAGATAAAGTAAACGATGCTAAAAAAGCAGTACAATCGTTCTTTTCAAAATTAAAAAGATAATGGGGGTAATATTATGTCTTTTGATCTTTCTAATCTTTCATTCAAATCAGATTTCTACACCATAACACTCCCAATGTTCATGATGGCTATCGATATCGTTACTGGCTTTCTAAATGCTTGGAAAAAAAAGCAAGTTAAGTCTAGTGTTATGAGAACTGGTCTAGCCAAAAAGATGGGCGAGATTTGCGTAATACTCATAGGCGTAGCTCTCGTGAAAGGAACTACAGCCCCGCATTATATATTAGCAGGTTTAGCTTTTTACATATCGCTTATGGAAGCCGTATCAATAGCTGAGAACCTTGACAAGTTAGGAGTGCCTATACCTAAATGGTTCAAGAAGGCAATAGGTACACTAAAAGATACAATTCAAAATGAAACTCCACCAAAAGGAGATGATAATAATGGAAATGACGCTCGAAGCCGTAAGAAAAAATCCTGAGTATCTTGAACATTACGGTGTTAAGGGACAGAGATGGGGTATAAGAAGGACTCCAGAACAGCTCGGACATATTCTTAAAAAGAAAAACGCAAGACATTACGGGAAATATAATGCTGCTGTTAAAAAGATAAGCAAAATTCAGGGTACTAAAACAATAAATGAATTATCTCCTAAAGAAAAAGCTAAGATAGAAAAAGCCGTAACCAAAGCAGAAAACTATCTTAAAAAGATGGAATCTACTGAAGAAAAATACGGCGATAAAATACAGAAAGCCGAAACAAGACAAGCAAAAGCGGAAGAAAAGGCTGCAACAAAAGCTGAAAACGAGAGAATAAGAATCGAAAACAAAAAAGAAAAACTTATAAAAAAACAGGATTGGCAGGGTATAATTGATAACAAGAAACTATTTACAGAAAAAGAACTCAATGACGCTGCCAATAAAATAAATGCTGAAAAAAGAATGAAAGAGGCTCTTGAAAATAACACTATGGACAAGGCCGCTAAGAAAATAAAGTCTGCGGCAAATCTGGTTGGTTCAGGGCTCGACTTATACAGCAACATAAAAAGTATACAGGATATTTATTCTGCTGGAAAGAAAGAAAAAGCATACAAAGAGATTCGTCAGTTAATGGCAGATGGTAACAATGCTGAAATAATAAAAAGATCCATAGATATAGGCGATAAAGATATTGAAAATTTCGATAAAAGAAGAAAGTTTTTAAATGAGCTTAGAAAAGGAACTAATACTGCAACTCATTCAGACTCTTCAGAAAAGGTTTCTGATATTTTAACAGGAGAAGTACTTGGCGAAGGCTCTTCTTCTAAAAACAGACGACATGGCGGCATAAGAGGCCAAAAGTGGGAAGTCGAAGATGACATAATTGACGGAACCTATTCCGAAGTCTTTGATAATTATTTACCTTTAGTGCTAAATGACGTAGGCGGTTTTAGATTTTTAGATTTCAAAAAGTAATCCCATAAGGAGGCGATGGAATTGTTATCAAACACTGCAGTTCCTCGTTATTATGGGGAATTCAGAGAAAAGGTTATAGCCGGTGAAATTCCTGTAAATGAGAATGTATCTTTACAGATGAATCGAATTGACGATCTAATCGCAGATCCAGCAATGTACTATGATGATGAGGCTGTAGAACGCTTTATAAAATTCTGTGAAGCGGAATTATGCTTAACGGATGGCTCTGATATGGTAATGCTTGACACGTTTAAGCTTTGGGCCGAAGACGTTCTATCTTGGTTTTATTTCGTAGAACGTTCTGTATATATTCCAGATACAGAAGGATTTGGAGGGCATTATGTTAGACGAAGAATCAAGAAACGCCTTAGAAATAAGCAGTATCTAATTGTTGGACGAGGTGCATCAAAGACTGTATATGAAACCTGTATACAGGCATACTTCGAAAACTGTGATAAATCAACAACAGAACAGATAACAACTGCTCCAACTATGAATATGGCTGATGCGGTAATGTCGACATACAGAACTGCTATAGCCAGATCTAAAGGACCGCTGTTTCAGTTTCTTACCGCTGGAGACATACATGCAACTTCTAATAAAACAGATCGAGTTAAGCTTGCTTCTACAAAGAAGGGTATCCAGAATTTCTTAACAAATTCCATTCTTGAGATAAAACCAATGCGAATCGATAAGCTTCAGGGCTTACGTTGTAAAATAGCAACGATTGATGAGTGGCTTTCTGGAGACATCAAGGAAGACGTAGTTGGTGCAATTGAACAGGGTGCTTCTAAGAATGAAAACTATTTGATAATAGCTGTTTCTTCGGAAGGTACTGTTCGAAATGGTCCTGGTGATACAATCAAAATGGAATTGATGGACATTCTTAAAGGAACGTACAACAATCCTCACGTATCAATCTGGTGGTATCGATTGGATTCTATTGACGAGGTTGGAGATCCGAGTAAGTGGGTTAAAGCCAATCCGAATATAGGAATTACCGTATCATATGAAACTTACCAGCTTGATGTAGAACGAGCAGAGAAATCTCCATCTGTTAGAAATGATATTTTGGCCAAGAGGTTTGGTATTCCGGCTGAAGGCTATACATATTATTTCACGTATGAAGAAACATTGCCTCATAGATACAGAAGCTATTGGAAAATGGCTTGTTCTATGGGTGGCGATATGTCTCAGGGCGATGACTTCTGTGCGTTTACATTTATGTTCCCATTACAAAAAGATGTATTTGGAATAAAATGCAGAAGCTATATCTCTGAAAGAACAATGTTCAAATTACCAAGAGCTATGCGAGAAAAGTATGATTCTTTTGTAGAAGAAGGTTCTCTTATAGTATTACCAGGATCGATCCTTAATATGATGGAAGTATATGAGGATCTTGATAGGTTTATACTTGACAATTCATATGATGTAAGAACCTTTGGATATGACCCTTATAACGCTCAAGAATTCGTTGAAAGATGGGAGCAGGAAAATACACCATATGGTGTGGTTAAAGTTCCACAGGGTGTTAGAACAGAATCAGTACCTCTTGGCGAATTGAAAATTCTTTCAGAAGATAGATGCTTGTTGTTTGATGAAGAGTTAATGCAATTCTGTATGGGAAACTGTGTAGCTCTTACTGATAACAACGGAAACAAAAAACTATACAAAGCTCGAAGAGAGCAAAAGATTGATAATGTTGCAGCTATGCTTGATGCGTATGTAGCATTTAAATCATTCCCAGATTTCTTCTAAGGAGGCGAGAATACTTGTCTTTAAAAACAAGATTAAAAAGAGCATTCAATGCTTTTGCTAATAGAGATCCGACAAGAGAAAAGTATACGTATTCAGTTTCGAGTTCTCGACGGTTGGATCGTAATGTAATAACCATGGGTTCTAAGCATAATGTTCTAGCTGGCCCAATTGCTAGAATAGCGATGGACTGTGCTCAAATCAAAATAGAACATTGTATACTCGATGAAAACGATCGATATAAAGAGCCAGTTAAGGATAGTCTTAATAACATATTTAATCTCGAAGCCAACATTGATGAATCTGGTGTAGCGTTTGTTCAAAACACTATAGAATCGATGCTAGGTGAAGGTGTAGTTGCTATGTGTCCAGTTGACACAGATGGTAATATATTTACTGACGATACTTTTGATATTTATACAATGCGTACCGGCCAAATAGTACAGTGGTATACCGACAGGGTTACAGTTCGCTTGTATAACGATCAAACAGGCGTCTTCAGCGATATAACTCTTCCTAAAAAGGCAGTTGCTATTGTGGTTAATCCTATGTATACTATCATGAACGACTATAATAGTGATGTACAGAGATATCTTCGTAAGATAGCCCTTATGGACTCTATCGATGAAGCAGCATCTTCTGGTAAGCTTGACATCATAATTCAGTTTCCATATTCGCTTCGTTCTGAAGAGCGTAGAAAGGAAGCTGAACAAAGAAAAGCAGAGATTACAGATCAGCTTAAGAATTCCGAATACGGTATTGCTTACATTGAGGCTAATGAGAGAATCACACAGCTCAACAGACCTGCTGAAAATACATTGCTCCAGCAAATCGAGTACTTGTATAATAAGATTATGGGTCAGCTTGGTTGGTGCGATGAGATTTTCAATGGTAAAGCTGATGAACAGACCATGACTAATTATTATACGAGAATAGTAGCTCCAATCATGACTGCTGTTACAACAGAGGTTGATCGTAAGTACATAACTACTAATGCTCGTACAAGAGGTCATGCTATCAAATGGTTCAGAGATCCATTTAAACTTGTTCCTGTTTCTGAGGTTCCAGATGTTGCTGACAAACTTACTCGTAATGAGATACTAACGTCTAATGAGGTCAGAGGCATTATTGGTTATAAACCTTCTTCTGATCCAGGTGCTGATGAACTCAGAAATAAGAATCTAAACAAGGAGAATCCTGAATCCTCACCTGATGAAGAAATTCAAAATGGAAATTCAGATGAAGACACGGCCTTGATGACTCAAATGTAAGAAGGTGATATTGTGGAATGGAATGGCTATTCATCAGAGCAAAAGGTCCTCAAAAACTACCTTGAGCATCATGGTGTTATAGGTATGAAATGGGGTGTTCGTAGGT
>Ga0247608_10008053_pt1 | contig 10715 bp, 6 predicted proteins | sample 176DNAGHGlowgp2_FD_193490 | JGI IMG/M metagenome (GOLD analysis project Ga0247608, IMG submission 193490) | Sheep rumen microbial communities from Palmerston North, Manawatu-Wanganui, New Zealand - 1766 DNA GHGlow gp2 | ecosystem: Host-associated > Mammals > Digestive system > Stomach > Rumen ... | reverse complement strand
CTATGTCATTCAGATTTTTGACAGCGGATGATACATCATCGGGATAGCCCTTCTGTGTAAGCTTTTCCTTTATGCTGTCCACTCCTTTGATCCTGCAGATCAGATGCTCAAAAGGAGCCTGTTCGGGATCCTTGCTGACCTCATCCAGCATGACCTTTAGCTGTGTCATCACCAGTTCCAGCACATCTTCTATACGCTTTGAATAAGTGTCAAAATATACTTTCTGTTCTTCGTTCATCATATATTTCTGTCCTGCCTTTTACAGTATCCATAGTATACCTTATCACAACTTCATTGGCAACTTTCGTAAAAAGAGCCCTCACGTCCATTACCTGATAATAAAAATGGCCCCGACACTCAGGTCAGGGCCGTAATAAAAACACTTTAACTTACAGAGACAATATCCTGGCTACATTATACTCATACTCGGGGATGCTCTTTTGCATTTCCAGAGCTTCATCTATATCAAAATCCACAAACTCTCCATGCTGATATCCCACTACTCTGTTTGACTTACCCTCAGCCAGAAGATCTGCCGCCATGGCGCCCATGATGGAAGCATAATAGCGATCCTTACAGGTAGGTGAGCCGCCGCGCTGCATGTAGCCCAAAATAGTGGCTCTGGTCTCCATACCCGTAGCCGCCTCTATACGTCTGGCCATGGATGTGGAATGCCCTATACCCTCAGCATTTATGATGATATGATGAGTCTTTCCCTTTTTCCTGTTTCTGATTATATTATTGATGATCTCCTGCTCATTGAACTCATACTTTTCGGGCAAAAGGATATCCTCCGCACCGTTTGCCACACCGCACCAGAGGGCGATATAGCCGGCATTACGTCCCATTACTTCGATGATGGAGCATCTCTCATGAGAAGAGGATGTATCCCTGACCTTATCTATGGCCTGCATCGCCGTGTTTACCGCTGTATCAAAACCGATGGTATAATCGGTACAGGCGATGTCCAGGTCTATGGTTCCGGGTACTCCGATGGTGTTGATCCCCATCTTCGAAAGGGCCTGGGCTCCTCTGTAGGAACCGTCACCGCCGATCACCACGATACCGTCGATACCGAACTTTTTACACATATCGGCGCCCTGCTTTTGTCCTTCCTGGGTATGAAAGGCCGAACACCTGGCTGTTCCCAGAATGGTACCACCCTGCTGTATGGTATCCGAAACATCATGGGAATCCATCTCAAAAATGTCGCCTGCCAGAAGGCCCTTATATCCGCGCCTTATGCCCATTACCTTCATACCGTTGTTAAGGGATTTCCTCACTACGGATCTCACTGCCGCGTTCATACCCGGAGCATCTCCGCCGCTGGTCAGCACACCTATTGTTTTAATCTGTTTTGCCATATCTGCATCCTCTTATTTATTCACTTCTCTCATTAATGACATGATCGATCGTCATCCTGAGGCTTTAGTCAAAGGATCTTTTTCCGGATCACTTTTCACCTTCTTTATGTTCATAACCTCAGATATTCTATCACATCCAAAGAAAAAATGCACTCAAAGCTTCACATTTTCTTCGCCGAAGCACTCAGAAAGAAGCGCCACGGAAGCGGCATCGGCCCTCACTCTCGCCTTTTCTTTCTTTATCTGCTTTTCACCGCACAGATAAATACACAGTGTATCCTTACCATTGATGCTCTCCAGTTTTTCATTTAAAAGAGCCTTATTGTTTTCATATTCCTCTTTATTTTTAAACTGGATCCACAGCTGTCCCGGCATGTCCTCAAAGGCGATGAACTCATCCACTATGAGCTCCGCATCCTGATCCTCCTTCGCCTGAACCTTTCCCTTTACGAAAACCTTCCGGTCCTCTTCCAGGAGCCGTCCATACTGTGAATACACCTTCGGCCATACCAGCATCTGGATATTTCCATAGATATCCTCCACGGATACATTGGCCATGAGATCGCCCTTTTTAGTACTCCTGACAGTCACCGAACTGATGAGACCGCCCACTATGACAGCCTTTCCGTCCCTGACATTGGCCTCTCCCGTGTTCTCATCCAGTCTGAAATCCTTGGCTTTGGCGGTCACCACCCGCTTCCACAGAGCCATATCCGACTCCAGAGGATGGCCGCTTACGTAGACGCCCATGACTTCCTTTTCAAAGGATAAAAGGGTGGACTTTGGAAATTCATCCACCTCGGCGATCTTATACTCAAACTTCTTTTTATCTTCTTCTCCCACCAGATCGAAAAGGCTCATCTGTCCGGCGATGGCGTTTTTCTTTTTTGAAGAGGTATTATTGATCATCTCTTCATATACCCCCAGCATCTGCCGGCGGTTATGGGGAAAGCAGTCAAAGGCTCCCGCTTTTATAAAGCTTTCCACACATTTTTTGTTCACAACACCGGTGGTCCTCTGGATAAAATCCTCCAGATTCCTGAAGAGCCCGCCCTGGGTCCTCTCTTTTATCACTGCGGCTACCACATTCTCTCCCACGCCCTTTATGGCGCAGAGCCCGTATCTTATTCCTTCCTTCCCTGCCGCCTCATCACCGGATTTTTCAACCGGAGTCTCAGGTCGCAAATCACCTGCGGATACCGAAAATCCCGCGAAGCCTTCATTTATATCGGGAGGCAGAATCTCTATACCGCGCTGGCGGCACTCATAGATATAATCATAGATCTTATCGGAATTACCCTCCACCGAGGTCATCAGGGCAGCCATGAAGCGGCTGGGATAATATCTTTTCAGATACGCCGTCTGATAAGCCACCACAGCATAGCAGGCAGCATGGGATTTATTGAATGCATATTCCGCAAAGCTCATCATGGAATTAAATATCCCATCCGCCACCTCAGGCGATATTCCCTTGCTGACACAGCCGGGCACGCCCTCAGCTTCGTTTCCAAATATAAAATTATTCCTCTCCTTTTCCATCACATCGTGCTTTTTCTTACTCATGGCACGGCGCACCAGATCAGAACGGCCCAGGGAATATCCTCCCAGGTCGCGGACGATCTGCATTACCTGCTCCTGATACACTATACAGCCATAGGTAGGCTCCAGTATGGGGCGCAGCTGCTCGCAGGCGTAGGTGATCTCATTCTGATTATTTTTACCCTTGATATATTTGGGTATGAAATCCATGGGGCCGGGTCTGTAAAGGGATATGCCCGCGATGACATCCTCCAGTGACCTGGGACGCAGTTCCTTCATGAATGAAGCCATACCCCTGGATTCCAGCTGGAAGATACCGGCACATCTGCCGGTGGATATGAGATTAAAGACCTCGGGATCATTGTATTCCATCTTATCCCAGTCTATCTCCACGCCCTTGTCCCTCTTTATCATTTCCAGAGCGTCTTTTATCACCGTCAGCGTACGAAGTCCCAGAAAGTCCATTTTCAAAAGTCCCAGCTGCTCAATGGTAGTCATGGTGAACTGGGTGGTGATGGTTCCGTCGGAAGCCCTTGACAGGGGCACATATTCATCCGCGCTCTCACGGCAGATCACCACTCCCGCCGCATGCATGGACGTATGCCTGGGGAGTCCTTCCAGACGAAGGGACATATCGATCAGATCCTTTATGCGCTCATCATTGTCATACAGATTTTTAAGCTCCGGATTGACCTGCATGGCCCTGGTGAGAGTCATGTTCAGTTCATTGGGGATCATCTTGGCTATGGTATCAGCCTCCGAATAGGGAAGCTCCATCACCCTCGCCACATCCCTGATCACATTTTTTGCACCCAAAGTACCAAAAGTGACTATCTGGACCACCTTGTCACGACCGTATTTTTCCACCACATAATCTATGACCTCGCTCCTTCGCTCATAGCAGAAGTCAATATCTATATCGGGCATGGATACACGCTCGGGATTCAGGAACCGCTCAAACAGCAGACTGTATTTTATGGGATCGATATTTGTGATATGAAGACAGTAGGACACTATGCTGCCCGCCGCGGATCCACGTCCGGGTCCCACCGGGATGCCCTTTGACCGCGCATAGTTTATAAAATCCCAGACTATGAGGAAATACTCGATATAGCCCATTTTTTCAATGGTCTTAAGCTCATAATCCAGTCTCTCCTTAAGAGACTCATCACCCTTTGGATATCGTTCCTTAAGTCCGTCATAGCAAAGCTTTGTCAGATAACTCTTTGCATCATAGCCCTGAGGCACCTCAAAATTCGGGAGCTTTGTGACTCCGAATTCAATCTCCACCTTACACCTGTCGGCTATGATCTGCGTATTGTCTATGGCCTGGGGCGCATAAGGAAAAAGTGAGCGCATCTCCTCTTCACTTTTGACATAATACTGGCCGCCCTCATATCTCATGCGATCCTCATCCGACAGCTTTTTGCCTGTCTGAAGGCACAGCAGTATATCATGGGGCCTCACATCATCCGCATAGGTATAATGCACATCATTTGTAGCCACGAGGGGTATATCCAGTTCGTTCGCAAAATTCACCAGCACACTGTTGACCCGGCGCTGGTCCGGTATCCCGTGATCCTGCAGCTCCAGATAAAAATTACCCTTGCCGAAGCAATTCTGATATTTAACCGCAGCAGCCTTGGCCTCACTTATCATATTGCGCATTATGTTTCTGGGGATCTCTCCCGCCAGACAGGCGGAAAGTGCTATGATGCCCTCATGATATTTTTCCAGGATCTCCATATCCACCCTGGGTCTGTAATAATAGCCTTCCGTAAAACCGTCGGACACTATTTTCATAAGATTCGCATAGCCTTTGTTATTTTCTGCCAGAAGCACCAGATGATGATACTTATCTTCCGACGCCGCTCCGCTTTTATCAAAGCGGGATCCCGGCGCCACATAGACCTCACAGCCAAGTATGGGATGGATCCCCGCCGCATTTGCCGCCTTGTAAAAATCTATTACGCCGTACATCACGCCGTGATCCGTTATGGCTGCGGAGTTCATCCCCAGCTCCTTTACACGCTTTACATATTCGGTTATCTTATTGGACCCATCCAGGAGAGAATACTCCGTATGGGTATGCAGATGCACGAATGACATAATTACCCCCTTATAAAATACTTGTAACTATTCAGCACCCCATTCACAAAACTCATCCGCTTCGCAACTTTAGTTACAAAAAAACGGGAGGACATAGCCTCCCGTTTAAGATCAGATGATCGCTTACTTTGATGCTGCGCTCTTAAGGATATCCACCTTATCCAGCTTCTCCCAGGGCAAATCCAGATCATTTCTTCCAAAATGTCCGTATGCCGCTGTCTGCTTGTAGATAGGGCGCCTCAGATCCAGCATCTTGATGATACCTGCGGGACGCAGATCAAAATTGGATCTTACGATCTCTACCAGCTTCTCATCGGAAACAGTACCTGTTCCGAAAGTATCCACTCTGACTGAAGTGGGCTCTGCCACACCGATGGCATATGAAAGCTGGATCTCGCACTTAGCTGCAAGGCCTGCTGCCACGATGTTTTTAGCCACATATCTGGCTGCATAGGCTGCGGATCTGTCTACCTTGGTGCAGTCCTTTCCGGAGAAGGCTCCGCCGCCGTGACGTGCATATCCGCCATAAGTATCTACTATTATCTTACGGCCTGTAAGACCCGCATCTCCGTGAGGTCCTCCGATCACAAATCTGCCGGTAGGATTGATGAAATACTTGGTCTTCTCATCCAGAAGCTCCTTGGGGAGAATGGGATCGAAAACATATTTCTTTATATCCTCATGTATCTGCTCCTGGGTCACATCCTCATCATGCTGGGTGGAAAGTACCACTGCCTCCAGACGGATGGGCTTGTCATTTTCATCATACTCCACAGATACCTGAGTCTTACCATCGGGTCTTAAGTACTTGAGTGTACCATCCTTACGAACCTTGGTCAGCTGTCTGGAAAGCTTGTGTGCCAGATAAATGGAATAAGGCATGTAATCCTCGGTCTCGTTTGTAGCATATCCGAACATCATACCCTGATCGCCGGCACCTGTATCCAGATCGTCTGCCAGAGCTCCGGAGCGGGCCTCCAGTGCCTTATCCACGCCCATTGCTATATCAGCAGACTGCTGATCCAGAGCCACCATGACTGCACATGAATTACCGTCAAGGCCCTTCTTTCCGTCATCATATCCTATATCCACTACTGTCTGTCTTACTATTGAAGGTATATCCAGTACTGCCTTTGTGGTGATCTCACCGGTCACCAGTACAAATCCTGTACAGCTGACTGCCTCACATGCCACTCTGCTCATCGGATCCTGCTCATAGCAGGCATCCAGTATGGCATCGGAAACCATATCGCAGACTTTGTCGGGATGTCCTTCTGTCACGGACTCAGATGTGAAAAGCTTCTTTTCGCTCATTTTTTCCTCCTGTCATCCAACCTTTAACTTAAACTTTGCTACTTCCTTCTCGCTGTCTACCAGCTCGATCTGTCCCCCTAAAGTCTGAAGCTTCAAGTGGAAATCTTCATACCCTCTCTGTATAAAATGTATATCGCTGATGACGGAAAAACCGTCAGCAGCCAAAGCAGCCAGTACGAGTGCAGCGCCGGCACGCAGGTCGGGAGCGTTTATCCTCGCTCCGTTCAGTTCCTTAACGCCCTCTATAATGGCCACATTTCCTTCTACTTTAAGATTAGCCCCCATACGAAGGAGCTCATCCATATATTTAAATCTGTTTTCAAATATACTTTCCGTGATAACGGATATTCCCTTTGCCAGGGCCAAGGTGACGCCCATCTGAGGCTGCATGTCCGTGGGAAACCCGGGATAAGGAAGCGTCTTTATATGGGTGCCTGTAAGTTCGCCGTTTGAAATGACTCTGACACGGTCTCCCCTTTCCTCCACACGGCAGCCTATTTCCGTGAGCTTTGCAGATATGGATTCGAGGTGCTTGGGGATCACATTTTTAACCGTGACATCTCCCCCTGTGACAGCAGCGGCCATCATGAATGTACCGGCCTCTATCTGATCGGGGATCACGGAATATTCCGTACCATGGAACTTCTCCACGCCACGGATACGGATGACATCGGTACCTGCGCCTCGGATATTGGCGCCCATACTGTTAAGAAAGTTGGCCACGTCTACCACATGGGGCTCTTTTGCCGCATTCTCTATGATAGTCTTGCCCGAAGCCATGGCCGCAGCCATCATGACATTAATGGTAGCGCCCACTGTGACTACATCCATATAAATATGGCTTGCGGTAAGCTTTTCGGCCACTGCCCTGATACGTCCTCTGTGGATATCGGCTTTTGCACCCAGTGCCCTGAAGCCCTTAAGGTGCTGGTCCACAGGACGGCTTCCTATATTACAGCCGCCGGGAAGAGCCACTTCCACCTTTTTATATTTGCCAAGCAACGCGCCTACCAGATAATAAGAACCTCTGATCTTTTTGATATACTCATTATCCACTACCAGATCAGATATCTGTGATGCATTTATCTTAACACTGTGACGATCGGGTCTGTTGACGATAACGCCAATCTCAGTCATTGCCTGAAGCAATACATTTATATCCCGGACATCCGGCAGATTTTCAATTGTGACTGTCTCGTCGGTCATGATCGCCGCAGCGACTATGGCGAGTGCGGCGTTCTTTGCACCGGCTATCTCAACCTCACCGACCAGGGGCTTTCCGCCCTTTATCACATACTGTTCCATCCGTAAAAATCTCCAAAATCTGTGGTCTGTCTAAAAAACACACAACCACTATTATACCACAGAGTTTGTTTTTGTAAACAAGAAATACTTCCTTTAGATTATCTGGAATATCCACAGTATGATAACCAGTATTCCAAGAAGGTTAATGCCCAGCATACAAATGATAGCCAGCATCATATTTTTAATGGTAGAAAGTTTCTCTCCGGTATTGGTATTAAGCAGCGATGATACCGTGTCATTTATTATATTCTTGGTATTATCGTTCTCACTCTTCTGATTGTCCCTGAGAGCAGTATTGATGCTGACGTCTACGATGTCCCTTAAGTTCTTCTCCCGGCTTGCCGCATCGGCATCAATCTCTTCCTTCTGATGCTGCAGACCTTCCTCCAGTACTGCCTGGACATTTTTATATACCTTCACACATTCCTTATGAACATGATCGGAAAGCTCTTCTGAGGTCCTGTCTATCTTTTCAGTCAGTTCCTGCTTTACGTCCGCGCCTGCTGAATCCACCACCTTGGCCACGCCTATGTCTGCCTTTTCAAAGCCTTCATTGACGCTGTCCACGATATCCGTCTTATTGGATGCCCATGCCACGGTCATGGCTGTCACGATATCCGTCTTGGAAAGATGAGGCATGGCGGAAAGCTTCGCCGATACCACATTCTCTACTGCGGATACGATCTCCTCCTTAGATACGGGAGTCTCCTTATTTTCCTGTATCTTGGACTCCACGATCTGAGCTATCTCTTCCTTAGATATAGGAGTTTCTTTGTTTTCCTGTAATTTTGCGCTTACGACCTGTGCGATCTCTTCCTTTGATACAGGTTCTACCCTGTTCTCCCTTAACTTCTCGGAAAGGATACGCGCTATCTCTTCCTCTGATACCGGTACTGCCTGATTCTCGCGAACCTTTATGGCTACGGCATCAGCGATGTCTGAGATTTCCAGCTTCTGTGCTGCCAGAGTCACTGCCATATCCGCAGCAACCGCAGCTGCTATATCTTCCTTGGATACGGGTGTTTCTTTATTCTCCTGTATCTTCTCAGCTACGATCTGAGCTATTTCTTCCTTTGATATGGGAGCCTCTTTATACTCCTGTATCTTCTCAGCTACGATCTGTGCGATCTCTTCCTTTGATACAGGCTCTATCCTGTTCTCCCGTAACTTCTCAGAAAGGATTCGCGCTATCTCTTCCTCTGATACCGGTACTGCCTGATTCTCGCGAACCTTTTCGGCCACGGCATCAGCGATGTCTGAGATTTCCAGCTTCTGTGCTGCCAGAGTCACTGCCATATCCGCAGCAACCGCAGCTGCTATGTCCTCTTTAGATACAGGCGCCGTCTTATTTTCCAGTATCTTTGACTCTACGATCTGAGCTATCTCTTCCTTTGATATAGGATCCTCTTTATACTCCTGTATCTTCTCAGCTACGATCTGTGCGATCTCTTCCTTTGATACAGGAACTGCCTGATCCTCACGAACCTTTTCAGCCACGGCATCAGCGATCTCTGAGATCTCCAGCTTATGGGAATCAAGAGTCGATGACAGCACGGCTGCCACCTCATCTGCGATCTCCTCCTTTGATGCGGGGGCTGCCATAGATACGGCCAGCGCTGCTGCCACTGCCTCAGCTATACCCTCCTCGGATACCGGTGCCCCCTGTTCCTGTCTTACCCTGTGAGCCACCTCATCGGCTATATCGGATATCACATCCTCCGAAAGCTGAGCCTGGGAAGACTGCTTTGCCATTATTTCATCTATGAGTTCATCTCTGGTAAGATATTCTTCCTTGATCCTGGTTATAAGCTCCGTCAGATCCTCTTTCGTCGTGTGACCGTTCATGCTCACGGCATCCGAGATATCATTCTTGGTAGATACCAAAGCTGCCATGATCTCCTCGGTAGCGGAAAGCCTGGCGGTATTACCCTCCTGGGCACTCTGACTTATCATCTCCACACACATGGCGTTGAAATCACTGACAGACTGAGCCACGCCTGACTTTATCTCTTCTACGATCTGCTCCTTATACAGTGCGAGCCTTTCGTCTATTATTCTTTCAAGTTCAGAATTATCCACAGCCGCAGCCTGCGCCTGTGCACCTTGCTCATAATCCCTTCCGGATCCGCGATCCTGTGAAGCATTGATCCTGTCGGATAATTTGTCAAAAAAATAGTCCATACTTACCCCTTTGCAAAGCAGCCGAAAACGGCTCTACTTATAATAAAGCACAATCAAATTACATAGTATCATATTTTTCTTATATTTACAATGACCTTACCTGCTCGTTCAGGTCCATCATTTTAGCATCCAAATCGGACACCATCTCCGCACAGGAACGCAGATCACGTTTGATATGCTCCGGAACGTTATCAAAGAACTTATAGTTTATCTTATGCTCCAGAGTAGCCCAAAAATCCATGGCCACGGTACGTATCTGGATCTCCACCTTGGTCTCCACCGCGCCGTTGGAAAGATATATAGGCACAGTCACTATCATATGGTAACTCTTATATCCGCTTTCCTTTGGATTCTTGATATAGTCCTTTATGAATAGCACATGAATATCCGACTGAGAAGCGAGCATGTCCGCTATCCTATAAATATCGGAAGTGAAAGAACATATAACCCTGACTCCGGCTATGTCATTCACGTATTTGACCATATTTTCCGTGGTGGATTCGTATCCGCGGCGCTTTAATTTACGAACTATGCTCTCGGCGCTCTTAAGTCTGGTCTTTACATGTTCTATGGGATTATACTGATGAGCATGCTGAAACTCATCATTTAAGATTTCCAGCTTTATGTTTATTTTCTTTAAAGCCGAATTATACAGCAGCATCACGGTGCTCCAGCTGTCTGCATCCTCAAAGATATGGATCGCATTCTCCATAGTGTTGATATGCGCATCGTTATTTTCACTCATTATATGTACCCCTTACTGCCCGGCACCGGATGTCCCCGACGCCATTAACACACTTTGCCCGTCATTTTCCTTAAATGTCGGCCGCACCCCTTATTATATCACATACACGCCCTTCAAAAAACATGAAAAATATAAAAGTCCCCATAAAATGAGGAGTG
>Ga0247608_10008052_pt1 | contig 10716 bp, 9 predicted proteins | sample 176DNAGHGlowgp2_FD_193490 | JGI IMG/M metagenome (GOLD analysis project Ga0247608, IMG submission 193490) | Sheep rumen microbial communities from Palmerston North, Manawatu-Wanganui, New Zealand - 1766 DNA GHGlow gp2 | ecosystem: Host-associated > Mammals > Digestive system > Stomach > Rumen ... | reverse complement strand
CCCTGCAAGACACCATGCGGGCTGTCCCGTGGGCCGGGGCTCTGCCCCGGTTTTTAAAGATTTTTTCTCCTGAGGGATCTGATCACTTTCCTTACTATCCACACTATCAAGCCCAAGATTGAAACAACCACAACCGCGAGGCACAGGAATCGGGGCCAGTGCTTCTTTATGAAAGAAAGTTTTATATTTTCACTTTTTACTACCATCCAGCCGATTTTTGGAGTCAGCATGTTGGCAGCAGAATCCACTTCGGTTGCGATAAATCCTGCCCAAAGTTCCATGTCCTCCCCATCATATTTGAACTCAACATGTACCATTTCAGATGGCATCGATGCCCCCATCTCTACCGCCTCACTCGTTTTCCCTTCCTCATCCGGGTAGAGTTTCAAGAACCATCCATCAAAAACGGTTGGCTCCGTTTCATCGCCGCAACCTCCACCAGCAGCCCTCAGTATATCTTCTCGTATTGTCATGACAATGCATTGCCAAAAATGTTGATTGGGATGCCCTTCTGCCGCTAGGATGAACTCAGTCAAAATGGGCTCCAATTCCTTGACCCATCCATCCAGACCATACTGGCTAAGTTTCTGTGTCTTTTCAAGCACACGCTGCCAGTCCTCAGGTGTGCCCTTTAAAGTAATCGAGGGAATACCGCACGTGATATATTCATATGTAAAATAGGATTTCACACTCTCCATCAACGTTATCTGCGATGCCACACGTTCAACGGGACCCGTCGTAGAGAAATCGGCAGTAATGACTTGGGCGATGTCGCCTTTGGTGTTCTCTTCTATTTGGGATGCAATATCACCTATAATCTTAGGCCAATCAGTATCCTCAAAAAGAAAGTCCTTTCCTTGTACAACAAGTGCCATTTTACCGTCATGGTCGACGAACAGGGAGCGGAGTTGTTCGGCATGAGCATTGACATAGCGGGCGAACCCCTGACTGATGAGCAACCATATCATGTCGGGCGACAGCGTGACCGACATGTGTCTGGCATAAGCCTTAATCAGTGTTCCGTAGAAAGGACTTTCGTCGCCCTGATACTCAAAGTTATTCTCATTGAAAAAACTTGTGGCGATAATGCGATAACACTTCCTGTCTTCTTCGGTCATATATTCCGGGTCCGGCAACAAGGATTTTGCGATCTGTTCACCATCGTATAAATCGAACCAGCCGTCAACCGGTTTAAGATTCTCATCAACCTCAAACGTTATGCTGCCCGGTGACTGAGCAATGATTCTGCCGTCGTTCGCCAGTACCGAGAGCGTGGCAAGAGCCAGCAATAAAAACAAATAGGTCTTTGCCATAATGTTTAGATTTAAATTGTTAGTGGAAAGCAAAGATATAACTAATTATTTAGAAAACGTGTTTTTATCAATATTATTCTTGTTTTTTCCCACTTAAAAAAGGAGCTGAAATAGGAGATTGAGGATAAAAATCACAGGAAAAGAAGAAAATGAATTGTTAATTAATCTTAAAAGAAGTGAAATCGAGGGCATTTTGAGGGGTCGCGGGTTTGAAAAGGAGAAATAATTTTGGTCATGAAAATGAAAAGCAGTACCTTTGCGCGCCGATTATATCCAAAGTATGAGCCCATTAGGGCAATGTCGTGTGGGATTTGGCCGTCCCGCAGGGTGTTGCTTGGGCAATTAACTAACTATTAATTAGGATTTTAAAAAAGTGGATACTTTAAGTTACAAAACCATTTCGGCTAACGCCGAAACCGTTCAAAAGGAATGGGTGGTAGTGGATGCTACCGACCAGATCCTGGGTCGCTTGTGCTCCAAGGTGGCTAAGCTGCTGCGCGGCAAGTACAAGACCAACTACACCCCGCACGTTGACTGCGGTGACAATGTGATCATCATCAACGCCGACAAGTGCAAGATGACTGGCAAGAAGTGGACCGAGCACCAGTATGTGCGCTACACCGGCTATCCTGGTGGTCAGCGTTTCTCGACCCCTGCTCAGTTGCAAGCTAAGAGTGAGAAGAAGAAGGACCTCCGCAAGGGTATGCACCCCCTGTACATGCAGGTGATCAAGGGCATGCTTCCCAAGACCCGCCTGGGTGCCAAGCTGTTGAAGAACGTTCACGTTTACAACGGCCCCGAGCATCCCCACGAGGCTCAGAATCCCAAAGTTATTGACATTAACAAACTCAAATAAGAAGCATGGAACAGATTAATGCAGTAGGTCGCCGCAAAGCCGCTGTCGCACGCGTGTATGTGAAAGAAGGTAATGGCGAGATCACAGTGAACAAACGCCCGTTGACGGAGTACTTCCCCAACCCCATCCTGCAATACATCATCAAGCAACCGCTTAACACGCTGGATGTTGCCGAGAAGTATGACATCAAGGTTAACCTCGTCGGTGGTGGTTACAAGGGACAGGCCGAGGCATTGCGCCTCGCTATCGCCCGCGCACTGGTGAAGATCAACCCCGAGGACAAGAGCGCACTGCGCAAGGAGGGCTTCATGACCCGCGACCCGCGTGCTGTAGAGCGCAAGAAACCCGGTCAGCCCAAGGCCCGCAAGAGATTCCAGTTCAGCAAGCGCTAATCGCCGCATGACGACGGGCTGCGGCTTGCCGTGGTCCAGATGCTTGCTCCACACATTAAATATAGAGGCGCTACGTGTAGCGTGAACTATATCGAGTTTAGTATCCAAATCGCATAGACTCACACTGGGAACTGCGGTGGCTACTATGCGATTGATTCAGTCGAACGTAAACAATTTATTAAAAAACAAACAAAACAATGCAGACACCTAAATTTGACCAACTGCTGGAGGCTACTTGCCACTTTGGTCACCTCAAACGCAAATGGAACCCCGCTATGGCGCCCTACATCTTCATGGAGCGTAACGGTATCCACATCATCGACTTATACAAGACCAGCGCCAAGCTGGAAGAGGCAGCTAACGCACTGAAGAATATCGCCAAGAGCGGTAAGCGCGTGCTGTTTGTTGCCACCAAGAAGCAGGCCAAGGACGTCACTAAGGAGCGTGCCATGAGCGTTGATATGCCCTACGTTATTGAGCGTTGGCCCGGCGGTATGCTGACCAACTTCACCACCATCCGCAAGGCTGTGAAGAAGATGGACACCATCGACAAGATGGAAACCGACGGCACAATGGCCAACATGTCCAAGCGCGAGAAGCTGCAGCTCAGCCGCCAGCGCGCCAAGTTGGAGAAGAACCTGGGTTCCATCAAGAACCTGAACCGTCTTCCCAGCGCACTGTTCGTGGTTGACGTGCTCAAGGAGCACATCGCTGTTGCCGAGGCTAACCGCCTGGGTATCCCCGTGTTTGGTATCGTGGACACCAACAGTGACCCCAGCAACGTTGACTTTGTGATCCCCGCCAACGACGACGCCAGCAAGTCCATCGACATCATCCTGGCTACCGTGTGCGAGGCTATCAAGGAAGGTCTGGAAGAGCGCAAGGTTGAGCAGATCGACAACAAGGACGCCGAGGCCGAGACCGAGGAGGCAAAAGAGGCTCCCAAGCCCCGCCGCCAGCGCGTTCGTCGCCCCGCTGCCGCTGCCGATGAGGCTCCCAAGGCTGAAGAGGCTCCCAAAGCAGAGGAATAATTCCCAACAATAACAACTAACCAATTAGTTAATTTAAACAGAATTATGGCTGTAACCATCAATGACATCAAGAAACTGCGCGACATGACTGGCGCAGGCTTGAGCGACTGCAAGAAGGCTCTCATCGAGAGCGACAACGACATCACCAAGGCTATGGAACTGATCCGCAAGCGCGGCCAGGCCATCGCCGCCAAGCGTGAAGACCGTCAGGCAGCTCAGGGTATCGCCATCGGTAAGACCGACGGCAAGTTTGCTGCTATCATCGCCCTCAAGTGTGAGACCGACTTCGTTGCCAAGAACGAGAAGTTTGTCAACCTCGCCAAGGCTATCCTGGACCTCGCAATGGCCCAGAAGCCCGCAAACCTCGACGAGCTCAACGCCCTCCAGATGGACGGCAAGGCCGTGAGCGAGCAGATCACCGCCCTGAGCGGTATCACCGGTGAGAAGATGGAATTGGGCGCTTATGAGTGCTTGAATGCCCCCTCGACCGTTGTTTACAACCACTTCAACGGTATGCTGTCGGCTGCTGTAGCCTTCAACCAGGAGAACGTGGCCGAGGACGTAGCCAAGGCTATCGCTATGCAGGTTGCCTCGATGAACCCCATCAAGGCCACTCGCGAGCAGATTCCTCAGGAGACCATCGACGAGGAGCTGCGCATGGCTGTTGACAAGACCCGTGCCGAGCAGGTGAGCAAGGCCGTTGAGAACGCCTTGAAGAAGGCTGGTTTCAACCCCTACTACTGCGCTACCGAGGAGCATCGTGACGAGGCCATCCGCAAGGGTTACATGACCGAGGCACAGGTTGCCGAGGCCCTGAAGCTCATGGACGACACCGCCAAGCAGAAGGAGGCTAACATGCCCGAGCAGATGATCCAGAACATCGCTCAAGGTCGCCTGAACAAGTTCTATCAGGAGAACGTCCTGATGGAGCAGGTTTACGAGGCTGGCGAGAACAAGGAGACTGTTGCACAGTTCCTCGCTGCCGCCGACAAGGACCTCAAGGCCATCGACCTGAAGCGCGTCAACCTCAACGTTGACTAATTCTCAATCGAGATACAACAACATGGTGAGTGCCAGCAGAGTTTCTGCTGGCACTCGCTTTTTTCAAGGAAATCAACTTTTTAGGGCCTATAGCATTGCCAGTTGTAAAAATTGTTGTATCTTTGCCCCGCTTTTTTGAAGTTTCCATAAACTTGGCTGCATTTCGGCAAATCGAACAGGCTCATTAGCACTCGGTTTGCACAAGTTTTCCAGTGTGATGGGAAATTAAAGGAAGCGTTTTTTACGAACCAATTACTTTAATTTTGAGTAACACAACCAATTAAAAATGAAGACTTTTCAATTGAACGCAGAGGCACGTACTGACCTCGGCAAGAAGGCCGCTAAGGCGCTCCGCAAGGAGAACAAGATTCCCGTTGTCCTCAATGGTGGCAAGCTCGTTGACCTCGACAAGGACGGCAAGTACAATGGCAAGCTGCTCGCTGGTGAGAAGGTGGTTCCCGTAGGCCGTGACGGTAAGGGTATCATCACCACCGACCTGGTAGTGAACTTTGCAGACGTTCGCAAGTTGATCTACAGCACCGACGTGTATGTAATCGACCTGACCTATGACGGACAGACCCGCAAGGCTGTCTTGAAGGACCTGCAGTTCCATCCCGTTAGCGACGCTGTTCTCCACATGGACCTCATGGAGGTGAGCGAGGACAAGCCCGTTGTTGTTGAGATTCCCGTGCACCTGGAGGGTCACGCTGTCGGTGTTAAGGCCGGTGGTAAGCTCTACCTGAGCATGAAGAAGGTAAGGGTTAAAGGTCTGTACAAGGACATTCCCGAGACCATCCTGCTCAACGTTGACGCTCTGGAGATTGGCAAGACCATCAAGGTTCGCGACTGCCACTTTGACAACTACGAGTTGGTTAACGCTAAGGATCTGGTTATCGCTGGTGTACGCGCCACCCGTAACTCGGCTGCTGCTGCTACCGAGGAAGGTGAGGAAGGCGAAGGCGAGGCCGCTGCCGAGTAATGATCGACCATCTGGCCAAATGGCCAGATCAATTCTTTCAACCTATGAAGTATCTCATTGTTGGCTTGGGAAACATTGGTTCAGAATACCAGGGTACCCGCCACAACATAGGATTTACAATATTGGATGCACTCGCCGAGGCATCCAATATTGTTTTCTCGACACAACGCTACGGCGCTGTGGCCGAGATGCGCCTCAAGAACCAGCAGTTGATGCTCTTGAAGCCATCCACCTATATGAACCTGAGCGGTGACGCCGTGCGTTACTGGATGCTCAAGGAGCACATCGACCTGGACCACCTGCTGGTAATTGTTGACGACATCGCGCTGCCCTTTGGTCAAATACGCATCCGTCCCAAGGGTGCCGATGGTGGTCACAACGGCTTGAAGAGCATCAACGAGATGCTGCAGAGCCAGCAGTGGGCACGCCTGCGCTTTGGTATCGGTAACGATTTCCCACCCGGTGCCCAAGTGGATTATGTGCTGGGCTACCCCACCCCCGAGGAGCTGGCCATATTGCCCGACCGTGCCAAGGTGGCTGTGGATGCCATCAAAGCCTTCTGTCTGTCTGGCGTGACATTCGCCATGAACAATTATAACAACAAATAGGCTTTAGTTAAGAGATTGATTACTGTAGCATGAAGGAAGTGAGAATCGACAAGTGGCTATGGGCCACCCGCGTGTTCAAGACACGCACTATCGCCACCACAGCGTGCAAGCTGGGGCGCGTGACCATGGGCGGCATGACAGTGAAACCGTCACACGGCATCAAGGTGGGCGACCGCATCGATGTGCGCAAGCCACCCATCACTTATTCCTTTGAAGTCATAGGCCTGCTCAACAATCGAGTGGGCGCCAAACTCGTCCCCCTGTACCTGAAAAACGTGACCAGCGCCGACCAGTTGCGTCTGCTGGAGATGGTGAAGATCGACGGTTTTGTCAACCGCCAGCGCGGTATGGGCCGTCCCACCAAGAAGGAGGGCCGAGAGCTGCAAGAGTTTACCGATGATGTCTTCTTTGGCTTTGATGACCCGTCGCCCCTGGATGACGCGTTTGACTGGGAAGAAGAAGATAATCCCCTGTGGACCCAGGACGATGAGGATCGCCTGAACGCCGATATCGAGCGCCACAAGAAGCACCATCAAGATTGATGATGCCTCCTCCTCCACCCCTGCAAGAATAAAAAGACGAGGATCAATTATTGAAGCGCACCTTGGGAGTGCGGCGACAGATGTCGATAAACCGGCAGTAATTGCAGCAACCCGACTTGGTATTATCGGGCGTCTGCCCAAAATCACCGTCAAGAAGTGACCTGATGACTCCACTCAAGCAGCTGGCAAAATCCAGAGCCGTAGTATCTTCCCTAGAAAACACATATTGTGACTTGGATCTTGACTTGGGAGCCCCGACAAGGACGCCACTGTCTTGCATCGAATCCACCTTGTAGATCACAGGCGTGACCTGTTGCAGCGAGGGATGCTCAGTCAAGTAGGCATAGCAATAGAGGAATAGTTGCAAGATGGCTTTGCGCCGTTTAGCCCTTGTTCCATCAAAGAGTTCGGGCAAGCCCTCGGCACATGAAAAACTGGTCACATCGCTACCTGTCTTGTAATCCACAATACGCACTGTGCCATCCGACAACCGATCCACCCGATCAGGCTTATAGGTAAAGTTAAACACCTCATCTCCAATGCGTAACGCTGGCACATTGTGCTGCACTTCACATTCCAGCACCGTGAACGGGGCCAAGGCTTTATCATAATCCAGCACAAACCGGGTATAGCTCCTGATGGTGTCCACAAGCATCAATGCTTCACCCTTGAGGGGGCGGTCGTCGTCAGAGAGCTTGTCCTCGGGCACATGCAGGTAGTGGCGCTTGATGTTGCGAGTTACCACGTTGCCCAGTTGATGCTTGATAAAGAAGTCAATTTCATCGGCAGTGAATGTGCGCGGCCCATCCTGGTTTTCCCTGGGTCGATAGCACTCGTTGAGGGTGTCGTGGATGATGTTGCCAAACGTGCCATGGTCCATAAAGTCGGACAACTCATTGTCATCGCTCAATCGCTGCACATAATGCAGATAGAACATTAACGGGCAATTGATATACTTGTTGATAGCGCTGGCTGATAGGAACTTACCATCGGGACGGGTATAAAGGTCACGGAGTCCCCTCCCCTGATTGGGCACAGTGATGGCAATGGGGTTAGAGGTGTGAGGCTCAACGGCCATTTCCACATGATCCATATCGACGCCATAGACCATCATGAGCTGGGCTATATAACGCGATGGCTCGGTAGATCCTAGCTTCTGCGCACTGGAATCATAGATCAATGTCACATGGCGAGAGCGGTTGAGCAAGCGATAGAAATTGAATGCCACAATGGCCTCCTGCTGCTCGATGGTTGACATACCGTAAGCACGACGTATATAATTGGGAATAAACGAGTTAACACTACGATAACGCGGAAAGACACGCTCATTCATCGAGAGGATGACAATGTTCTCAAAGTCCAGACCACGGGTCTCAAGCAAGCCCATGACCTGCAAGCCCTCTAGGGGCATACCGGTAAACGGAACGACCGCACTGGCCGTAAGGCGGTCGATGACATAGAATAGCGTGGAAATGCTGCGCTCGAAGGTCTGCCCATACTCATCAAGCGATGACTTGAGTTGATTGAGCTCATCCATATACATGACCAGGAAAGCCTGTTGCAAGGGCAATTCCACATCTTTCCCGTCACCATCACCTGTGTCGGCATCGTCCTGTTGAGACTGCATCTGCCGCATCAGTAACTCACAAAAGGCCAACAGGTTAGTCAGATAATCGGTGGATTGCAAGCGGTCGGCCTTCAACTCGCTATCGATTGCCGGCTTGAACAGCCCGTAGAAAGACAAGTGCTCAAACTCGCTTGCTGGCACCCTAAACCGATTGGCCGAAGCCAACTTGGACGCCATGGACAGCGCCTCGCTCGTGAAATAGGTCTTGATCAACGGATGAGACAAGATATCGTTAACATCCTCACGGTAATAGGTCCACTCACTATGCTCCTTGCTGGCCTGATGGTGCATCCGCGCCACAATGTGCATGAGCGAGACAATGCCCGAGCTACGCAAGGGGTAGCCCAGCGTGACATTGAGACGGTCCACACCGTGAACCGAGTGGAGTAAGGGTACAAGCAGGCTCTCGTCGGGCAGGACTATCGCAGTGTCGATGCCTGGTTGACGGGATGGATGCATGAGCGCCACCTCGTCAAATGCCAGCTTGGCCTGCCCCACAGTCGATGGCACGGCAACGACACGGATTGTCGGCTGGCTTTCCTCGAGCGGTTCCAGCGTTTGGGCTTTAAAGCGCTGGCAGTAGCCATCAATGAGCAGGGCGCCAGGATCATGGGGTGCCACCTGCAACTGTTTCTTGATGCCTGCATTGTCCCACCAGAAGTCGGCCAATCCGCGCTTGCTGAAGTGGTCAAAGAGCTTGACCTCGGCCGCCGACAACACACCAAATCCCACAAACACAAGACGGCTGTAACGCGTAGTCTCGGGAGGACATTCAGCGGCCAAGCGCAACTGTCGGCCTGGAGCGACCACGCCTTTGCCCTTGAGCACCTCATGGTAGGTATCATAGATGGGTTTCAATACATTCCACAAGCTCAAGAACTCCTGCTTCACTTTACTGCTATTGCCCTGCTGATCCTCGCCTGGCGAGGACTTATCGGCCAAGCGCCACAAGTTGGCATCGGCGCGTGTGTCAAAGAAGGCCGTGAACAGGTTTTCACCGAATATGCTCTTGATTTTATCCTGCACCTCCTGGGTGAGATAGTTGCTGGTCACATCATGCAGATCCTCAAGGTTCTGGTAAATCTCCCCGGCATCGGCCAGTGAGCGGTCGATGTCGTTAAAGTCGCTGATAATGAGTTGCGCCCAGTAGATGAATCTGTCAAACTCCTGGGCACGGTCCTTCATCTGCTGGCAGTAGGCCTCATAGAGCGCAAACATCATTTCGATGTTGCTGGCGCTAGTCTCGCCCGTGAGCTCGGTAACAAAGTCGTTGATCGAGGTGACACACGGCATGAGGTGGGGTGTGGACGCACCTTGCTGCCTGTCGGCAGCGACCAACAGTTCTTGCAGATAATGGAGAAAAAATTGCCCCCCGCGGCGGTTGGGAAAGACAAAACAGTAATCCTCAAGGGATTGAACGTCAAGGTAACGACGGGCCACTTGTTGCAGGAAGGGAGTCATTAATGTAGATAGAAAAAAGTAAAAATTAGCAGTTTCAGTTCTGTCTATTTCCTGATGAGGATAGAGAGGCGTATCGAGAGATCGAATAGGACGAGTTTGGCATTGCCATTGCCGGCGATGTCGGTGCTGGCCCGTTCCAGTTCGGCGACGATGGCCTCGACATTGCGCTCGTTGATGAATGGCGAGAAGCGGGTCGAAAAGGCTTCCTCCTCACGGGTGAGGTAATTGAGCGCAGGATTATGCATGTTGTAGATGAAATTCTCACGCACCTGCCGCACGGCATAGGCAAGGAAACGCCTTGCCTTTTCACGCTTGAAGTCGGCAATGGTTTCGCTCCACACCTTGAGTTTGGAGAGGTCGTGCTGATAGGAAAGACGCATCAACTCGATGAAGCGCTCCCTGAACTCATGGAACTCACTGCCCGTCTGCACCATGCGCTCGGCCATGGTAACATTGCCATCGGCAGGTGCGGCTAGGGCAAGTGCGTCCTGCATGTCCATGCCATACCGATCGACAAGGTACTGCGCCACCATGGGCGTGGACGGCTTGCGCAACTCGATGCGCTGACAACGCGACAAGATGGTTCCCAAGATGCCCTTGGCATTGTCGCTCACGAGGATGAACTTGCAGTCGTCATAGGGTTCCTCGATGAGTTTGAGCAACTTGTTGGCCGCCTCGTCCTTCAGTTTCTCGGGCAACCACATGATGAGGACTTTATACTTGGCCGTATAAGCGCTGAGGGTCATCTTTCGCATAATGCTATCGGCCTCTCTCACAAATATCTGCGGCTGCGCATTATCGTTCTTCAAGAGCGTGAGCCACGCCTGATAATCCTCGACGGGATAACTGGTGACAAACTCGCGCCA
>Ga0247608_10008051_pt1 | contig 10722 bp, 7 predicted proteins | sample 176DNAGHGlowgp2_FD_193490 | JGI IMG/M metagenome (GOLD analysis project Ga0247608, IMG submission 193490) | Sheep rumen microbial communities from Palmerston North, Manawatu-Wanganui, New Zealand - 1766 DNA GHGlow gp2 | ecosystem: Host-associated > Mammals > Digestive system > Stomach > Rumen ... | reverse complement strand
GAGGCCAGGAAGACGATCAAGGCTGAAAAAAGGCGTCTTCGGCGTTCTGCATGGGCAGATGAAGATCTGCGTGAAATAGATATCTGCAAGGGTGTTACGATTGACAGATCGGTCTATCAGATAGGCGAGAACAGGTATATCACACTAATAATAAAGGGCTTTATAGTTTACCTTATCACTGCGGGAGGTCTGGGCTGTTATCTTTCGGCCATGGAGATCGCTTTTTCAAGCTGGATCTTCCATCTTGTCATACTTGCCACTGCCATTCTCTGCGCAACGCTGTATCACAGCTGGCGTTCGGAGAATCTGGGTTATCTGGTGTTTTTTTCGGTCTATGCCGTCACGCTGATCCTGTTCAGGGATTATATCAACTCCGGTTTTTACGCTATTCTGAATGATACGAATGATTATGCGTCGATATATTTCAGGACCGAGGGCCTGACCCATTATAACGAGCGTATTGCAAACCGTTATGTGGCCATCACGGTAGCCGTGACCCTGATAGGCATTGCGGCGAATATCCTTCTCAATAACTATATCCTTCGCCGCGCGCGATATATGATCGCTGCCTTTCTCGGGGTTACCATCAATCTGATACCTCTGTACATGGAGAAGGAACCGGCACTGATATATTCGCTTATGCTGATCAGCGGTATATGCATGACATTTGTGCTGAAATGCGGCAGGCATTTTACCCTGAGCAGGAATGACCATATATTTAAACGACGAAAATGGGGCCTTTCCTACGGGCTGGATCACAGATCCCTGCTGCAGGGAGCTCTGCTGACCCTTGCACTGGTCGTTATTATGGCGAATATTGTGAATTATGTTCGCCCGAGGGAGGATAACCGTGCCTATGTGACCCAGAATCCGTATAAGGAAGCCACCCGGGAGGATATGCAGAATCTGATTATGCTCGGTTTTGCGGGCCTTCTTAACTGGTATCCGAATAACGGAGGGCTTTCAAGCGGTGAACTCGGTGGAGTTGCTTCCATCCGGCTGGATTACCAGCCTGATATACGCGTCACATTTACGCCATATAGTTATGATACACTGTATATCAAGAATCTTTCCGGGCAGAGATATCTTCCCTATACCAACAGATGGAACCAGTCCGATCTTTATACTGAAGCCAGTGACCAGTTCCTGTATGAGACAGAGTCTCTGAAGAAGGCTTACGAGGAAGGAAATGAATATTCGGCGAGGGGTGTGATGGTCCTTACCAATGTAGAAGCCGCGCCCCAGACATATCATCCGTATTATACCGAGGATGAACCCGGCCCGCTTTTTGTAAAGCAGAAACAGGAGTATGTGTATTATCCGCTGCTGGATAATGATCTTCTTTCCGCGGATTCTGCAGGTATTGATCCCGCATATCTTGAAGTGCCGAGGGAAAACCTGGAGGCTGTAAGCCAGCTGGTGCGGGATGCGGGACTTGAACTGGGCGACGATCCGGAATTTGCAGCTGCCAGACTGAGTTCTTATTATCAGCAGAATATCCCCTATACCATCCGGCCGGGGGCGACGCCCAGATCTGAGGATTTTGTGAATTATTTCCTGACAAAGAACAGGAAGGGCTACTGTGCCCACTTTGCCAGCGCGGCCACGCTGGCTTTCAGGTCCATCGGAATACCGGCCAGATATTGCGAGGGTTATGCGATCTCCTATACGCAGATCATTTCCAACGGTTCGCTGGAGGAAAACGGTGAAGAGCTTTATTCCCAATACTATGACGGGTATAACGCACTCGGAAGGACCGGTCTTATTTCGGTGGATGCCACAGATGCAAATGCTCATGCATGGGTCGAGATCTATGTGGACGGAAAGGGCTGGGTCGTTGCGGATGTGACACCCTCGACCACTCTGGATGAGGATGATAATACCTCTAATTTCTGGGATGTATTCAATAATCTGTTCGGTGACGGCGATGAGGATAATGCCGGCACGGATAATGACGGCGGCGGAGGCGGCTTCAACATTTCGATCGGTGACAGAACCCTTCGTATCGTTGCATTTGTAGTGATCGGTATCCTGCTTGCCTTTGGCCTTTTCCTGCTGGTAAAGCATTTCATGCCTGAGATAAGATATATAATAGACTACAGGTATGGTGCTCCGGCGGAGAAGCTTATCCTTTATTACAGCCGCAGGCTCAGAAAGAGAAAGAAGGACAAGGAACTTCAGGCATGCGTGAACTACAGGGAGCAGACGGAATGCCTTTATGACAGGAAACTTGCGGCCGGGGCTTCCGATACCGAGTTAATGAAGTACAGGGCGCCCGGGAAGATCGACGGAAAGAGAAGAAATTCCGAAACACTGGAGGAGCTTATTGCTACCCTGGAGTATGCAGGTTTCTCCAACGGTGAAATAACTGAAGATACCTTTAACAGGGCTAAGGCACAGGTGGATGAGCTGTTTAAGAAAGATTAGACCTGCGGGAAAGGAGAAGTAATAATGAAAAGCGATCGTACCGTAAGGGCTGAAAGAAGAAGGATCTGGTGGGCAAGCCTGAATCAGATGACACGTACACTGATCCTTATAGGTGTTGTTGTCCTGCTTGTAATGGCAGGAGTATGGGTCAAATCGACCTTTTTTGAAAAAAAGGAACCGGAGATCACATCCGAATACATCACCGGTAAGCTGGATGTTGCAAGTGAGCTGGCAACTGCCGAGCTGACATATTCCGGTATGGTGCGCTATGAGGACGGAAGCATACCATTTCTCACCAAAAAGGCGTTTTCCATGATCTATACGGGAAATGTAAAGGCAGGTATTGAGTTTTCCGAGATCAACGTGGATGTAAGGTCCGATTCCGTCGTGGTCACGCTGCCGGAGACCAAGATCCTTTCAGTCAAGATCGATCCGGCTTCAGTCAGCTTCTATGATGAAAGCTCCGCATTATTTAACTGGAAGGATAATGAGGATGTCACAACAGCGATGGCAAAAGCCGAGAGTGATATCCAGGCAAATGTGGATATGAATGCGCTTATCGAAAAAGCAGAGGAGCAGACCGAAACACTGATAAGAGCGCTGCTGGAGGATTCCATAGGCGATAAGCAGCTGATCATTAAGCATAAGAAAAAGGTGAACTAGACCACGGAAAATGTCAGACAATTCTGACAAAATATACTAAATTTTTTGATAATTTTGGAAATAAATCTTGACATGTCGGACAATAAGCGGTATAATAGCCTTACAAACAAACAAGAAAACAAATGCAGCAGGGAGCTGCATCCAATAAGCACCGTGACGGTGCTAAAATAAAAGAAAGGAAGGTATTTCTTTATACGCGAGATACGCAGGCTGACAGAGAAGTGTGGGAATATTGGAAGTCCATAGTTGGTAGGTTACGTACGTCGGATAGTGTGAGAGCTGTATAGAATATCATGTAGAAACAGCGGCCAGGCGGTAACGGTAGATCGGAAGACATGGAACTTTGGATGCGTCCGGGGCTGTGGAAACCCGGATGGTAGATTTGAGAAGAGGGCATGGATCTGAATCAGTAGTATCGGACGATTTTGATACGGATACTTCGCTCGAGAGGCTTTAGGCCCGGTGGGGTGCCGTCTAGAAAAACTGAATAAGACAAAAAACCGATAGTTTTCCAGGACTTCACCCGAGATGAAGTCCTGGTTTTGCGCGTACCTACAAGCGGTGCGTTTAAAAGACTACGATACCCGGGTGGGAGCTTGCTCACAGCCCGGGTATCGTAGTCTTTTAAACATAGCGCGCCAGCGCGACATCGACGGCGCTTCAGCGCCGGAGATGCGCACCGCAAAAAATATGTAGCTTTTTTTCATACTTTAGTATAAAATACTTGGAGTAAAAATCTAGGTGTCTGGCGCCCGGTTGGCGTCAGCTCAAAGGAGGATATAATGGATAAGGACGAGAAGAAAGAATTTTATCTCAGTGTTTACAGACATTCGCTGGCGCATATTCTGGCCAAGGCGGTAATGGAGATCTTCGGAAAAGAAAATGTACAGATCACCATCGGCCCGCAGATCGCTGACGGTGCATATTATGATTTTGAGCTTCCCAGAACAGTCACACAGGAAGATTTCAAGACTATAGAAGATAAAATGCGTGAGATCATCAAGCGCCGTGAGGACTGGACCCGCAAAGAGGTTACCAGAGCGGAAGCGCTTGAACTGTTTAAGGATCAGCGCTTTAAGGTGGAGCTTATCAATGAGCTCCCCGAGGACGAGACCATCACGGTTTACTATACCGGAGATGATTATGTGGATCTCTGCCGCGGGCCTCATGTGTCCAATTCCCAGGAACTGATGAATGCCGCTTTCCAGGTTAAGTCCGCGTCGGGTTCCTACTGGAGAGGTGATGAGAAACGCGACCGTCTTCAGAGGATCTATATCTATGCTTTTCCGAGCAAGGATGAGCTTAAGGCACATCTTCAGCTGATAAAGGAAGCTATGGAGCGTGACCATAAGAAGCTGGGCAAGGAACAGGAGCTTTTCATGTTCGATGAGACCGCACCCGGCATGCCCTACTGGCTGCCCCGCGGCTTCAAGCTTTACAATGCGCTTCTTACATTCTGGCGTGAGCTTCATGAGGAATACGGCTATCAGGAGATCCTTGCTCCCGTGATCAACCATAAGACTCTGTGGGAAACCTCCGGTCACTGGGGACATTACAAGGAGAATATGTTCCTTGTGACAGCTGCTAATGTGGATGAGAAGACAGGTGAGGAGAAGATCGACACCGATGTGAAATACGCCATCAAGCCGATGAACTGCCCCAATGCCATCAATGTATATAAGAATACCATGCACAGCTATAAGGAGCTTCCGCTTCGTTACAGCGAGACCCAGGTTATTCACCGCAGGGAGAAGTCCGGCGAGCTGAACGGTCTTTTCCGTGTGCAGATGTTCCATCAGGACGATGATCATACCTTCCTTATGGAGGACCAGATAGAGCAGGAGATCTCCGATATCATGGATATCGCAGAGAAGATCTACGGAACCTTCGGCCTTACCTACGTTGCGGAGCTTTCCACAAGACCCGACGATTTCATGGGTGCTCCCGAGCTCTGGGATGAAGCTGAGGCATCACTGAAGAGGATACTCGACAAGAAATACGGTGAAGGCAATTATGAGATAAATGAAGGCGACGGTGCATTTTACGGCCCGAAGATCGATCTTAAGATGAAGGACTGTATCGGACGTGAATGGCAGATGGGTACCATTCAGCTTGATTTCCAGCTGCCGCTGAATTTTGATCTGCGTTATATCGCAGCCGACGGCAAGGAGAAACGCCCGGTTATGATCCACAGGGCGATCTTCGGATCCTTTGAGCGGTTTATCGGTATCATCATCGAGAACTTCAAGGGTGCCTTCCCCTTCTGGGCATCGCCGTACCAGGTTGCCATCGTGCCTATCCGCCCCGAGCATAATGAGTATGCGAAGGAAGTGGAAAAGGCCCTCCGGGCGGCAGGCATACGGGTTGAGGCGGATTACAGCGATGAGAATATGAAGACCAAGATCAAAGGCTTCAAGCAGTATAAGGAACCATATATACTTGTACTGGGAGATAAGGAAGCCGAAAACCGTACCGTATCGGCAAATATCCGGGGCAACAAGCAGCTGAACGGCATCGCGCTCGATGACTTTATCGCCCTTGCCGTAAAGATGAACAAAGAGCGGACACTTGAGATAGTTGATACACTGTAATGTATGACGGAATACACGGGCGCTGCCCGTGTATTTTTTTACTGTTCTGGTAGCTTGTGCCGAATAATTCCACTTGATTTATCCCTGTAGATAACATAAAATAATACCATATGCGTTTTTGTATTTTTCGGAGGTTCAGACGAATGCTGGATGAGGAAAAGATCCGCCTGATGACGCGGATAACAGCCTATGAAAAAGAGCATGAATTCGATGAAATAGTGATAAGCCATTATTACAGGGAAGACTATGTCCGATACGGCTGTCTGCGCACACTTGTGGTTGCGACTATCACATACTGGTCCGTTGTGGCCATGTATGTCCTTTATCGTTTTCAGGAGCTCCTGCAGGAAATAAACAAAATGGACTATTTCAAGGTGATCGGAAAGCTTATGCTCGGTTATCTCGGCTTTGTATCGATCCTGTATATATTCGGCTTTGTGGTGTATCATATCCGTTTTCATTACGCCAGAAAAGGTCTGATCAGGTATAACCGTGATCTTAAAAAATTCCTGCGTTATATCGAAAAGGATGATGAAGAGGCGCAGCCCGCACGCAGGACACGAAAAGAAGCCGTTATGGGAACCATTAAAGTCAGCAATAATATAGGGGGAGATGATCCCGCATTGGATATTCCTCTGAAGAGACCGGAATCCGGTCCGGCTGCAGAGGAAGGGAGACAGTAAACTATGAAAGAATTGATCAAGGTGAAGAACACGATCCGGGATTTTCTTCGGAAGTATGAGGAAATCATCTACCCCATACTGAGATTCATCTGGTGTTATCTGGTGTTCCACAGTGTTCACACGATGTTTAACTATATGGAGCTCTTTGACCGCAAGCTTGTGATACTTCTGCTGGCGGTTATGTGCGCTATGCTTCCCGATGGCTTCCTTGTGTTTATTACCGGCGTGGTCATAGGTTGTAACTGTTTCACTATCAATCTTGAAGTGGGACTTTCGTTTGTCCTGCTGTTCCTTCTGATGTACTGTCTGTATATCCGTTTTTTCCCGAAATATTCATATGTTCTTTACATGATACCGCTGTGTTATATGATAAATATGCCCTTCCTTGCGCCGCTTCTGGTGGTGGTATTCGCGGGGATCGGAGGAGCGCTGCCGGCGGCATTCGGTATAGCCCTTTATCAGTTTTCCGTATATACGCGTGATATAGCGGGTATGATCTCAAGGGCTGAGGATGAGGAAACTGTAGAAGTGCTTCAGTACTATATCGATCATATCCTGAAGAATAAGGAATTACTCCTGCTCATGATCGTCTTTATGCTGACCGTAGTCATTGCGTCCGCATTGCATAAGCTTTCGTATCCGTTTTCGTGGTATGTTGCGTTGCTCTCCGGAGCGATAGTGTGCATGCTGTCTTATTTGATACTCGGCAGATCGCTGGAGGTTCCTACGGATATGTCCGGATGTGTGGCCGGATCGCTGGTTGGTTTCCTCATAGCCGCTGTGGTCCAGACGGCAAAGGGAGTGCTGGATTTCCCCCATACGGAGCGTGTGCAGTTTGAGGATGATGAATACTATTATTACGTAAAAGCTGTTCCGAAGCTGGACGCACCCGATGAAAAGAAGAAAAAGAAAAACAGTGAGGAAGTACATGAGAGACGTCCCCTCACTCCCGAAGAAAGAGAGAGGAGAGCAGCATTAAGGGCGGCTATGGAAAACGGAGGAGAGCCGCGCCGCAGACCGCTTACGCCCGAGGAACGTGCGAGAAGGGAAGCTTTAAGAGCTGCCGGCGGGGACGGAAGACCGGTAAGGCGCAGACCGCTTACACCTGAGGAACGCGCAAAAAGGGAAGCTTTAAGGGCTGCAGCCATGGAAAACGGTGAATTGCGGGGAGAACCGCGCCGCAGGCCGCTTACGCCTGAGGAACGCGCAAGAAGAGAAGCTTTAAGGGCCGCATCCGGGAAAGAGGCGGATAATAAGGCTGAGATGACCGGAGAGCAGGAAAAAGAATCTGACAGCAAAGAAGAGAGACCGGAGGAAAGAAGAGACACAGAAGCGGAAAACGATAAGCTGACACCTGAGGAGAGAATGAGAAGAGAAGCCTCCAGAGCGCTTGCGGAGGAAAGAAGGGCAGACCGGCTCCGTGAGGAACAGCGCGCAATGGAAGAGAAGAAAGCCCGGGAGGATTCCGAAGAGGCAAAAGCAGCATCACCGGAAGAAGATGAGGAGCGGAAGGCTCCGGCGGAAACCGGTGAAGACGAAGAATAAGCAAAAAAAGGCAGGGTGACTTAATGGATGGCATTAAGACATTTTTCAGCACGTATTTTGACTGGTTTCATGTTCCGGACATAACATGGACGGATGTGCTGGACATCGTTATAATTGCATATGTCATGTATCACATCCTGCTGTGGGTTAAGACCAGCCGGGCATGGACGCTGATCAAGGGCGTGCTTGTGCTGCTGATCTTTATCGGTATCTCTGCCCTGCTGCGCTTAAATACCCTGCTCTGGATAGCGAAAAATATAGCCAGCGTACTGATCATAGCGCTGATCATACTATTCCAGCCGGAGCTGAGAAGAGCATTGGATGAGCTTGGACGTAAAAGGCTGCTGAACAGGTTCATACATTTTGATGATAAGGATGCGGATGAAGACAGATTGTCGGATAAGACCGTATTTGAGCTTGTCCGTACCGCGTCGGAGCTCGGGAAGGCCAGGACCGGAGCGCTTATAGTCCTGGAACATGATACTCCTCTCGGAGAATATGAGAGAACCGGTATAAGCGTAGACGCCATTGTAAGCACACAGCTGCTTGTGAATATCTTTGAGAAGAATACACCGCTTCATGACGGAGCCGTGATCATACGGAATAACAGGGTGATGGCCGCCACATGCTATCTGCCGCTGACTGACCGTAACGACGTTAACAAGGAACTGGGAACGAGGCATCGCGCAGGCCTCGGGATAAGCGAGAATACAGACAGTATGACCATCATTGTTTCCGAAGAGACAGGAGCGGTCTCGGTTGCATACCGGGGACAGCTGATACGGAATCTCAATGATGATACGCTCAGGAAGCAGCTTGAAATGCTTCAGGACAAGGAGGACGAACCCAGACGAAGAAAAAAGAAGAAGGGAGGAGACAGCCGTGAACAGTCTGAAGGAAAAGAAACTGTTTAAGAATATGGGGCTGAAGATCATCTCCCTCATTATAGCCGTCATTCTCTGGCTGGTAGTAATGAATATCGATGACTATTCAATGACCAGAACTATACGGAACATTCCCGTGACACAGCTGAACGGAGACAGCATCACTAATCTGGGCAAGGTTTATGATGTGGTAAGCGGCAGCACAGTGGATATCGTGGTCAAGGGGCCGCGTTCCGTTGTGGACTCACTGTCGCAGAGCAGCTTTACCGCGACGGCGGATCTGTCCCAGCTCTCCATAACCAATTCGGTACAGATAAATGTTACCGCTAATGATGCCAGTATCAATAATGATATCGATATATCCTATGTGTCGAGAACCATGAACCTGACAATAGAGGACAAGGTGACGAGGGAGATGCCCATCAGGGCGGTGGCGGAAGGAGAACCGGCCGAGGGCTATGCGCTGGGCGAGACAATAGTTACGCCGAACATGATCGAGATCACGGGACCGGAATCCATAATAAGCAAGGTGACCGAGGTCAGGGCTTCGATCAATGTGGGCGGACAGTCCGAGAGCATGAATACCCTTGTGGCACCCCAGTGCCTGAACGCTTACGGAGAGCCGCAGAACGGAAAGTCCATAGAACTTGGGGTCGAGGAAGTGCGGGTAAGCGCAACGATATACCCCACAAAGACCATACCCGTAAGAATCTCACCCGAGGGGGAACCCGGGGCAGGCTATATCATAACGGGAATCAATTATAATCCCCAGACCATTACCGTGGCGGGAGAGAAGACAAAGCTTGAACAGATGGATGCTCTGGTGCTCGCTACCCAGGATCTCGCGGGCGCCACACAGAATACGGAAATGAACCTGAGTGTCGGACCGGCGCTTCCCGAAGGAATATATCTGGCGGATACCAATGAGGATATTGCCGTAAATGTGCTTATTGAAAAGCTGGAGCAGAGGGAGATCGCTGTTACGGCCAAGGATATAGAACTCAGGAATACCCGGGAGGATCTGGAGTATTCGCTGAATATCAGCGGTGTATATAAGCTGAGACTGAGAGGTCTTGCAAAGGATATAGATACGGTCACTAAAGAAAGCCTTGATGTATACCTGAATGTAGACGGAAAAACAGAAGGTGTACAGGATGTATCACCCAGCTATACCAAGCCATCGAATGTTGATGTGACGCTGGTAGGAAGGATGACCCTTACCGTTACTTCCAAAGAGGAAGTCACGGAGGAAGTGACCGGGGAGAGCACGGAAGAAGGCAGCAGTGAAGAGGGAAGCAAAGAGAGCAGCGAGGAAGCAGCCGGTGAGGAAAGCGGAAGAACCGATACTGTGCCTCCGGAGGAAATCCCGTGATTTCGGGAGAAAGGAGAAAATATGGATGCAATGATCGAAAAGCTGCAGCAGGCAGTGAATGAATCAGAGTACATAGTGTTTTTCGGCGGCGCCGGCGTATCAACCGAAAGCGGCATCCCGGATTTCCGGAGTCAGGACGGACTGTATTCCCAAAAGTATAAGTATCCGCCGGAGACTATTGTAAGCCATTCGTTTTTTATGTACAGGACAGATGAGTTTTATGATTTCTACCGCGATAAGATGATCTTTGCCGACGCCGAGCCGAATGCTGCCCATAAAAAACTGGCTGAGCTGGAGCAGGCCGGAAAGCTGAAGGCAGTTATCACACAGAATATCGATGGGCTGCATCAGAAGGCCGGAAGCAGGGAGGTGCTGGAGCTCCATGGCTCCACACTCCGGAACTATTGTATGGACTGCGGCAAACGTTACGACGGACTGGATATTATCACAGGTACATCCGGTATCCCCAAGTGCAGCTGCGGAGGAACCATACGTCCGGACGTTGTTCTTTATGAGGAAGGTCTGGACGGCGATGTTATAAGAAGAGCCGTAGAACA
>Ga0247608_10008049_pt1 | contig 10723 bp, 9 predicted proteins | sample 176DNAGHGlowgp2_FD_193490 | JGI IMG/M metagenome (GOLD analysis project Ga0247608, IMG submission 193490) | Sheep rumen microbial communities from Palmerston North, Manawatu-Wanganui, New Zealand - 1766 DNA GHGlow gp2 | ecosystem: Host-associated > Mammals > Digestive system > Stomach > Rumen ... | reverse complement strand
ATCAGCGCGCTGGAGGGCGACAACACCTTTCTGTTTACCAACGCCACGCTCGATCTGGTCACGGCGACCATCTTTGGCTCGACCTATGGCGTCGGGATGCTGCTGGCGGCCCCTGTTCTGTTCCTGTGGCAGGGCCTGTTCTATACCGTGGCGATGCTGTCAAGCACAGCGGTGAGCGAGGCGCTGATGGCAGAGTTGCTCATTGTGGGCGGGCTGCTCATCACAGGCTCGGGGCTGTCCCTGTTGCGCATCAAGGACTGCCACGTGCTCAACATGCTGCCTGCACTGCTTGTGCCCCCCGTCTGGTATCTCATCATGGCTATGGTGGGATAAAGTGAGGGGGTAACAGTGGCAGTTTACAACTTTTTTGATTATCTTTGTCCCCTCTAACACAACAAACTAATATGAACTCCAAACGCCTCTTATTGATAGTCACCATCCTGCTTGCGGGAATCACGGTGCCCGCATGGGGTCAGATTGTCACGACCGACCACATTGGCGCGATTGCCGACAGCATACGTGAAGAGCTGGATAACAGGCCCTACTTCAGCCTGTACAAGGATACCTACTTTGTGGGTGGTACCGTGCTGGGCGGTGAGCCCACTATCCACAACAGCGATGTCAAGTTCCAGATCAGTTTCCAGCAGCGCCTCACCAAGAGTGTGCTCCCCTGGAACTCTTACCTGTACCTGTTCTATACCCAAAAGGCCATGTGGAACGTGCTTGAGCGCTCCCTCCCCTTTCACGACCTGAACTTTAACCCTGGTATCGGTATCTCTCGCTACATCATCCTGAAAGGCCGCCTTGTGGGTAAGGCCACTATGATGATCGAGCACGAGTCCAATGGGCGTGACGGTACCGCATCACGCAGCTGGAACAAGATCTCCTGGGCAGGAGAAGCCTACATCTCTCCGTTCCTGATGGCTCATGCCAAGTTCTGGATTCCCATCATCGATGGCAAGTACAACAGGGACATTCTCAAGTATATGGGTATCTTTCAGGCTGGATTCCAAGCCAAGAGCCTGGACGACAAATGGGTGCTCGACATGACACTGGTCAAGCGCAAGGGGTGGAACCTCAACTTCAACACGATTATCCAACTGGGCTACCGCATCAACCACAACTCCAACCAGTTCATCATGTTGCAGTACTACAACGGTTATGGCGAGAGTATGCTTGACTACAACCAGTACCACTCGCGCATCCGCATCGGTCTGCTCATCAGACCCCGCTTCTTCAGCGACTTCTAATCCATGCGGACACTTGTTGTCCCACGCTATGGCGACAAGATAATCACCCAAACTATTGGGAATTGTAAGTTTTTTATTACCTTTGTAGCAACAGAGAAAAAACAATTGGATTATGCAATACTGGATCAATCATCGCGGAGTGCAGTCGGGACCCGTGGAACTCGACGCTCTCAAGGAAATGGGGCTGACCTCAGCGGCCTATGTGTGGCACGAGGGACTGTCCGACTGGGTAAAGATCACTCAGTTGCCCGAGTTGCAAGGCCTGTATGAAATGGTGAACGATACCCCGGCACCACAGCAAGCCACCACGGCAACAGCCCAGGCACAACCCCAAGGCGGGAACGAGCCCGCTGTCATGGGTCAACCCTACCAGCCGCAACAGCAGTCAAACAACCAGTCGCAACAGCAATATGCCCAGCCGCAGACACCCGACGAGCCCTGTCCGCCAACCAACCTGGTGTGGGCCATCCTTGCCACTGTGCTGTGCTGCATCCCCTTTGGCATCGTGGGCATCATCTATGCCAACAAGGTGAGCAAGTGCTACCTTGCAGGTGACCTCATCGGTGCCAAGAAGGCCAGCGAGACCAGCGCATGGTGGTGCATCGCCGCCATCGTTGTGGGTGTCGTGTGGAGGCCATTGTCCATGTCCTTCATGGGTATTGGATGACGCGGTATTGAACCATGCGCCGAGCGCTTGTCGTCATCATTGTCATTGTCATTGCCGGACTCATGTTGCTCGGCAGGATATATTATGCATTAGACCCCGCTTCGTCGGCAGCATTTCCACGGTGCGCATTCTTGACGTTGACAGGCTATAAATGCCCCGGTTGCGGTAGCCAGCGAGCCATCCACGCCCTGCTCAATGGCGATGTGGCGGCAGCCTTCGGCTACAACGCCATGCTTTTCATCTCGGTGCCCTGGGTCGCCTTGTGCCTGTTTGCCGAGACCCAGCGCGTGCGCAATCCACGCCTCTACGCCCGCCTGCACCCTTCCATCCTCATCTGGCTCTTCCTCGCCCTCATCCTCGCCTGGTGGCTCCTGCGCAACATCTTCAACTGGTAAAACAGGTATCTTCTAGCTATTGAAAGCAGGGGCATAACCTATTGCTCAATGGCACAGGTCAAACTACCGCCCTCATGTCATCACCAGGTCTTATTTTATATAGTCAATGGCATACTGTAATTTAAGCCCTTCCTTCGCTATATGATGGCTAAAGTACCTAGCCCCTTTATAATTGGTATGCTCAAGATCACCATAATAAGTTAAATCAGGGAGATGAAACCTTGAATAATCGGCTATTAGCGCGCTGTCACCAAGCACATTACGCATCATTTGACGGTATCCGGTATCATCCAACAACTCATGGTACTTATAAACAGGGGTACTTAGAATAATCAACGTCATGTGGTGACTATCACAATATTCTTTAATTTTTCTCAAATAAGAAATCTGATATGAACACTTCTCATAGAGTTTCTTTTCTGTTACGCCATATTTTCCGCCAAAACTCTTTATGATAGCATTGATTATATCGTATGACCGGGGGTGATTCACCTTTTCCCTATCAATATAATGATAGCCGCCTCCCAGTTTCCTAGATGAAAACCACCATAAGGGCAATGATGTGAAGGAACTCTTCCAGAAAGACAATTTGGTGGAATAAAATTTTAAAAAATTCTTATAATCTAATATCGAGAATATCTCTTCAGATGCTCCAGGAATGGGTAACTTCTTATCTTCCAGATAGATAAAAGAGGCAAAGCCAGCACAAACGATAACCGTATCAATATGAATGTCGTCATTATACTCCATGACCCACTTGAGGCTGTTGTAACCCACGCCCAAACTGACTCCGCTATTACACAGGTTACATGAATGTGGGATTATAGAATCATTCCAAGCATGTTCTCCATTGGAAGGGCCTATCACGAGCGTATGTACATCTTTATCAATAACATTACGTTCTAATCGGCCAGGTGCAGTAGTCACCCAGAAGGCTTTTGCTGCCGCCATCATGGACACATATAACAGGCAGAATGTTAGAAATAAGAATATAAACTTTTTCAGCATACCGATTTAGAAATTAAAATAGATAAAACTACCTTGTCCATTATAACCAAAGAACGCAACAATCAAAGCAATAAACAAATCGAGAATCAAAATGTTGATTGTTTTATTCGTATAAATGCGTGACGCTCTCTGTATTGCAAATTCTTTTTTTCTTGAAGTCCAATCCAAGCAAAAAAGAAAGATAGCCATCGGTATTGGAAGCAAAGTACTAATATCAAATAGAAAAGACATATTCCATGAACCACTTGCCACTGTAGAAATAAATGATGATATTGATGGCACATCTGTAGCAAAGAAAATTACCTGACCGAATGCGACCAACACATACGTCAGTATCATCATGGCAAGATCTTTCATCAAAGGAAGCCCCCACCGCCCTTGTTTGAGCTTTTTATTCTTCCCAAATTTGCCAAAACATATCAGAGGGATGAACAATAGACTGTGATAGAAACCAAACAAGGCATAAGTCCAGTTAGCACCATGCCATAAACCAATGACAACCAAATTAATGCAAATCGCCAGGAAAAGACCCAATGTGGCGAGATTACGGAATGCAATATTAAGCGGCATGAACACGTAATCGGTAATCCAACTCGTGAGTGACATGTGCCATCTGCGCCAATATTCTGAAACATTCCTCGCTAGTAACGGATGATTAAAATTCTTGGTTACATTGAATCCCAAGATTTTTCCGACACCAATGGCCATATTGGAATAGCCGTCAAAGTCAGCATAGACTTGCACTGGCGAAAGCAACACCGCATAAAGCAGATAACTGGCATCTTTGCTTGAAAAATTAGTCCAGGCTTCGGTGGTAATCAGAGCAATGGTATCAGCAATTACCATCTTGGTAAAAATACCCCAGAGAATTTGCTGACATCCGTCAACCGCCAGATTATAATCAAATTGATGATTTTTCCTTAACTGAGGTAAAAACTTGTTAGGCCTATCAATAGGGCCCGACAGAATTGTTGGGAAAAAAGCGATATAAGTCGCAAACTCTATAAAACTCTCGGCTGGCTGTATTCTCTCGCGATGAATCTCAATCACATAACTGATCAACTTGAAAGTAAAGAAGCTGACTCCAATGGGAAGCACAATATTCAATGTGGACCATGATGCACTTATACCCACAGCCTGTAATAGAGAAGCGAACGAATCAGCAAAGAAATTCAAATATTTAAAATACAGAAGAAGTCCTACTCCTAAAACCACACCTAGCGTGGTGATTCTAGATGCCAGCCGTGACTTATTACTATTCATTGAAGCCTTAAGCCAAGCTCCTAGCAGATAGAACACAACTGTGACGCAAAACAACAAGGGCAGCATCTTCCAATCAACAAAGCCATAGAAAAAATAGCTTGTGATCAGGATCCAGATGTTCTGTAAATTCTTTCTCTGTGATACCACTGGCATGTAATAAACCAGAAATACCACAATAAAAAACAAAAGAAAATTAATAGAGTTTACAACCACTGTGATATTACTTATTTAGACATGATTGAATCAACCATCTCACCGACGTTCTTCCACTTCATGATTTCAAGAGAAGTAAACTTGATGCCGTAAGCCTTCTCTATTGCTACAATCAGCTGGATATGGCTCAGGGAATCCCATTCCTCAATATCATCAGCACATGTAGTATCAGTCAACTCGACTTCGTCCAAATCAAGGACATCGCAAAAGATCTCATTCAGTTTTTCAAAAATTTCTTTTCTCTCCATAATATTCTTAATTAAGTTAAATTCGCTCCATCAGGAATCAGAAAAAGACACATTTGCCCGACTATATATAGCTGCCGCCATGAATGACAAGAGCATCCACACAACAACTTATCCTAGTCACTCTTTCTCTATATAGCATTCTTTGGGTTGATAAGTATCTATTTCCAATTCATATAGATCTGAACTTGCTCCTTGAATTTTCTTAAAGCCCAGATTAGAATAATGATGTTCTACCATTTTATTCTTGGCAGTGGGAAGATATTCACCGACAATTCTTTTATAGCCCGCCGCTCTAGCACGTTCCACAATAGTATTGAGGGTGAAATTCTCCATTCCGCGCTTCAACACGCGACAGCTCATGAACCATGTGTCCACAAATAGGGTATTGGGATCCATTGGTTTTAATATCACAACCGCTATCAAGCCATTGTCTCCGAATTTATCATGCAAGGTAAAACTCAAGTCGATAATATCAGGATCAGCGGCCATTGCTGTGACATCCGCCTCGGTATAACGTATCGTCCTCAAGTTGAACTGATTACTACGTTGAGAGAGCTGTGCGACTCGTGGAGTATTGAATTTGGTAAAACCACTAACGTTAGATACCATATTCAAGGACTTTAAAAAGTCTGACTCGTTGGTGAATGTCTTGCTTAACGATACACGTTTTGCTTCAACTTGATATTGCTTAGTGCGGTCTTTATCAGCATTACTATAGCTGGCCGTCTCAAAGAGATTCAATGAATAAAGATATTCCAGGTAGTCTCCAGGATCTTGGGGCAGTTCTGGCACAGTGATTCCACTGATATTCTCACGCACCATATTTCTTTCAAAGGGATTATCATCCAAGAATACCATGGAATCAAAACCTATATTCAATATACTTTGAATGGTACGGATATTATCAACCTTTGTTTCCCAGTTGGCCTGGAATACCGCGATATCATCGAGCCTCAATATCATATCAGGATGTTTCTCAAAGGGCTCTTTGGCCACCTCCTCATTGTTCTTAGAGGCCACACAAATAATAATTCCTCGCTGTTTGAGTTTCTTCACCCACATTTGGAATTCGGTAAAAGCCTTGCCAATTCCTAATCCATGCCCCAACTGAATACCCTCAATACCGTCATCACCAATCACTCCACCCCATGTAGTATTATCAAGGTCGAGAATCAGACATTTATTAAATTTACCTTTTATTGAACAAACGATATCCATTACTCGGCCTGCCACATAGGGCAAAGCGTCTAAGCTCAGCACCATCTCGGTAGAGACATAGACATTGGATGAGAACATCATGTCTCGGCCATACTTATTTTGCAAGCCTGCAATATCACAGATAAAGAGGTTGGGGTACCGCTGCGCCACATTCATCAATTCATAGTTGAGCTTGCGGACTTGATAAACCAAAGATGAAGTCACTTTATTAGCGTAGCTACCAAAGACCGCATCTTCTATCTCAGGGTAATTGAAATAAATAATCTTCTTATTGGCAAAGGCAGGATTCTCACAGATAGAAGTCAGAAATGATAACCTATCATCAGCCAGCGATAGCTGCTGTTCAACAGAAAGCGTGCTGTGATACTCAGCTAATTTGTGTGTTGACTGAAATACGACAATCATATCGGCATCAAACGTAAACAGATCACTAGTAGGATCCATCAACTGTCGCTCAACCTGGTTGTACTCAGCCTCAAACAAATCAATAAAAAAACCGCGCTCAACACCCACGCCTTTAATAGCCGTTGCTAAGAACTGGGTCGCAGTATCGCCCACAAGAGCCATCTTGACAGAAGGAAGTCCTGATGGGATATTCTTGAGAAGTTTCTTAAGTTCCTTGAATTGAAGCATTCTTAACACTTAAACCATTAGTGTCCTGCAAAACCCGTGCAAGACTTGATATTCTAAGCGCTTGTTACGATAGCTGTATGGGTTACCCTCAATAAGAGTTCCGAGTCGAGTCTTGCTTTTCTCATTGTTAAAAAACTGAAGCTCACGCCTGTATATATTTGCCCTCATGTCCAAACACGATCAGGCCAAATAAAAACACACTCAATGAGCATCTATAGTTGCTTTACAATTAACAATGAGCAGTAGCTTACGAGACTACTGAACATTTAGGGACAAGCGCTATTGTAAATTCTTCTATATCTGTGCCATAATCCTAACATCAACTTTTGTTTCAGCATCAGATTATAGCTACTGCAAAGGTAGTCTTTTTTCTAGATATAGAATAACAATCATTGTGGAATTTGATTATTTCACGATAAAAATACCATCTATGGTGAATATCGGCTTAGGATGCCTGACTACATTTCATGACGAGTTGCCTATAGGTATTCATTGCCACCACTTTGATGACTAGCAATGTCAAGACAATGAATTTAAGTTTGGCATGTTGTTAACTTGCCCGCCGAATTAAATGTGATGACAATTAATTGTCTTCAACTGGTGAATCGGGTAAAATCGGGATAATAATAATACAATAAAGGGAGTTGAAAAAATTTCAACTCCCTTTATTGTGGTTGCCTTGCCCGGACTCGAACCAGGAAATGCGGCACCAAAAACCGTTGTGTTACCATTACACTACAAGGCAATCCTATGTCAACCGAACGGCAAGCCGCTCAAAATTGCGGTGCAAAATTACTGCTTTTTTTTAGAATTGCAACCTTTTTGGCAGCATTTTTTGCACCGACAGGGTCAAATCACTTGACAATGAGCAAGAAATAGTTTTTCTTACCCTTCTGCGCAAGGATATATTTGCCATTGAGCAACAGGTCGGCACTGGCGGCCATGTTGGGGTCGGTGAGCTTTTCCTTGTTGATGCTCACGCCACCGCCCTGGGTCAACTTGCGCATCTCGCCCTTGCTGGGGAATACGGCAGCCACCTCGGTCAGCAATGAGATGAGCGGGGTACCCTCGTCGATGGCGCTGCGCGGAATCTCAAAGGTGGGAACACCCTCAAACACGCTCAGCAACGTCTCCTCGTCAATCTTGTGAAGGATGTCCTTGGCCTTGTTGGAGAACAGTATCTGTGAGGCCTCGACGGCTGTCTCATACTCCTCGGCGCTGTGGACCATCGTGGTGACCTCCTTGGCCAGGCGCTTTTGCAACGGACGCAGGCCAGGATCCTTCTCCTGCTCGGCAACCAGCTCGGCAATCTCCTCTTGGGTCAGGTCGGTGAAGATCTTGATGTATTTCTCGGCATCCTGGTCGCTCACGTTGATCCAGAACTGATAGAACTTGTAGGGTGAGGTGCGCTTGGGATCCAACCACACGTTGCCACCCTCGGTCTTGCCAAACTTGGTGCCGTCGCTCTTGGTAATGAGCGGGCAGGTGATGGCAAATGCCTCTCCGCCATTCATGCGGCGTATCAGCTCGGTACCCGTGGTGATGTTACCCCACTGGTCACTGCCACCCATCTGCAGTTTGCAGCCTTCTTGCTCATAGAGGTGCAAGAAGTCATAGCCTTGCAGCAGCTGGTAGGAGAACTCGGTGAACGACATGCCATGGTCGGCATTGGCAGCCAGACGCTTCTTCACGCTGTCCTTGGCCATCATGTAATTGACGGTGATGTGCTTGCCAATGTCACGGATAAAGCTCAGGAACGTGAATTCCTTCATCCAATCATAGTTATTCACCAGAATGGCATGGTTGGGGGCATCGCTGTCAAAGTCCAGGAACTTGGCCAGCTGCTTGCGGATGCATTCCTGGTTGTGACGCAGGGTCTCCTCATCAATGAGCTTGCGCTCCTGCGACTTCATCGACGGGTCGCCGATCATTCCTGTCGCGCCACCAATCAGGGCGATGGGGCGGTGACCAGCACGCTGCAGGTGCTTCAGCATCATGATACCCACCATGTGGCCAATGTGCAACGAGTCGGCAGTCGGGTCAATGCCCACATAACCACTCGTCATCTCCTTGTTCAACTGCTCCTCGGTGCCTGGCATGATGTCATTGATCATGCCGCGCCATTTCAATTCTTCTACAAAGTTCATTATCTTATCGTTATTGATTAGGTTATTTTCTATTGGTTGGCAAAGGTATAAAAAAGTTTTCACACTTTGGACTTTAGTACCTTATAATTTACTACCTTTGCAAGTTCAAAACCATCTTATACCTAAATTATATGGACATTAAACAATCAATGCAAGAAATCCTGGAGGCCGAGAGCAAGGCCGTCCTTAACATACCTGTAACCGATGACTACGAGAAGGCTGTCAACCTGATTGTGGAGCAAGTGAAGCGCGAGGGGGGCAAGCTGGTCACCTCTGGCATGGGCAAGTGCGGCCAGATCGCCGACAACATCGCCACCACCTTCTCCTCGACAGGCATTCCCGCCATCTTCCTCCACCCCAGCGAGGCTCAGCATGGCGACCTGGGCGTGGTGCAGCCCCACGACGTGCTGCTGCTGTTATCCAACTCGGGACGCACCAACGAGATATGCGCCCTCGTCTCGCTGGCACACAACCTGTACCCGCAACTCAAGATTGTGGTTATCACCGGCAACAAGGACAGCGAACTGGCCCATCTGGCCGACATCTGCCTGTGGACAGGAAAGACCCAGGAAGTGTGCCCCCTGGGGCTCACTCCCACCACCTCGACCACGGTGATGACGGTCATCGGTGATGTGCTGGTGGTCAACACCATGCGCGCGACAGGATTCACCCGCGAGGACTACGCCCTGCGCCATCATGGCGGCTACCTGGGCAGCATTGCCAAGGGGACAAAATACTAACCGTCAACCGACAACAATTAACCGTTAACTCAAAACAATAATGAACTCCCTGCCCGTCACAGTGGCTTTGCCCCGATTCAAGAACGACATGACCATTGCCCGCGCGCAAATGGCCGTGAGCGGCACCATGCCATCAAGCAAGGGGCTCGATGAAGGACTCGTCACCGAGATAAAAATCAGTTACATCGAGTTTCTTATCGCCAGCAATCGGGACATGGAAGCCGAGCAGATTGTCGAGGAGTTCATCTATGACGACGAGCGCATGCAAGGGCTGCCCGAACTGTATGCCGCATGGTTGTGGCTCGCACGCATGACCTTGCTCATCGACGGCGGCAACCCGTCACTCTCGCTGGGTGCCGCCGAGAACACCCTGCTCGTCCTGTCCCAACACTCGGGGAAGAAGACCGAGGACTTCAATGCCATCGTGGCATCGCTACTGTTCAATCTGGCCCTTGCCCACCACGATATGGGTGACAACAGCCGCGCTGCCAAGGAACTGACCAAGGCGCAACAGATCCTGGAACGCCTCACCAAGCGCAACGAATCCCGATTCTCGGCATTGTTGCTCATGGCCGTTGAAGCCTCGACCGAGGTCATCAAGTCCAAGACCAAGCAGATGAACGTCCTGGCCCACTACCAGAGCGCCAGCGAGCTCTACATGAGCGAGTTGAACAGCGGTGATGCCAATGCCACACGCACCGCCATGTCCAATCTGGTGGACACCCTGGGCAAGGAAGGTGATATCATGCTGGAGATGGGCAATGGACGCAATGCGGTCAAGTACTATACCAAGGCGCTGCGCTACCAGAAGAAACTGGGCGAGAAAATGGGCCTGCGCGAGCTGCAGCTCTCCATCGGGCTGGCCAGGGCGCTCATGCGGCTCATCAACCGCCGAGCCGCCGCCGAGCAACTGCTGCGTTCACTGCTCCCACTGGCCCAGC
>Ga0247608_10008048_pt1 | contig 10723 bp, 10 predicted proteins | sample 176DNAGHGlowgp2_FD_193490 | JGI IMG/M metagenome (GOLD analysis project Ga0247608, IMG submission 193490) | Sheep rumen microbial communities from Palmerston North, Manawatu-Wanganui, New Zealand - 1766 DNA GHGlow gp2 | ecosystem: Host-associated > Mammals > Digestive system > Stomach > Rumen ... | reverse complement strand
ATCGGCAATCGTGCCAACAACCTCTATCCAAAGCCTTGGCGCATCAAGACTACCCATCTGCCCACAGAAGAAATAAAAATCATCAATATACAATGAAACAGTACTTAGACATACTCAACCGCATTCTGACGGAAGGCACAGAAAAGAGCGACCGTACAGGAACTGGTACCATCAGCATCTTCGGCACCCAAAGCCGTTATAACCTCGATGACGGTTTCCCCCTACTCACCACCAAGAAGCTCCATCTGAAATCAATCATCTACGAACTACTATGGTTTCTGAAGGGTGATACCAACGTGAAATACCTTCAGGAGCATGGTGTGCGCATCTGGAATGAATGGGCCGACGAGAATGGTGAACTGGGTCCCGTCTATGGTCACCAATGGCGCTCGTGGCCAGACTATAAAGGCGGCACTATTGACCAAATACAATATGTGCTAGATCAGCTGAAGAACAATCCCAATTCCCGTCGTATGATTGTCTCTGCCTGGAATGTGGCCGAGGTTAACGAAATGGCGCTGCCTCCTTGTCACACTATCTTCCAGTTTTATGTCGCTGGCGACCGTCTGTCGTTGCAGCTCTACCAGCGCTCAGCAGACACGTTCCTCGGAGTGCCCTTCAACATTGCCTCCTATGCCCTTCTCTTGCAGATGATGGCGCAGGTGACAGGCTATAAGGCTGGTGACTTTATCCACACCACAGGCGATACCCATCTCTATCTGAACCATATCGAACAGGCCAAGCTTCAACTGACTCGTGAGCCACGTCCCTTGCCTCAGATGAAACTCAACCCCGACGTAAAGAGTCTCTTTGATTTCCAATACGAGGACTTCGAGCTCGTCGGCTACAATCCCCATCCACACATAAAAGCAGAAGTAAGCGTATGATCAGCATCATTGCAGCAGTGGCCAAGAACAGAGCCATCGGCTATCAGAACAAATTGATTTATTGGCTGCCCAACGACCTGAAGCGTTTCAAGGCCCTCACCACAGGCCATACGATCATTATGGGCCGCAACACCTTCCTCTCTCTGCCCAAGGGAGCACTGCCAAATCGCCGTAACATCGTGCTCAGCCGTTCGCAGAAAGCTTTCCCAGACTGCGATACCTATGTCTCTTTGGAAGAAGCCCTGAAGCACTGCACCCCAGACGAAGACATCTACATCATCGGAGGCGCCTCCGTCTATCGTCAGGCCCTGAAAATCGCCGACCGTCTCTGTCTCACTGAAATTGACGACACCCCTGACGATGCTGACACTTTCTTTCCACCCTACAAAGACGACTGGCAAGAAGAAAGCCGTGAAGATCATCCAATCGATGACCGTCACGACTTCCGCTATTCCTTTGTCGATTACATCAGAAAATAGGCAAAGCCCCTAACTGCATCATAATCGTCTTGGCCATCCGTTCGTGCCCGTCGTCATTCGGATGCAGGCGGTCATTCTCAGCATTCTTGAAATACTGCGCCATCTCGTCCATCAACGGATAGAGTCCACAGAGAGTGTTCAAATCAATTACAGGAACAGCCCAAAGATTGCCCGCTTCCTTCACCGACTGCACATACGCATCAATATACTCCCCACAAAGGTTTGTATAGTCTTCACGCGGCTGCCAGTTCTTATCGTTGGCATAGAACTCAGCCCTATGAATCGGGGTCATCAGCACAATCTGCTTCTTGGGATACATGCGCTTCACATAGTCCAAAGCCTTGTTGATGCGTCCACGATACGTAGAGTCGCTCATCACTGGATAGCGGTGCCTACGGTCCACCATGTGCTTCTGCTCATGAATGCCAGCCATCACTTTCTCTGGGCGTTCTGTGAACCACTCCCCGATGGGCACACCCGCATTATAGTCATTAGTGCCGATGAAAATCAGGATGGCATCGAAATCATCTCCATGCTCCGCCTTCAGTTTGTCAGCCTGTCGAGGGATATCATTCCACTGTCGCCCGCTCACACCATAGACATAGGGCTCTATCTGGAGCCATTCCTGCAGGAATCCCCAGTATTTCTTCTTCGAACCACTATTCCTCGGATCTGTAATCGAGTCACCGAAATACGCCACACGCTTCCCTTGCCAAGGATGCTGCATGACCTGTTGTGCACAAGCTGGTATCGCCAGCAACGCCACAAACAGACATATCAATAAACGTTTCATCTCAAATAATTTGTTTTTTTCGCCACAAAATTACGAAAAGATTCCGAATAAAGATACGATATCTGATTATTTTTGTAACTTTGCAACCGTTTTTCAACATTTTAATCACAGATGTACAAACCAAGATTCAACATGAAGCGCCCGGTGCTCGTGTTCCGACAGTTCGGAAACAAGGGCTACTCGCTTTTTGCCTGTCTGGGCAGAGAGGTGGTGTGTAGCGTGCTCTCCGTAACCACGCTGACCTACGCCTCTGCCGAGAGCGTCAGCACCGATCCGGTGGTAACGGACTCGGCAGCGATGACGACAGCCCGCGAGATGGTGCTCGAGGAGGTCAGTGTGACAGGCTCGAGGGCGCCCCTGACAAAGAGTCAGGCTGCGAGAATGGTAACTGTACTGGACCGTGCCGATATTGCGCAGGCACCCGTACAAAGTATTAACGACCTGCTGAAATACGCCATTGGCGTGGATGTCCGTCAACGAGGACCGATTGGTGCACAGACGGATATCTCGATAAGAGGCGGCACTTCCGAACAGATTATTCTGCTGCTCAACGGCATCAACATCTGTGACCCGCAGACGGACCATAATGCGATGGATTTGCCCGTAGACCTGAGCGACATCGTGCGTATCGAGGTAATCGAAGGACCTGCGGGGAGAATCTATGGTACATCGTCGCTGGTAGGGGCGGTGAATATTGTAACAGGAGTCAGGAGTCAGGAGTCGGGAGTCAGGAGTCGGGAGTCAGGAGTCAGTAGGAATGAGCATTCCCTTGAGATGCATGCAGAGGGAGGATCATTTGGATATGCACATGTTGGCTTTAGGTATTCTAATGGCTCCAGGCTCTTATCTTCTGAATCCTTCAACCATTCGCTTTCTGCAAATTACGCCCGAAGCGATGGCTATAGCCGTTCGAAAGCGGGAAGGCTGAACACGGACTTCAGCGGTTCAAAGGGATTCTATCAGGGACAGTATGAGAACGAGGCGATGAGACTGAACTGGCACTTAGGTATCGCTGACAAGGGATGGGGCTCAAGCACCTTCTGGGCCTCACCCAAATGGCAGGCCGACGAACAGTATGAGCACACTACAAAGCTATTCTCAGCTATTCAGGGACAGACCAGGCAAGGACCGCTGCACCTGAGTGCCAGCCTCTACTGGAACCAGAACCGCGACCGCTATGAGGGGTATCGTGGACAGGCGGAGAAGATGAAATACAACTATAACCGCACGGATGTGTACGGTGTGAGCGCAGGGGCGTATTTCGACTGGAAGGCAGGACGCACGGCCTTTGGAGCAGAACTGCGTAATGAGGATCTGGTGAGCGGAAATTTAGGAGAGCCTTTGTCGCAGACACATCACATCAAGGGCACAGACCGAGATTATACCCTCGGTGTGAATCGTACAAACATCAGCGGTTATCTGGAGCACAATATCCTGTTGAATCAAGTGACAGTTTCTGCAGGACTCGTAGCGGTAAAGAATACGTGGAGCAATATGAACATGACCATCTATCCTGGCATCGACATTAGTTATCGTCCAGCCCTACACTGGAAACTGCACGCCTCGTATAACACCTCGCTCCGCATGCCATCGTTTACGGAGATGTATTACAAACTACAAGGCTACAGCGCCGACCCTCACCTAAAGCCCGAAGAAATGCGAGCCTTCGAACTCGGCTTCAATTACCAATCCCGCCTTTATCAACTTCATGCCACTCTCTGGCATCATCACGGGAGCAATATGATTGATTGGATTATGGACACCTCGAAGGGCAGCGAGGCCGAGTGGCAGAGTGTGAACCATACCACCATCAACAGCATCGGTTTCGAAACAGGCACCACCCTCACACTCCCATCTTCCATTTTCCATTATCCATCAACCATCCATCTCTCATACGGCTACATCCATCAGGACAAGCAGCAAGAGGTGAACCTTGTGTCGCAGTATGCACTCGAATACCTCCGGCACAAATTGGTTGCAAATGCGCAACTTCAGATGACGAAGCGATTGTCGCTAGGTGTGAACCTGCGCTGGCAGGACCGTATAGGGGCGTATACAGCTTTTGACGGACAGACGCACGACTATGAACCCTACGCCCTCATCGACACCCGACTGACCTGGGCACAAGCAAAGTGGAAGGCCTATCTCGAAGCCAACAACCTCTTTGACACAGATTATCATGACTATGGGCTTGTGGAGCAACCAGGACGCTGGCTCATTGCAGGCTTCAGCATCAGGTTATAAATATGGAAAAGGCTCGCTTCTAAAAATGAATGGCGAGCCTTTTACTTCTTCTTCAGTCTGAACGACCGTTCAATGCTGCTGACTTCCTCAGAAAAGCCTTTGTCGATCTTCAGACGCTGCTCGATGGTATTGCAACTATGGATGACCGTTGAATGGTCACGGTTACCAATCAACTGTCCGATGCGGGCTGCAGACATCTTCGTATATTTCTGTGCCAGATACATTGAAATCTGACGCACCTGAACATAGTCACGCCTGCGGCTCTTGCTGATAATCAGATGCTGAGCGACATTAAAGTGCTTGCATACCTTCTCGAGGATATCATCGATGGTGAGCGGATGATTGTCTATCTTCACAGCACGCTGGATAATACGCTCAGCCAGACGCATATCGATATTCGAATTATAGACAATCGAATAGGCCATCAGCGAATTGACCACACCCTCCAAATCGCGCACGCTGCCATTGATGGTCTCAGCAATATACTGAATGACGTTGGCAGGAATCTTCAGGCCGTCACGACGACATTTGGAATTGAGGATATCGATACAAAGCTGTACCGTAGGCTTCTCCAATTCAGCAATCAGACCACAGGAGAAACGCGTCAGCATGCGCTCATGCAACCATTTCAGATCCACAGGCGGGCGGTCGCTGGCAAGAATAATCTGCTTGCCCAAACGGAACAAGTGATCGAAGATATGGAAGAATGTAGAGACCGTCTTCTCAGCTGTAGCCCACTCCTGTACGTCATCGACTATCAGCAGGTCGATGGTCTGATAGAAGTTGATGAAGTCGTTGACAGTGTTCTGACGACTGGCATCGGTAAACTGCACCTGAAACAGACGGGCGCTGACATAAAGCACACGCTTCTCAGGATACATCTCCTTGCAGCGCACACCGATAGCGTTGATCAGATGTGTCTTACCACAACCGGAAGGTCCATAGATAAAGAACGGGTTAAAGGTCGTCTTCCCTGGATGCTCCGCAATGGAGAGACCAACAGTCCGCGGCAACTTATTGGAATCACCCTCAATGAAATTCTGGAAGGTCTTCTTCGGATCAAGTTGCGGATTCAGTCCCTGGGGAACGGCTGCATCGAGCGTAGTAGGCGACTGGTTGCCACGACGGACAGCCTCAGGGGCCTCAATCTCAGCAGGCACCTCACCTTCCACCTCTTGTACCGTATTCTTATTATTATCACCCACTACGGTAATAATACGGTAGCGGAGAATGACATTTTCACCAAACACGCGTGCGAGTACCTTTCTTAATAAGCCAACGTAGTACTGCTCCAAGTACTCGTACACGTACGGACTTGGAACCTGCACCATGAGCGTGTGCTCTTGCTCCGAGTAAGACTCGAAGACGATTGGCGCAAACCACGTTTTATATTGCTGCTCTGTGACGTTGGCCTGGATGAGACGCAGACATTCGTCCCAGAGCGCAGATTGACTTTTTACCATACTCGATTGCTTTAATTTAGCGTTGCAAAGTTCGCACTTTTTTTTGGAATAACCAAATCAAAAAAAATCATACTATATTTGTACAATTGGCGTAACTTCTTAATAAGCGGCACGTTAGGTCGTTTCACGAATTCGGCAATCAAAACGTCCTATTTGATATTTCAAATCAGCTAAAAGTCAACAACTTACATTTATCATTCTATATAAATAGCATATAAATCCATCCACCTGAAGAATGTCTATAACCCTATAATTAAGAGGGTTTACAAAACTCGTCTCAACCGACGAGAAAAAGAGTTGTTATTTAGACAAAATTTAAATTACCTATCTTTTCGACCAAAAATAGAGAAATGCACATAGCGCTTCGGATGCTGCTTCAAATCAATCATCAAAGAGTCAACATGCCCCATTGTAGACACGGCATTGCGGTACAATTCTTGATCGCGCATCAACAAGCCGATCGTACCTTCATTGCTATTGAGTTTAGCCGTCATCTGCTCCACATTCTGTAAGGTATTATTCACCTTGGCCATCGTCATAGCAATATCAAGATCACTGAGGTTCTTGGTCAGGATGTTAGTGTTTTCCAACACATTGTCAGCCTTCTCGATCATCCCCGGCACCTGAGTCTTCAGATTCGACGACAAGTTGTGCAACTCGTTTGTTGTCGATGACAGGTTGGCAGTAATCTGGTCGATATTATGAATAGAACTACTCAACGCAGGGTCACTTAGCAGCAAATTAACATTGGCAAGAATCGAATCGAGCTTAGGCAACATCTGCTGAATACGGGGAAGCATATCACTAGCCTTTGCCAAAGCACTCTGCTGGATATGACCAAAGAGGGTATCACCCGGTTCCATCAGGTCGACGGAATTAGGGCCAAGAATCAGATCCAGTTCCACATTACCCATCAAATCCTTGGAAATCTCAGCCTTCGTGCCATTGGGAAGACGCATCTTGTTGTTTAGTCCCAGCTTGGCAATGATTTCGTTGGCCCCTTCGTAGTTATAAATGACATCCTCGACAACGCCGACTCGGAAGCCATTGGAATAGATTGGGCTCGACACCGAGAGGCCAGCCACATTATCAAATTTAGCGTAGTAACTGTCGGCAGAAGAGAAAAGCGTCATCCCCTTCAAAAATTTCAGACCAAAAAACATCACAACGATGCCGGCAACGGCAACAAGTGCGATCTGAACCTCTTTTGAAAACATCTTCATAACCTAATATCTATTATTATTTCACTCTCTTATTCTTGAATTCCTTAATGGCCTGCTGCACATCCATTCGCTTATCGCCCTTAAAGGCAATAATGAAGGCCTCGGGGAACTTGTCTAACAAAGACTTACGCAGATGATATATTTCGTTGTAATTCTCCGATGCCCCAACAGTATATTTCGTCAGGCCGTTCTCAACGTAGCTATCTACACCTTTCAGTCCTCTCAATCGACTGTCACCAGCCTTAATCTTCTGGGAACTGACCAGAATCTGCACCTTAAAGATGGGAGCATCGACAACTACAGGCGCAACGATTGGTGTCTCGGAGTTATTGTCCTTCTGGATCACAGGAGCCTCAGAAGTTTTCTGAGGGGAATCAGGCGTCGTAGAAGGCACCGAAACAGATGCTTCCTGAGACTCTGGTGTCACCGATGTCGGAGGCACTTCTTCCTGAACGGTAGATGCAGGGGTCTTCTCTTCTTCAACGACAGGTTCCTGCGGTTCCTCCTTCTTCACTACGTTTTTCACTGGAGTGGGAGCCTTCTCTTCTATCGGATCTGGCTGATAAGGGACCGTTATGCTACCACCATGCCTTTTCTTATAAGTTGCGAAAGCGTTATATATACCACGCGCATACTGTTCTGTAGCCGTGCTGGTATTCATATATTTCTCCTCATCGGGGGTAGAGATAAAACCCAGTTCTATAAGACAGCCAGGCATGGAGGTGAGTCTCAGCACCGCCAGATTGTCCTGATGGGCACCCATATCGGCACGCCCCGTAGCCTGACACACATATCGTTGCATGTATTTGGCTAGTTCGGCGCTATTCTCCATATTCTTGTCCTGCACAAACTCAAACATGATATTACTCTCGGGCGAATTGGGATCGTAGCCACGATAAGTCTGTTTATAGTTCTTTTCCAGATATATGACGGAATTCTCACGCTTAGCCACTTCGAGGTTTTCCAATACCCCCGTCGTTTTGCCCGTCCGTCGGCTACGACCTAAAGTGTAAGTCTGGAAGCCACGGGCTATATGGCCTTTGGGCAGGGCATTGATATGAATCGAGATAAATAGGTCTGCCTTGTTGTTGTTAGCAATCTCCGCTCGGCGGTAGAGTTCCACAAACTTATCAGTCTTACGGGTATAGATGACGTTCACGTCTGGACAGTTCTTCTCTACTAGTCTTCCGAAAGCGAGGGCGAACTTTAGTGTGAGGTCTTTCTCACGAGTCTTGCCCTTGCCAACGGCACCGGTATCGCCGCCACCATGTCCTGCATCGACCACCAGCGTGAATTTCTTATTTGCAGCCTCTGTCGAAACCACAAAGAAGAGGCATGTCATCAGGATAAATAATATCTTTTTACACATCACTTCGCATTGTCATTGATTAAATGTATCTCCACACTGGAACCACCGCAATCTGCACCCATCGGGGGATTCTGCTTGATAAGTTCCAAATCGATGGAGGTAATTTGCGGAAAGGCCTGACTGATGGTTTGGGCGATTCTTGCTGCCACGTGTTCCAGCAACTTAGAGGGCTGCTGCATCTCACACGCCACAAGATCATAGAGGGCTGCATAGTTCAGTGTATCAGTCACTTCGTCGCTCTGCATAGCCCTCCCCAATGGGTATCCTACCTTCAAATCAAGCACAAAATCCGCTCCCACCAACCGTTCTTGAGGCATCACCCCGTGAAAGGCATGAAAACGGACCTGCCGTAAATGGATATAACTGGCAATTAACCTCATGGTTCTATGTTACCTGTTCCCTCTGAGGCATCTGAATCTTCCTCATCGTGAATACCAGGAATATATTTCTTCAAAGCACGCTCTACACCTGTCTTCCAAGTATTGATGCTCTCATCTTTCAGCGAGAGGGATCCCACCAGACGCACCACATGCTCCAAAGGCATGCCATAGCGCAGCACGCCGGAAATCAGCTTGGCATAGTTCCAGTACTCTGGATTAAATTTCTCAGACAATCCCTCAACGGTCGTCTTGTAGCCGCGCTTATTCTCAAACTGGAAGTCATAGCGCTTCGAACCATCGGGATTCATTTGCTTGATGATTTTTCCGTGTGTCACGGTCTTCGGAAGAATAATACCCTCGTCATCATCCTGCAAACCGGTAAATATCTCATAAGGATAGCCATCAAGCAGTCCGACCAAAGCCACCCACTTTTCCTTATTATTCTGGAAACGCACTACATCGCACTCCAACACTGCTGGGCGCACCTCCGTCACCTCCACATTCCGGTATTGGGAGGCACCTATCAGTGCCAGATCCGTCAACGACATCAGTTTACTTGCATCCTCGGGCTTCAAAACCTGAAAACACTGTCCCAGTAGACTAGCTATTCTCTCACTATTCAAATCACTACCCGTCTTGGCAGCCACCTGTGTCAATCCGTCAGCAATACGCTTGAGCATTTCGTTTTTTGTATCTGCTTGCATAACAATAGTACTTTCTGGCTGCAAAGTTACACATTAGTTTCCAAAATCAGAAAACTTTTAAACGTTTTCTTCACAAAAAGTTAACCTTTTTAGAAAACAATTACTACTTTTGAGTTTTGCTCGAAGTTACTCACACTCAAAAAATATTCAATTAAAATTTGATTTTTTGCTCACTTATTCGTAACTTTGCAGCGAGAACATAACAAGAAAACGTATCATATGAAGAATTTACTGACACGCAGAACCATCCGCAAATACACTAGTCAGGAGGTTAGCGACGAACTGCTGAACCATCTGCTGACAGAGGCTTCACGCACCCAGACAATGGGCAACCTGCAACTATACAGCGTCATCGTCACCCGCTCACAGGAGATGAAGAAGAAACTTTCGCCCGTTCATTTCAACCAACCGATGGTCAAGGAGGCACCCGTTGTGCTTACCATCTGTGCCGACTTCAACCGCACCAGTTTCTGGGCCAAATGCCGAAACGCGACCCCCGGCTACGACAATTTCCTATCGTTTATCAATGCCGCCACCGATGCCCTACTCTACACGCAGACGCTCTGCAACCTCATGGACGAGGAAGGCCTTGGCTACTGCTACTTGGGCACCACCGTCTACCAGCCCCAGCAGATTATCAATATACTGCATCTGCCAAAGTTAGTGATGCCCGTTGCCACGCTCACCGTAGGCTGGCCTGACGAGGAACCTGAACTGAGTGACCGTCTGCCCATGGAGAGTTTCGTACACCAGGAGCGTTACAACGACTACATTGGCAAGGACATCGACACCTATTATAATGAAAAGGAGCATCTGCCCGAGAACCAGCACTTTGTCCGCATCAACCACAAGGAGACACTGGCCCAGGTGTTCACCGATATCCGTTACACCCGCAAGGACAATGAAGCCATGTCAAAAGAACTAATCTATACGCTGGTCAGGCAAGGTTTCCTACCATATACCATAGAAATGGGGCATCTCGATTGAGAAGCCCCATTATTGACTATTCACTTTTCACTATTCACTACACCTCGATAGGCTTATACTTCGGCACGAGCGTCTTCATGATAAACCACCCAATGAGGTAAGCCACAGCACAGATGCAGAACACAACCATATAGGCTGCGGGCTTTCCGTCGAAACCAAAGAAAGTGAAAGCATTTTCCACGCCAACTTTCTCA
>Ga0247608_10008046_pt1 | contig 10725 bp, 7 predicted proteins | sample 176DNAGHGlowgp2_FD_193490 | JGI IMG/M metagenome (GOLD analysis project Ga0247608, IMG submission 193490) | Sheep rumen microbial communities from Palmerston North, Manawatu-Wanganui, New Zealand - 1766 DNA GHGlow gp2 | ecosystem: Host-associated > Mammals > Digestive system > Stomach > Rumen ... | reverse complement strand
TCACCCGTTTGTGGAGTTCCTCTTCCAAGTGCAGCAGCTTCGATTTCTCGCTCTGCATCATCTTGGTGACAGGAATGCCGGTCCAACGCGCCACCACCTCAGCAATATCGTCAGCGGTGACCTTCTCATCAATCATGGCGTTGCCGTCCTGCAGTTTCTCCAACTCAGCCTGCAGTTTCACGATCTGGTCTTCATCGTTCTTGATCAGACCATAGCGCAATTCCGCGACACGTCCGTAGTTGCCCTGACGCTCCTGGTCGGCGGCCTCGAGTTTGTATGCTTCGATTTCATCTTTGCAATGCTGGATTTTGTCCATAATTTCCTTTTCGCTGCGCCATTTGGTCGATAACGCATTGCGTTTCTCCTGCAATTCCGCGATAGACTTGCTCAGCTGCGCCACTTTCGCCTCGTCCTTTTCAATCTTCAATGCCTCGCGCTCGATCTCCAGTTGGGAGATACGGTGCTGGACATCGTCCAATTCTTCAGGCACTGAATTGATTTCCAGTTTCAGTTTGGCAGCGGCCTCGTCGATCAAGTCAATAGCTTTGTCGGGCAGGAAACGGTCGCCGATGTAACGCTGTGACAGCTCCACAGCAGCTATGATGGCCTCGTCCATGATTTTCACCTGATGGTGGTTCTCATAACGTTCCTTCAAACCACGAAGGATGGAAATCGCACTGTATTTGTCCGGTTCTTCGATTTTTACAGGCTGGAAACGACGTTCCAATGCCTTGTCCTTTTCGAAGTATTTCTGATACTCATCCAATGTGGTCGCACCGATGGAGCGCAGTTCACCACGTGCCAAAGCGGGTTTCAGGATGTTGGCAGCATCCATGGCACCTTCGCCGGATGCGCCTGCGCCCACAAGCGTATGGATCTCATCGATAAAGAGGATGATTTCGCCATTGGATTCAATGACCTCGTTCACCACACTCTTCAGACGTTCCTCGAACTCGCCTTTGTACTTGGCACCGGCTATCAGGGCACCCATATCCAAGGAGAACAACTTCTTGGTTTTCAGATTCTCCGGAATATCGCCACTGACCAAACGCTGCGCCAAGCCTTCGGCGATGGCAGTCTTACCGACACCGGCCTCACCGATCAGAATCGGGTTGTTTTTGGTACGGCGCGAGAGAATCTGCAGCACCCGACGGATCTCTTCGTCACGGCCGATGACAGGGTCGAGCTTGCCCTTCCGCGCCATCTCGTTGAGATTCTTGGCGTACTTGTTCAAGGCATTGTAGGTTTCCTCCTGATTATCACCGGACACTTTCTTGCCGTTGTGCAGTTCCGCAATGGCAGCTTTAAGGCTTTTTTCGGTAATGCCGGCGTCTTTCAGCATCTGTCCAGCCTGTCCGCCAGCCATGAGGATACCGTAAAGCAGGTGTTCCAGCGCCATGTACTCGTCACCAGAGGCATCGCAGAACATGGCAGCCTTCTGCATGGCGGTCTGCGTGGTGCCACCGAGGTAGATTTCATTTCCGCTGCTCTTGGGCAGACGGTTGATTTCGCGCTCCACCGCCGACTTGAGGGTCTGCGGGTTGCACGACTGTTTCTTCAGCAGGAAAGGGATGACGTTGTCATCCGTGTCGAGCATCGACTTGAGGATGTGCAGCGTATCGACCTGCTGGTTCTGATTGCGCGCCGCCAACATCTGGGCGTTGCCAATCACTTCCTGGGTTTTGATTGTTAAATTATTGGGGTTCATATTGTTTTCTCCTTTCTTATAAAACGCCCCCTATTCAGCAATTATTTTGCCAAGAGAATCTTACTGACAAAATGGCAGTCATACTATAACTATGACTATAACTATAACTATGACTGCTAACTACTAATTGCTAACCGTAGAGAAAACAAATCTCCGTTGGCCGAGGAGCATCAGGAGACCCCTGAATATAAGGAAGAAGATGAAGGCGAACCAAAGGGCGTCGTTTTGCCACGAAGAGAAAAGCGCGTAATAGAGGATGAAGAAGACCGCGGTGGCCACGAACATCACGTTGCGCATGGCGGCCGTGGCAGTGGCCCCGATGTAGATTCCGTCGTAAATGAAGGCGGCAAAACCGGTGAACGGCAGCAAATAGGTCCAGAACATGTACTCCATGGCTGTTCGGATCACCGTCTCGTCGCTGGACAAGACACGCAGCAGTCCTTCCCCGAAGAACACGAACAGCAACGTGAACAGCACAGCCAGAGCCACGCCCCAGTAGAAGAGGTTACGGACGGTATGTCGCAGCATAAGAGGTTCGCGCGCCCCCACATACTTGCCCACCACTGACTCGCCGGCATAAGCAAAGCCATCCATCACGTATGAAGTGAGCGTGAACAGTTGCATCAGCAAAGTGTTGGCAGCCAGGATTTCCTCGCCCATAGTGGCGGAAATGTACGGGATAAAGGTGAACACCGCGATCAAACAGAGCGAACGAAGGAAGATATCAGCGTTCACTTGGAAGAAGCGGAGCATTTTGCGCAAATGCAATGCGGCTCGCCATTGGATATCCTTCCACAAATGCCTGTACCGGCGGATCCAGATGATGATGGCAAGCAGCAGACCACTGTATTGCGCCATCACGGTGCCCCACGCCACGCCGGCGATGCCTGCATCAAAAACATAAACGAACAGAAGGCTGAAAATGATGTTGACCACATTCAGCAACGTGGCGATCCACATCGGGGAGCTGGCATTCTGCATGCCCAGAAACCATCCTTTCAGCACATACAGACTGATGGTGGCCGGTGCCGCCCAAATACGGATGTAGAAATAGGTGAGCATCAGCCCTATCGTTTCCGGGGAACTTTTGATCCACCGTTTGCAGAACAACGCTATCGGATATTGCAGCGCAATCAGCACCGCCGCCACCGAGAGTGCAATGACCATTCCACGCACCAGCACGTTAAGGTACTCCGTCTTGTCCTCAGCACCATACGCTTGTGCGGTCATGCCCGAAGTCCCCATCCGAAGAAAACCGAAATTCCAGTATATCAGGTTGAAAACCATGGTGCCGAGCGCAATGGCCGCAATGTAGGAAGCGTTGCCGATGTGCCCGACAATCGCCACGTCCACCATGCCGAGCAGCGGCACCGTGATGTTCGTGATAATACTGGGGATAGAAATGCGTAGGATTTCGCGGTTCAATGAGGTCATCGGGTCGGATGGTTAGACGGTTAAGAGTTAGGTTTTTGGCCAAACGCCAACAGCTAAAAGCTAACAGCCAACAGCCAAAATCATTCTTTCGGTTTCTCTGTGTTAAACAAAGCTTTCACCATCTTGGCTTCCACACCTTCGGAATAGATCTCCTCGTCGGGGGCTGGCGCCACTATCACAATTACAGCGTCTTCCGTATCCTCCACAGGTTTGTAGCTGACAAATGCGTCCAAAGCAATAATGTAGCGAGGGTTCACCTTCATAAACTCCGTGTAATCAATCCATTGCTCCACATCCTCCATACTCTCGTCAATAGTCAGCTTCTTGCCGCTTCGCAGCACCACCGTCATTTTGTCGTGGTTTTTCACAAAGTAGGCCACTGTATTTTGGTTGAGCTTCTGCCCCACCCCTTTCTGATACAAGTAGATGTAGGTGTTCAGCAGCCGCTTGTCCTTATACACCATTGTGAAACGTATTTTCCCGTTCACATCGTAAGTATGCCATTCCCCGTCACGCCAACCATTATGGTAATTTCCTGTCACTGAAACACTTCCATTAGGGTAATAGGAGGTACTCTTTCCGTTGGTTTTGCCATTCAGATAGTTCTCTTCCAAACTGGTGTTGCCGTTGAGATAGTATGTTTTGAACACACCGCTTCTCGTGTCGTTCAAATAGTTGCATTCTTCAAGAAGGATACCGCCAGTAGAGAAGGTCTTCCAACTTCCGGAGCGTTTTCCTTCCGCATAGCTTTCCTCTTTGATGAGTGTGTCTTTATCTGAATAATAACGCCACAAACCGTCTTTCTGCTGGTCGATATACGATCCTTCGGAAGCCTTCCGCCCATTCTCATGGTAAATTGTCGTCTTAACCTTATGCACTCCCTGCACAAACTCCGTGACGCTTTTCAGTTTGCCATTTTCGTAGTAGTATTTGAATGTCCCATAAGGCACATTATCCTTGAACTGTCCCTCATATTGGAGTTTTCCATTCTCATATTTCTTCCAGACGCCCTGCTTTTTCCCGTTCTTGTCCGTAAAGTTGACCCTGTCCTGCGCAAGCAGCACAAACGGAATCATCAAACAGCAAATTATGGTGAATATTCTTTTCATATTGAGATGATTGAAAAAACAGTTCAGTTCATTCCACCCCTCTAAACATTGAACCTTGAACTTTGAACCTTAAACGAAAATCACAGCACTTTATTGCGCAGGTCAAAGCCGCCGGTGACTTCGAAGATTTTATGCACCTCCTCCATGTCCTCGTGAGGGATGGTCCGCAGAGCGCCGGCACCTTCACCGTGATAGTTAGCGCCTAATTTCGGGGCGACTTCCTCAATATTCTCCACAAACCAGCGCCAAACGGGTCCCTGTTCCACATGGTAGTCGGGATCCACACGGTCGGGATGGACGCAGTAGCCTATATCAAGGATGTTTTTCTCGATGCTGTTCATGAGCTGAGTCTGCTGGCGGCCCATTTCGCTGTCACGGAAATAGCCGGTTTCTTGGGACACCTTCCGCAGCACGTTGATGACCTCACCGGGGGCATTGCCGCGCGGACAGCGGGGTTTGCACGACATGCACTGCCCGCAATACCAGATGGTTTCCGAGCGCAGCAGCTCCTCAATGATCGTTTCGTCGTTCCGTTGCACGAGGTCACAAATGCGGCGGGGATCATAATCATAGAACTCCGCAGCGGGGCAGACCGCCGTGCACATGCCACAGTTCATGCAGGCATGGAGAGCCTCCTCGTAACGCAGGTCTTTTTTTATCAAATCAAGCAGATTGCCCATATCAGTCAAATTTCACGCGGTTAAGTTTCATCAGACGGAAAAAGAACTTCGGCATAGGCTTTGTTCTGTCCTTTTTCATCAAATTCAAACAGATATTGAATTTGTTGCTGATGGGTATCTTATGAATTTCCACGAATTCGATCAATGTGCCATCGGGATCCTCGATATAGGTGAAATGGCCGGAGGCCAACCCCATGTCGAAATTGCCGGCGTCGGGACAGCTGTCCACGGTGAAAGGATAGCCGTGTTCGTTGCAATGTTGCTCCAATGCCCGCATGTTGACCACGTCCAGACATAATTGGATAAAGCCGGGATCACCCCACTGGCGCGGTTTTTCAAAGATTTTCCGCGGGGTGCGTTCCACTGCTTGCACCAGCTCGATGGTGCTGCTGCCATAAAGTTCCGAGAAAGGACCCACAAAGGGTTTGGAATGGGTGAGGAGCACGCGTCTGTATTGTTGGGTGCCGCCGCGCAAGGTCTGCCAGTCGCTGAATGCACCGGTTTTGTCATAAACGACCGTATCATATCCGAGAATATCGCGATACACCTCGAGGGACTTGTCTATGTCCGACACGCCAATCATCGCGCCGACCACGCCGCCGGAGAGACGATTCTCGTCAATGAAGATGTAGTTGTCCTCCACCACCTGGAAAAGGTTGCCGCTAGGGTCATAGACATAAAAAGTGGGCAATCCTATCGGATCGGTGAAAATCTGGGAGACGTTTTTGTACTTTGCGGCCAGTTCGGCATGGTAAGAGGCGATATTATGGGATTTGACTTTAACCGCGAACACGCCCAGATCGCCTATTTGCACATCAAAGTCAATAGGCAATGGCTTGCGTTCCGAGTACTGCCAGATTTCCAAACCACCGCCACCCTGAAGGTTTGCGGCAATACAAGCGTGGCGTTTCTCCGGTTTGTTGTTCGTATAGGGCAACATCCGTTCCGCCACCGTGTCATCCTCAAGCATCCGAATATTCATCTGAAACATGTCGGCGTACCATTTCCAAGAGGCCTTCATATCCTCCGTTCCAACGCCAACTTGTTGGATGCCAACAATATAAAAATTCTGCATATTATCTTATTATAACTTGCAAAGATATAATTTTTATTAACACTTCCATTAAAAAAACGGCCGCCCAACAGCAGCCGTATAATGTTTTCTCTTCAGGAACTACTTGTCTTCGTGCTTGTCGTATTTTTCGAAGACAGAGTTTTTGCTGACGAACTCGGGCACGAACTCCTTCATTTTCATAACCATTTCCGGGATTCTGACAAAGATGGAATGCTCTTCCATCTCATTGACAGCCTCGAGAGCTTCTTTATAGGAATACTCGCGAACTTTAGCGACATAAATGCGGTTATGAGTGGTCTTGGTCGTGTTCTCCTTGTTGGAAAGCACCTCCTCGTACAGTTTTTCGCCAGGGCGCAGACCCGTATAAACGATCTGGATATCTTCGCCGAGTTTTAGTCCGGCAAGGTCAATCATACGTTTCGCAAGGTCATCGATTTTCACGGACTCGCCCATGTCGAAGACGAAAATCTGCGTGCCCGTGCTGAAGGTGGCAGCTTCCATCACCAGACGGCAAGCTTCGGGGATCGTCATGAAAAAGCGGGTGATCTCCGGATGGGTGACCGTGACGGGGCCGCCCTTCTCTATCTGCTCACGGAAACGCGGAATCACAGACCCGTTGGATCCCAGCACGTTGCCGAAGCGTGTGGTCACGAATTTCGTGCGTCCTTTTATTTCACCGCGCTCAATGGCCAGACCCAACGATTGCACATAAATCTCAGCGATGCGCTTGGAGCAGCCCATCACATTGGTGGGGTTCACCGCCTTGTCGGTGGAAATCATCACCATCTTCTCCACATCATACTCGATGCACTTGTCCGCCACGGTGTGCGTGCCGTGCACATTAACACGGATGGCCTCGCAGGGGTTCTCCTCCATAAGGGGCACATGTTTGTAGGCAGCGGCGTGGAAGACAATCTGCGGACGATAGGCGCGGAATGCGAAGTCCACGCGCGGCCCTTGACGCACGTCCCCGATCACCGGCACAAAGGTCAAATCAGGGAATTTTTCCTCCAATTCCAGACGGATGTTGTGCATCGGGGTTTCGGCATTGTCGAAGAGGATCAGCTTTTTGATGCCGAATCCGGCAAGCTGACGGCACAGTTCCGACCCGATAGAGCCCGCGGCACCCGTGACCATCACCACCTTTCCTTGGAAATTGGCCTTTATGGCATCCATGGAAATCTGTATCTCCTCACGGCCGAGCAGATCCTCGATCTTCACATTACGGACGGTATTATGCAGCATCCGGCCTGTTATCTCGTTAATATTCGGGATGATTAGTGGTTTCACGTTCAAATCGAGGCATTTCTTCACCAAACCGTCACGTTCTTGCTTGGCATCCACTTCGGAGGTGAACAAGACGGCGTCCACATCATAATCGTTGATTTTCTGTTTGAACCGTTTGTCATCCTGATAGCTGAACACCGGAAGATTGGCCAACCGCAAATCGGAAGGCTGCGGTTCCTCCGTGAGAAATCCCACCACCTTGTAGTGGGTGGAGTTCTGCAGGCGCACAACAGCAGCCATGGACTTGTCACCCGTTCCGAAGAGCAAGACCCGTTGGCAGCGGCGGTTTGTTTGGCGTTTCTTCATGAAATAGTTGTACACGACTATCATCCCCAAGCGGACAAAAACCAGTAAAAAGAGGGTAAAGAAACTGTCAGCAAACAAGGCAAACAAAACGCCTTTGTATAGTTGGCGGTATGCAACCAGCATCACCACAAACATGATCGCAAACTTAGCCGCAACCTCTTCCACAAAAACAAGCACATCATGCAAGGAAGTGTGCCGTATGATTAGCTTATGCCCCTTGAAAATCAGCATGGCCAAAATGGTTGCCACCAATGAAGAGGACAGCCAGAGAAGCGCGAAATTACCCGAAGCGTACATCGTGCCACGCATGTACCCCAGACAAAGAAGCGCAAAAATGGAAGCGATGATGGAAAGCAGGCAATCGAGTATGAAAATCACTCTCGAATCCAGAAAAGTGGACAGCTTACCAGCCAATCTGTCGAATAAGTTTGCCATATCTAATTATTTCGTTTTTTCTTTGAGATTCCGATTATCAGTCATTTACAATTAAACAGCGAGTCCGTATAGTTTCTTAAGAATAAATTGCAAAAATAAAAAAAATACAAACCGTACGCTTTTTTTTGAAAAAAAACGATTCCCGCATATTCCACGGGAATCGTAACTTTTTACAATCTTAGAAGATCGGCATCAAGCCTCCAGACTTTTCTGAATCCTTCCCACCAAACCTGTAAGCACGGTGCCCGGACCGCATTCCACGAAATCCGTCATGCCATCGGCAATCATATTCATCACCGACTGCGTCCAGCATACAGGAGAAGTCAGCTGTTTGAGAAGATTTTCCTTGATCTCCACGGGATCCGTGTGCGGCAGGGCATCCACATTTTGGTATATCGGGCACACCGGCGCACTGACGGGCGCCTGCTCGATGGCAGCGGCCAGTTCCACGCGGGCGGATTCCATCAGCGGGGAATGGAACGCGCCGCCCACAGCCAACGGGAGCGCACGCTTCGCCCCCGCGGCTTTCATCCTCGCACACGCCTCCTTCACGGCGTCCACAGCTCCAGAAATCACCACTTGTCCAGGACTGTTATAGTTGGCAGGGACCACCACCCCACCCTCCTTGCTGATCTCATCGCAGATCTTCCTGATGGTCTCATCCGGCAGGTTGATGATAGCCGCCATGGTGGAAGGCGTGGATTCGCAAGCTTTCTGCATCGCCATGGCGCGGGCATAGACCAGTCGCAAGCCATCCTCGAAGCGGAGGGCACCCGCAGCTGTCAGAGCCGAGAACTCGCCAAGGGAATGTCCCGCCACCATATCGGGATGGAAATCCTCCATGCACATCGCTGTAGCAACCGAATGGAGAAAGATGGCCGGTTGAGTAACTTTGGTTTGCTTCAGATCCTCATCCGTGCCATTGAACATCACGTCCGTGATGCGATATCCGAGAATCTCATCCGCCCGTTCAAAAAGCTCGCGGGCGGCTGGGGAGTTGTCGTAAAGGTCTTTGCCCATTCCCACAAACTGGGCGCCCTGACCTGGGAAAAGATATGCTTTCTTCATTCTGCTGAAAATTCTTTGATTCTTTGTTCTTCACTGCGTTTGCAAACCAAGAGGCGGTCGCCTTTCTGCGACACAATATAATCCTGCAGACCCTGAAGCACCACTTTGCCGGCATCCTCGGCATGCACCACACAGTTACTGCATTCATAGAGGCGCACCTTGCCTACCACTCCGTTACCATCCCGATCGTGCTGAAGTTTGTCGTATAGAGATGCCCAGTTACCGAGGTCGCTCCACCCGAAATCTGCCGGATGGGTATACACTTTCCCGTCAGCTGCGGCGGGCTCCATCACGGCAAAGTCTATGGAGATTTTCTCACACTGCGGGAATATGTGCTGCACGTCACCGGAGGCCATCATGCGGTCCATATCCTCCGCGATATTTGGCTTGTACGTCTTGATGGACGACGTGATCATGTTGACATTCCAGACGAAGATGCCGGCGTTCCACAAATAGTTTCCGGCAGCGAGATAGCGTTCCGCCACTTCCCGCTGGGGTTTCTCTTTGAAGGCGGCCACCTTGCAAATCTCTCCCGACACCGTTTCCGCTGCTTCCACATAGCCGTAGCCTGTCTCGGGTCGGGAGGGTTTGATGCCGATGGTGACGATAGCCTCCTTGTCTGCCGTGAAAGACAGGGCGTTCTGGATCACACGCCGGAACTCTTCGGGGTTCATCACCACCGCGTCCGCCGGGGTCACCACCACATTGGCATCGGGAGACTCTTTCCGGATACTCCAGCAGGCCCAGGAGATGCAAGGTGCCGTGTTCCGGGCGGCGGGTTCCGCCAGAATATGGTTGACAGGGATTTCCGGGAGTTGCTGCCGCACAATCTCCACGTAGGCGGCATTGGTCACCACCCAGAAGTTCTCCATCGGGCACACCCCTTTGAAACGATCCACTGTCAGCTGAATCAGCGTCCGGCCACAACCCAGAATGTCAATAAACTGCTTCGGGAACTCCGGGGTGCTGAGCGGCCAGAAACGGCTTCCCACGCCGCCGGCCATTATCACAACATGCGTTTTCATATTTCGATTTTTGGATTTTCTTTCTCAGATGGCAAAAATACATTTTTTCCGAACACGATGAAACGATGAGACGATGAGGCGATGAGGCGATGAAACGATGAGACGATGAGACGATGAAACGATGACGCGATGAGACTGGTTTGAGCATTGAACCTTGAGCAACGAAACAAGGGCGAAGATCCCTCTCCGCCCTTGTTTTTGGTATAGACGGCGCCAACGGCGCGTCTCGAGACACACCGCTGGTGCTGTCTCTACTACCGTTTCACCACCTTCCGCATGGTCACGCCCTGCGGTACCGTGATGCGGAGCATGTAGACGCCTTTGGCGAGCTCGCCGATGTTCAGCTCGTTCACGTTGTCGTAAACGCCAACCAACTGACCCATCTGGCTGTAGCACTCCACTTTCTGCACGTCAACTGCGTCGATGTGCAACACGCCCGTCGTCGGGTTAGGATACACCGCGATGTTGTCCAGGTAACGGTCAACATCCGCCTCCTCTTGATTGTTTCCTCCGTTGACGGATATCTTCGTGCTGTTCAGGGTGAAGCTGATGTCATCGATGTAGCTGTAGCTGTAACTGTAGCTGGCTCCGCTGTTCA
>Ga0247608_10008044_pt1 | contig 10726 bp, 8 predicted proteins | sample 176DNAGHGlowgp2_FD_193490 | JGI IMG/M metagenome (GOLD analysis project Ga0247608, IMG submission 193490) | Sheep rumen microbial communities from Palmerston North, Manawatu-Wanganui, New Zealand - 1766 DNA GHGlow gp2 | ecosystem: Host-associated > Mammals > Digestive system > Stomach > Rumen ... | reverse complement strand
ATGTATTAATCCGTATAAGTATTTTTAAGTTGCATCTCATCGCCAATTAAGTCGTGTCGCAAATATGTCGCAAAATTACGGTAAAAATCCGAAAAAAGCAAGAAATGAAACAAAGTTTAATAATAACAAAAAGTGGTGTAACCACTTGGATTACACCACTTTCTTATTGTTGCTTATCTATTCTTACTTCACCTCCTCGAAGTCTGCATCCTGAACATCATCGTTAGGATTTGACTGAGTCTGCTGACCACCCTGATACTGCTGCTGACCTGCATCGGCACCGGGCTGACCTGCGCCTGCCTGCTGGTACATCTTCTGAGAAGCAGCCTGCATCACCTGATTCAGGTTGTTGATTGCAGTGTCGATGGCTGCAACATCACCTGACTTGTGAGCTTCCTTCAGCTGATTAACGGCAGCCTCTACATTAGCCTTGTCGGCACCCAGCTTGTCACCATTCTCGTTGAGGAAGGTCTCAGTCTGGAAAATCATAGAGTCGGCCTGATTCATCTTGTCGATGCGCTCGCGCTCCTTCTTATCGTTCTCGGCATTAGCCTCGGCCTCAGCCTTCATGCGGTTAATCTCGTCCTGTGACAGACCAGATGAAGCCTCGATGCGGATAGCCTGCTCCTTGCCTGTAGCCTTATCCTTGGCTGAAACCTTCACGATACCGTTGGCATCGATGTCGAAGGTTACCTCAATCTGAGGCACACCACGACGAGCGGGAGCGATGCCGGTGAGGTTGAACTGACCCAGGCTCTTGTTCTGAGAAGCCATAGGACGCTCACCCTGCAGCACGTGGATGGTTACCTCTGTCTGATTGTCAGCTGCAGTAGAGAATGTCTGACTCTGCTTGCAAGGAATAGTGGTGTTAGCATCAATCAGCTTGGTCATCACACCGCCGAGGGTCTCGATACCCAAGGTCAGAGGAGTAACGTCAAGCAGTACGATGTCCTGACCAGTCTCCTGATTGAGGATAGCACCCTGGATAGCAGCACCTACAGCTACCACCTCGTCGGGGTTAACACCCTTTGAAGGCTCCTTGCCGAAGTAGTTCTTCACGAGGGTCTGCACAGCAGGGATACGGCTTGAACCACCCACGAGGATGACCTCGTCAATATCTGAAGTAGAGATACCTGCGTCGCGAACGGCGTTCTGGCAGGGCACCAAGCAGGCCTGAATCAGGTTGTGGGCCAGCTGCTCGAACTTAGCACGTGTCAGGGTCTTCACCAAGTGCTTGGGAACACCACCTACGGGCATGATGTAGGGCAGGTTAATCTCTGTAGATGTAGTGCTTGACAACTCAATCTTTGCCTTCTCGGCAGCCTCCTTCAGGCGCTGCATAGCCATAGGATCGCTCTTCAGGTCGGCACCCTCGTCGTTCTTGAACTCCTGTACCAGCCAGTCGATGATTACCTGGTCGAAGTCATCACCACCCAGGTGAGTGTCACCATTGGTAGAGAGCACTTCGAATACACCACCACCGAAGTCGAGGATAGAGATATCGAAGGTACCACCGCCGAGGTCGAACACGGCAATCTTCATATCCTTATTGGTCTTATCGATACCGTAAGCCAGAGCAGCTGCTGTAGGCTCGTTCACGATACGACGTACGTTGAGACCTGCAATCTGACCAGCCTCCTTAGTAGCCTGACGCTGAGAGTCAGAGAAGTAAGCGGGCACTGTGATAACAGCCTCAGTAACCTCCTGACCAAGATAATCCTCAGCGGTCTTCTTCATCTTCTGAAGCACCATAGCAGAGATTTCCTGTGGGGTATACTTACGACCATCGATTTCTACACGGGGATAACCACCCTCGTTAACTACAGTAAATGGTACGCGTGAGATTTCCTTCTCGGTCTGCTGCCATGTCTCACCCATGAAGCGCTTGATAGAGTAAACGGTGTTCTTGGGGTTGGTGATAGCCTGACGCTTGGCGGGATCGCCAATCTTACGCTCGCCACCCTCAACGAAACCTACAACAGAAGGCGTAGTACGCTTGCCTTCGCTATTAGCGATAACAACAGGCTCGTTGCCTTCGAAAACAGATACACAAGAGTTAGTTGTACCTAAGTCAATTCCAATAATCTTTCCCATAATTGTATTTATTTTTTTGTTATTATTCAAAATATGTCACTGACAAAGTAGCAAAGTGCGTGCCAAAAGTGAAAAATATCTCAAGAATCGATTTTTTGTCACGTCATTTTGTCATAAGTCAGAAAAAAATTATACCTTTGCACTCGTTATCAATCAACATGACGTTATGAAAAGACTATTTGTGATGGTTATCATGGCCGCAGTTGTCATTGGCGCTTCGGCTCAGGAGAATAAGTATATCGTAAAGACGAAGGGAGCAAAGAAGACAGTTGTTGCTGCTTCTGCTGAGGATCCGCAGGCTGTGCAGGAAACAACGGAACCTCAAGATACGTTGAGCCGCTTCTTCCGTTATGTCAGCATGTGTGACTGGGGAACAGGTATGCGTTTTATGGTGATTCCTGATAAAAAGGATATGGTCATCAAAACTTTTGCCGATGCAGAAACAGGACAGATGGTGAGTAGTACCAAACTCCGTCATAAGATTATGGTCTATCAGGGACATGAGAATACTGGTGGATTGCATGAACGTGTGAACTTCACGTGCGAAGATGATGGTAAGGCCTATTATTTTGAGGTGCCGACAGCATCGTTTGATGACTATTGCTTTGGCAAACTTGGTGTGCCAACACTGGCATACTTAGGTGATGTAGATGCTGCTATCGAGTTTTTCAAGGATAAAACGCTGTTTACCTTAGCCCGTGAGTATTATGTTGATACAGAACTGGATGGTGATGGCTATAAGACGATAACTGATGTGAAACCTGGTACGGAGGTAAAGGTTGTGGCCGTAGGCGTAGGTACGCGTAATTTCCCCGTGAAGATTATCGTAGCCGATGAGACTGGACGTGAGTTCTTCCAGAATGTGGCCATCAGTAAGACCAATAGTGGTATGCGTGACGAGGAGTTTGATATCAGTAACATGAAGTTCCATACCTTCCGTGGCGCTTTTGAACTGCCTGCTGACAATATGGCAGCAAGTTCTGCCTACAAGAAATTCATAGGTAGGGAGGTTTATACAAAGTATGCTTCTGTATTTACTGATCAGAATGGTAAACCAACAAAAGCTGCGCGCCTGTCTACATTTAAAATTATGGGAGTACGTGTCCAGCGCGGTACCCATTATGTCATGATGACATTGCGTGGACTTGGTTCTGGTAAAACTTATACTAAGGAAGTTACATTCGTGAGCCAGGACGTGTCAGGTGATATTGCCGGTACGCATGAAGATCTTTACGACAACTTGTTTGCTGAAGGTAATCCTTTGAATATTCCTGGCGTTCAGAAAGAACATATGGTAGATATCCAGAAAGGCTTGGTTCGTGCAGGCTTCACTGAAGCAGAGGTGCTGTTAGCTCTTGGCGAACCTAGTGGCAGAGGAGAAATAGATGGAAAAACTTATACGATGGTGTATAAGCATATAGGTCAACGTTATGCTTGTGTTTTCCTGGATAAGAAAACCCATAAAGTAAAGAGCGTTAAGCACTAAATAAAAGAAAAAGGGCAATCGAAGTGATTGCCCTTTTTTCTTGTTAGCCCTGTTCGTGTAGTTTCTCCATGATCTTTGCTTCTAGTTCCTCGCAAAGTTCGGGATTATCTTTCAGTAGGTTCTTTACGGCATCACGTCCCTGGGCCAGTTTTGATTCTCCGTAAGAGAACCATGAACCACTCTTCTTAATGATACCTAATTCTACACCAAGGTCCACAATCTCGCCAATCTTCGAGATACCCTCGCCGAAAGTAATCTCAAACTCAGCCTTGCGGAAAGGAGGAGCCACCTTGTTCTTTACCACCTTTACACGAACCTGATTACCAATGATGTTGTCGCCATCCTTGATAGAGGTCACCTTACGGATATCCAGACGTACGGAAGCATAGAACTTCAGGGCGTTACCACCAGTGGTGGTCTCTGGATTGCCAAACATCACACCAATCTTTTCGCGCAACTGGTTAATGAAGATACAAGTGGTATTAGTCTTTGCAATCGTAGAGGTCACCTTGCGCAGAGCCTGACTCATCAAACGAGCGTGCAGACCTACAGCAGAGTCACCCATATCGCCCTCAATCTCCTTTTTAGGCGTTAGGGCTGCTACAGAGTCGATAACGATGATGTCGATAGCAGCAGAGCGAATCAGCTGGTCGGCAATCTCCAGAGCCTGTTCACCATTATCGGGCTGTGAGATATACAAGTTGTCTATGTCGACACCCAGTTTCTGTGCATAGAAACGGTCGAAGGCATGTTCTGCATCAATGAAAGCTGCAATACCACCATTCTTCTGACATTCAGCAATGGCATGAATGGCCAGTGTGGTCTTACCAGATGACTCAGGACCATAAATCTCTATGATACGTCCTTTGGGATAACCACCTACACCAAGGGCTACGTTCAGACCGATAGAGCCAGTGGGAATCACCTCCACGTTTTCCACGCTTTCCTCGCCCATACGCATGATGCTACCTTTGCCGAAGTCTTTTTCAATCTTCTGCATAGCAGCCTGCAAGGCCTTCATTTTCTCCTGTTGAGGAGTCAACTGTTCTGTTTCTTCTTTTTTTGCCATATAGTTTTTCGTTATTTCGTTATCTCGATCTTTTAAAGCTCCAAATCACCATCATGAATCTCATGCCAAGGCAGACCCTGCTTGTTGAGCTGCTCCATGAATGGATCGGGATCGAACTCCTCTACGTTGTGAACGCCTGGAGTGTTCCAAAGACCCTTGCAGAACATCATCGCACCAATCATAGCAGGTACACCTGTGGTATAGCTGACACCCTGCATACCTGTCTCCTCGTAGGCGGCACGGTGGCTGCAGTTGTTATATACATAATAGGTGTGCTCCTTGCCATCGTTGCCAATACCACGGATACGACAGCCGATAGAGGTCTGACCCTCGTAGTTCTCGCCCAGATCCTGTGGGTTAGGCAACACGGCCTTGAGGAACTGCAGAGGTACAATCTTTACCTTGGCAGTACCAGTGCCATCGGCCAATGGTGCCTCGTATTCTACCTCATCGATACGACTCATGCCAATATTCTGGATTACCTCGAGATGCTTCAGGTACTGCTGACCAAAGGTCATCCAAAAACGTGCACGCTTGATGGTGGGGTAGTTGATAACCAGACTCTCGATTTCCTCGTGGTGCAACAGGTAGCTGTCGCGAGGACCAATCTCTGGGTAGGTAAGATCCTTGTGAATTTCCAGCGGTTCTGTCTCAACCCACTTGCCATCTTCCCAGTACAGTCCCTTCTGGGTAATCTCACGAATATTAATTTCTGGGTTGAAGTTGGTGGCGAAAGCCTTGTGGTGATCGCCAGCGTTACAGTCAACGATATCCAGATACTGAATCTCCTTGAAGTGGTGCTTTGCAGCATAGGCAGTATAGATAGACGTTACACCTGGGTCGAAACCGCAACCTAAGATAGCTGTCAGTCCAGCCTTCTCAAAGCGTTCGCGATAAGCCCACTGCCATGAGTACTCAAAGTGAGCCTCGTCCTTAGGCTCGTAATTAGCGGTGTCAAGATAGTTGCATCCGCAAGCCAAACAAGCGTCCATGATTGTCAGGTCCTGATAGGGTAGGGCCAAGTTGATAACCAACTCGGGCTTGAAGTCATTGAAGAGCGCCTTCAACTGCTCCACATCATCGGCATCCACTTGTGCGGTCTTGATGTCCAGTTTGTATCCAGCCTTGTGGATATCCTCTACTATCTTGTCGCACTTCGCCTTTCTGCGACTTGCAATCATAAATTCTGTAAACACGTCAGCATTCTGCGCTATCTTGAATGCTGCTACTGTAGCGACGCCACCAGCGCCAATCATTAATACTCTTGACATATTCTTAATGCTTAATTTTCAATGCTTAATTATTTGTTATTATTCAGAATGTTCACGTCAACACGGTTGAATGGGAACATGAAGCCACGTTCCTTCAACATTTGATAAACAGTCTCGTTCAGGTTGAAATAAACTGCCCAGTAGTCGGCACCCTTACACCATGAACGGGTGATAACTGTTACACCACTTTCACCTAGGTTCAGCAGACCAATCCATGGTTCTGCCACGATGGGAGAATCCTCAACGGGACCTTGGATTACCTGTGGGTGATTTTTCAGAATATCCATGATGGCACCCTTTACTTCATTATAGTCGGCACCATACTCAAACTGAAACTCCAGGTCCACACGGCGATAGAGCTCCTTTGATGAGTTCTTCATAGTACCACTGCTCAGTGTGCCATTCGGTATCAAGATGATCTGAGCATCACCTGTTCGGATAACTGTGTTGAAAATCTGAATCTCCTTCACAATGCCGGCATAACCCTGTGCCTCAATGAAGTCGCCAACCTTAAACGGGCGGAACAGCAGAATCATCACGCCACCAGCAAAATTCTGAAGTGTGCCGCTCAGCGCCATACCTATTGCTACACCAGCCGATGCAAACAAGGCAATGAACGAAGAGGTTTCGATGCCTAAGATGCCTACGATAACGATGATGAGAATAAACCAGCATACCACGTTGATGATGCTATTTAGGAAGGTATAGAGCGTGGCATCTACCTTGCTCTTTTCCAGCATCTTGGTAAACAGTTTGATAATCAGTTTAATCAGGTAGCGACCAATGAAGTAAACAATAGCTGCTACTACTAGATTCTTACAAAAAGTGAGTCCCCACTGCCATAGCTGCTCGTAGGGTACGGCTGCAAAAATCCTGTCTAATACTGTTGTGTTCATATTCTTCTGTTTTTATATTTACTGTTTATTTGCCAATTCATCGCCTCTGATGCCCAGTGCAGCCATCAGCGAGTAGCCAAGAATCTCCTGACGGAAAGCCCCGCCCGTCATAGGTTGCATGGCAAACACGGTGACACGTTTCATGTCATCATCTGTTTTACGGAGTATATCGCGTACATTATTATATAATGCCTCGTCAGGAATCACCATTACTCGTTTCACTTCTTTTTGCTGCATCACGGTCTGGAGCGTATCCAGAAAGAGCGTGTCCTTGTCAACGAATCCTTCACCGTTAGGTGTGCTGAAGCAGAACTCCCCCAGATTACCCTTGAAGGCTTTCCCGTCTAATTCCTCGGAAAGTTGACCTGGCATGAAGTTCTTCATTGCCGTCATTTCCTTGTCGTGTGTCAGTATGACGGTGGTCTGATGTTCTCCGTTTCTTAGTCCGCCGTCCAGTGCTACACATTCCACCCATTTGGCTGTGTCAGCCTGTGGAATCCGCCTTTCCAGCATTCTTTCAAAATTCACTATCAAGTCGAATGCCACTCTGTCAACAAAGGCTGCATCCGCTATGATAACATTCTCACTCCATTGTATATTATTCATAAGTGCAAAGGTACAAAATGACGGGTAATTATCCAAATCTTTCGTCATATTTTAATTTTATTTCAGCTGATTGATATAAATCAACCCGCAAATCATAAATCGGGGGTTAAAAATCAAAATATTGTGTCGGGTACTTAAAAATAGGTTTACCTTTGCAACCGCAAAGAAAACTATAAATTATGAAGAGTATCTTAGACGGACGTCCTGCCTTGAAGGCAGAGGTTGAGAAAATCGCCGAGGTGGCTGGTTATCTGTGGCAAAACGGATGGGCTGAGCGTAACGGTGGTAATATTACAGTGAATATCACGGAGTATGTTGATGACGAAATCCGTAGCATGGCTCCTATCAGCGATGTGAAGCAGATTGGTGTGACATTGCCTGCACTGAAGGGCTGCTATTTCTACTGTAAGGGTACAGGTAAGCGTATGCGCGACTTGGCTCGCTGGCCTATGGACAACGGATCGGTGATTCGTATTTTGGATGACTGCGCTTCGTATGTGATTATTGCTGATAATGCTGTGATGCCTACAAGTGAACTGCCTAGTCACCTCACTGTTCATGCCCGTCAGATAGAGACCAACTCAGGTTATAAGGCAACTGTTCATACACACCCCATTGAGTTGGTGGCTATGAGTCACAATCGTGCATTCTTAGGAAAGGATGTGCTGACAAAGATTCTGTGGAGTATGATTCCTGAGACCAAGGCTTTCTGTCCGCTGGGTCTGGGTATCGTGCCTTACACTCTGCCTGGTTCAAACGCACTGGCTGATGCCACGCTGAAGGAACTGGAGGACTATGATGTGGTGATGTGGGAGAAGCATGGCGTCTTTGCTAAGGGTACAGACGTAATGGATGCTTTCGACCAGATAGATGTGCTCTCAAAGAGTGCCAAGATTTACATCAACTCAAAATGCATGGGCTTCGAACCCGAGGGCATGAGTGACGAACAGATGAAGGAGATGACAAAGGCCTTCAATCTGCCTAGATAGAAAAACAACTACTGACTACATATTATATTATTACTTATTAACGGTAATTAAAAAGCCCCAGCGTTGAGAAACGTTGGGGTTTTGATTTGTTCTATTTAAGGGGGTTACTCTTCGCCAAGGGCAATCACGGCACGGTTATCGTCGTTATTGGCAAATGGCTGTTCGGTATCGCCCTTCACCTCAATCTTCAGACGGTCAGCAGAAATACCTTTCTTTACGAGCGCTTTCTTCACGGTGTCGGCACGCAGCTTAGCGATGCGCTTGTTGATATTGGTATTTCCAGTCTGCTTGTCTGCATAACCAGTGAGCACGATACTGGCCTTGGGATATTCGTTGGCCCATTCCACTATCTTGTCAATTTTACCTGCCTGCTCTTCCTTGATGTCTGCCTTAGCCAAATCGAAGAATATATTCTCTGTTATCTTAACGGGCTTCTTCACAACAGGTAGGGGCTCTGGTTTTGGTTCGGGCTTGGGTTCAGGTTTTGGCTCAGGCTTAACCTCTGCAGGTTCCTCAACAAAGACGTACTCTTTTTCTGCGATGACTTCAGGCTCTGCTGCCTTAGCCTTCTTATGGCCGAACTTAAATGTCAGACCGGCCATAGCATAGGGCCACCATTTGTTATTGTCGATATAGGCTTCATTATTCTGGCGGATATAATTGGTACCAGCCTCGATGTTGAATCCCCAGTGCTTTGACAGGTTAATGTCTATCATACCACCCACTTTCCAAGCGGTATTCCAACGATCACTGCCATATGCGGTAGCACGTGCGTTGTTGTCAACCCATGCGTGGGGCAGAGCCAGTTCGAAGGGTGCTCCTGCGATGGCAATCAGATTAACGGCGTTTTTCTGATGGGGGAAGAATACGTTAGAAAGATTGAACATCATGTCAAGGTCGATGTTGCCAATCTTACTTTTATACTCTGAACCATCAGCCAATTTAGCATTCCATGTACTACCATTAGCCTGCAGACGCATACCAAACACGCTGGTGAAGTTGTAACCCAGAGAAACAGCGCCCATGGGATTCCATTTTCGATCAATTCCCTGACCATTATAGGCTTTCATCACACCACCTTGCACACCAATAAAAGCATGAGGGTAGTCCTTTGTTTCTTGTGCAGAAACATTGATAGCAAATAGCATTGCCACCATTGAAAGAAAGAATCTGTACTTCATGTGGTATTATTTGTATTGTTTAAGTTTCGTTAACTAGCCGCAAAGATAATGCGTTTTTTCGAGAAAAGCAAATTTTTGCTCGAAAAAACGCATTTCCTATATTAAAAGGCTCTCTATTACTTGCTGAGGCTATCGATAATCGTAGGCAGGAAGGTAGAGATAATCAGTACTGCGATACCTGCAATCAGTACGCTGATGGTCTTGCTGGAACAGCCTTTCCACTCTTTGAGGATGATACCCCAAACATTTGAGAATACCACGTTGAGTGCCATCAGGATACAGAATGACAGGACAAACATGGTGCCGCCTTTCTCGAAGAAACTCTGTCCGAGTGAGAGTCCGAAGAACTGTGAATACCACAGTGCGCCAGCCAGCAGACAGAACACCACATTGTTGCCCCATACGTTACCTTTTTTGTAGTCACCCCATGTCTTGTTCTTCTGGTTCTGATAGAAACAGTAGATGGCATTCGTGACAAAACCACCCAGGGTAACCAGAAAGGTGGCAGGCAGTCCGGCAAACATCTCCTGTGTCTCAGCAAACTTGATATCGGCACCAAAGGTAAGACCTACGTTGAAACAACCACTCATAAAACCTGCGAGCAGGGCGATTGTCAGTCCCTTGGGGAAGTTGAAATCCTTGACGGCAGCCTTCTTCTCCTCCTCAGAGAGACCTGCAGACTTCATAGAACCTGCCACACCGATGATGGCGATACCTACGAGCGTGACTACCACACCCAGTATCACTGAGAAAGTCAGCTTTGACAGAGGATCCTGCTCAGGGAAGAAGATGTTGAGCAATACAGGTCCCATGATGGTTCCCAGACCAGCGCATGTGCCAAGAGCGATGCTCTGACCAAGGGCAACACCCAGATAGCGCATAGAGAGACCGAAGGTTAGGCCACCAACGCCCCACAGCACACCAAAGAGGATGGTCATCCAGATATTGAATGACTGTTCGGCTGTGAAGAGCTCAAACAAAGAATGACCTGCGGGTACAGCCAATAGTGCACCCATAAGGGGCAGGAGCAACCAGGCGAAGACACCCTGCACAATCCAGTAAGACTCCCAAGACCAGTCCTTGATCTTGTTGATAGGTACGTAACATGACGACTGACAGAAAGCGCCAATCGCA
>Ga0247608_10008042_pt1 | contig 10727 bp, 7 predicted proteins | sample 176DNAGHGlowgp2_FD_193490 | JGI IMG/M metagenome (GOLD analysis project Ga0247608, IMG submission 193490) | Sheep rumen microbial communities from Palmerston North, Manawatu-Wanganui, New Zealand - 1766 DNA GHGlow gp2 | ecosystem: Host-associated > Mammals > Digestive system > Stomach > Rumen ... | reverse complement strand
CCCCTTTAAAATATATTTTGTGATTACTCACACTTATATTTTAAAGAGGATTTACTGTATTTGCAAGTGTTTTCTCATATTTTAACAGATATTTTCCGTCTTTTGACCACGCGATAGCGTTTAGTACTATAGTAATAACTAATGCTATTAATGTAATACCTTTATTACTACTTTTTAGTTTTTCTACATTTCTTTTTGATTTTTCTATAATTTTTTCCTCTTTTGCTTTTTTCATAGATTTTTCCTCCTATTTTGTCTTTAAGTATTTTTAATTTAATTATACATTAAGTAATAAGCCTATCTTTTTCTCTTTTTTTAGCTATATACTTAAAGAAAATTTTATATATTTATGATAACAATTATTATATACAATGTCAAGTAAATTTGTGAAAAAATTTTACAATAACTTTATTTGTCGAATTATGTCACATTCCGCGACAAAAAGTGTTGAAATAATCAAAACTAAATATTAAAAAAGAAAGGAATTTCTACATAAGATAAAACTTTAATTATATCTTTAATAGTTAAGTATTAATTATACCTGATTTCAAAAAAGTTATTGAAAATTTTTAAAAAATATGCTAGAATAGGAGGTGAAGATTATAGAAGAGTCAAAGAAATCAAATCAACCAAATAAGCTACCTTTAACTTCTGATGTAGTTTTTAAAAGGGTATTTTCAAAGGAAGAAAATAAAGATTTACTAAAAAGCCTATTAGAATCAATACTAGGAACAAAAATAAAAAGTATAGAAATAAAAAATCCTGAAATGTCGCCAGATTTATCAGATGTAAAAGCTGGAACATTGGATTTAAAAATTTCTATAAATGAAGATACTATAATTGATGTAGAAATGCAGGTTGGAAACGAAAATAACATAAATGATAGAGAAACACGATATCTAGTTGCTATGTCAAATGACCAACTAAAAAAAGGAGAACTATATACTCAAGTAAGAAAATTAATAACAATAAGTATATTAAAGTTTAATTTCTATAAAAGAAATAGTTTTCTAAATATAGCACATATGAAGTTTGAAAATAACAAACCTGAAGTATATGTTGATATGGGATATAATCGAGAAGAAGAAATATTAACAGATAAATTGGAAATGATAACAATAGAACTACCTAAATTTCAAAAACAAAATCCTAGTATAGAAAGCACCTTAAATCAATGGCTTTGGCTTATCTTAGGAGAGGAGGATAAAATCAAAATGGCTGTAAAAAAGAATAAAGAAATAAAAAAAGCTGTGGAGATAGTAGACACAATGAGTATGGATCCAAAAGAATGGGAACTGTATAGGTCAAGACAAATGGCAATTTTAAATTATAATATAGGTATGCAAAATTCAAGAAAACAAGGAGAAGAAATTGGAGAAAAACGTGGCGAAAAACGTGGAAGAAAAAAAGAAAAATTAGAAATAGCAAAAAAATTATTAGAACTCGAAGATGATATAGAAAAAATAAAAATAGCAACAGGTTTAACAGAAGACGAAATACTCTCATTAAAAGATAATTAAAAATTTATATTAAGTAATACCATTTGTTAATTAAAATCATTAAATGGTATTATTTTTATTGAAAAATATATCACTTGAATATACTCCAATTTTATGCTAAAATAGTATCTATATTAATAAAAAAGGACTGAAAAAAATGAATACAAATTATTTAAAAAAATTAGAATTTGATAAGATTTTACAAAACCTATCTGAATATTGTCACACATATATAGGAAGAGAAAAAGTTTTAAACTTAGAGCCCTCATCAGATAAAGAGTTTGTAAAAAAGAGTTTATCCGAAACATCTCAAGCTGTAAGTTTAATTGATAGAAATTCTACTCCCCCTCTTTCAGAGATTGAAGATATAAGAGTTTATATAAAAATGCTAGAAAGTTCAAACACCTTAACTGCAAAGGCTTTGCTTGATATATGTAATATTTTAGAAATGGCAGATGAGTTGAAATCATATTTTTCTAACTTTCTAGATGATGATACTTATGAAAATCTAAGAATATATTTTGATGAGCTTTATACAAATACATCTGTTGTAGATAAAATAAAAAAATCAATTATAGATTCTGAGACCATTGCAGATAATGCGTCTTCAACGCTTTCTTCTATTAGAAGACATATTAGGCAAGCAGAACAAGATATAAAAAATAAACTAAATTCTATTTTACATTCTTCTTATGCAAAATATATGCAAGAAAATGTTATTACAATCAGAAATGATAGATTTGTAATACCTGTAAAGCAAGAATATAGAAGTCAAATAAAAGGATTTGTGCATGATATTTCAAGCACAGGTTCAACTGTTTTTATTGAACCACTTTCTGTTTTTGAGGCAAATAACACAATAAATAATTTAAAAGTTGACGAAACAGCAGAAATTGAAAGAATTTTGCAAAATCTAAGTTCTTTGCTCTTCCCTTACACAAATGAACTTTTTGCAAATATTGAAGCAATTGGAACTCTTGATTTTATTTTTGCAAAAGCAAGATATTCAAACTCTATTAAAGGAATAACGCCTATTATAAATAATGAAAAATATGTTAATTTAATAAAAGCTCGCCACCCTCTAATAGAGCCTGCATCAGTAGTTCCAATTACAATTAGCATTGGAAAAGATTACAATTTGCTTATAATTACAGGTCCAAATACTGGTGGTAAAACTGTAAGTTTAAAAACTGTTGGGCTTTTAGAAGCAATGGCTTGTAGTGGACTTAATATCCCTACTGAAGAAAAATCTAGTATATATGTTTTTGACGAAATTTATGCAGATATTGGAGATGACCAAAGTATTGCAGATTCTTTAAGTACATTTTCAAGTCACATGAAAAATATTTCATACATTGTAGAGAATGCAACTCCTGAAAGTCTTATATTAGTTGATGAATTAGGTTCAGGAACAGACCCATTAGAAGGAGCAAATCTTGCAATTAGTATTTTGGAATTTTTTAAAAATTCTGATATTTTGTGTTTAGCTACAACCCATTATCAAGAACTAAAAAAATATGCATTAGTAACTGAAAATGTTCAAAATGCAAGTGTTGAATTTGATATAGAAAACTTAAAACCAACATACAAGCTTTTAATTGGAATTCCTGGAAAGAGTAATGCTTTTGCAATTAGTGAAAAATTAGGACTTAAAAAAGAAATAATAGAAAAGGCTCAAAGTCTGCTTGACAAGAAAGATATAGATTTTGAAACATTACTAAAAAGTATAAATGAAGACAAAATAAAAATTGAAAAGGAAAAATCTGAAATAGAAAAAAATCTTCATCAAGTGGAACTTCTAAAAAATAATCTTCAAAAAGATGATAAAAAAGTTCGTGAACAAGAAAAAGAAATAATAAATAAAGCTAAACTTGAAGCCAGACAAATTCTTTTATCTGCAAAAGATGATGCAACTTCTATGATTAGCAAAATGAAAGAAATATCTGAAACTTCTGCTGAAATGAAAGAACTTAATAATTTAAGAAACAGTTTGAATAATTCCATTAAAAGTATCTCTCTTCAGGGAAATGACGAATTAAATGTAACTCCTTTAGCCGAAAATGAAATTGTTATAGGAGCAAAAGTCTTTGTTTCAACTTTAGGACAAAATGGTGTTGTTTTGTCAAAAATTAGTAAATCTAGAGAAGTTCAAGTTCAAATTGGATTAATAAAAACTAACATACCTATTAAATTTTTAGAAAAGCCTAAAAATTTGAAAAATGACTTAAGCACTTCTAATGTTTCTACTTCTTATGGCTCAAGTGTTTCTAGTATTTCAAAAACAAGGACTGTAAATTCAGAAATAAATGTAATTGGTCTTACGGTTGATGAGGCAATTCCTTTGGTAGATAAATTCTTAGATGACTGCTTTTTAGCAAAACTTCAAACTGCTAGAATTGTTCATGGAAAAGGAACTGGTAAACTCCGCCAAGGAATTCACTCTTTCTTAAAGAAAAATAAAAGAGTTAAATCTTTTAGAGTCGGAACTTATGGTGAAGGCGAAATGGGAGTAACTGTTGTGGAATTAAAATGAGGTTCCTTTTTGGGACGGAGGAAAAAAGGAACTTCCTTTTTTCCTCTGTCCCAAAAATCCATTTAAATATTAAAAAAGTAAGTTGATTCTAAATCTGCCTCATGCATAAGTAAAGCAATTGGATATTTTTTATAAGCTTCCCCTATGGTTGTATATAGCTCTTTTGGTTCTGTATATCCCATATGCCAACGAATTGCATATTTTTCTTCAGGTGTAAGTTTTATGTATTCTGTAATCATCATTACAGATTTTTCTCCATGACCATAAGGAATTGTATCTTCTACTGCATAATATGGAACTTTTTCCCATACTCCCAAAGCATTTTTTGCATTTCTATAATCTACTTTATAGAAATTTGTTTTGCATATATCATGTAATAATGCAATTATTATTAATGATTCTTGTGGTATGTTTATTGGCACAAATGATGTTTCTACTTTGTGTTTTAAAATCTCATATACTTTCATACTATGTTCCATTAAACCTTTTTCATAGCTTCCATGAAATCTTGTGCTTGCAGGTGCTTTGAAAAAGTCTGATTTTTTCAAAAAATCTATTAAATCTTCTATTCCCTCTCTTTTTGTACTTCTTAATAATTCTATAAATTCTTCTTCCATTTTTTCATATTCTCCTCTCTTTTATTTCTCAAGCCAGTTCTTATTAATTTTAAAATAATAAAATAAAGTACCTTATTACTATTATTGTTTAAACAATTTCTGATAAGACCCCTAAAAAATAGCAAGCCTTCAAATTTATTCACAATGCATTTTTAGTATATTTTTAACCTTTTTTCTTTATCTTTCTCTCAAAAATGTAAATACTGCTTTATAAATTGCTATTACATTCAAAATTTTTCAAACTTTCTTCCATCGTTTTTACTTTTAATTGGTCTTATCATGAAACTTTCAAAAATTAATATATTTTAAAATAACTGATAATAAAAATTATTTTAAGTTATGTATAAATTAAACATAACTTTTTTATATTTAAAGAGCAGTCAAAATAACCGCTCTTTTCTTTTTCCAATTGTTGTTCTATTAATAAAAAACTTGGAATTGCATTATAATTGCTATATTATTTTTGCCCCCATCCTAATTACTTTCTAATTGCTGTTTTATTTTTGCAGCTTTCTTTTTTATTCTTTGAATTGCCGTATCTACAGACTTTACTTTAGTTTTTAACTTATCCGCAATTGTCGCATAAGAATATCCATTTTTATATAATTTTAGCACGTCTTTTTCAAAATCACTTAAACTATTGTCTATATTTTTTTCTACTAAATCTATATATTCTTTTTTAGTAATAATCTCTAATGGATCTTCTGCTCCTTTTTTTGTATCTAGAACTTCTATTACTGTAGTTTCTCCATTTTCGTCTTCTTCGTAAGCTGCTGCATTTAAAGAAACTGAAGAGTTTAAAGGCATATGTTTTTGTCTATTAGAATTTTTTACTGCAGTAATTAGCTGTCTTTCAATACAAATCGTTGCAAATGTTTTGAAAGAATTCTGCTTTTGCTTATCAAATGACTTTACTGCCTTATATAGCCCTATATATCCTTCTTGAACAATATCATCCTTTTCAGAGCCAACCATAAAAAACTTGCTAGCTTTCATGTTTACAATGTCTTTGTATCTCCCCATTAAGCAGTCTAAAGCTACATTATTTTGGTTATTTATTGCTTCATTTATTAAATTTTCATCTGTCATATCTTTATATTTTTCTAATTGAAAAATATCTGCTTCTGCCATATCTTATGCTCCTCCATCACTATGTTGGTTTTATTATATTAATAAAAAATAGCAATGTCAAGAGTTTTCGTAAATTTTATTGACATTTTTCGCACATTTGCATATAATATAAAATGTAAAGAAATCTCAAATTAACTAATTTGATTTTTTATAATTAAGTTATAATTTAATATTGTATTTCATATAAAAATTATAACTTTAATAGAAGGTGACATTATGACTAAAACATATAAATTAGCAATAGTAGGAGCTACAGGGTTGGTTGGAAGAACAGCCTTAAAAGTTTTAGAAGAAAAAAATCTTCCAAATTTTGAATACAAACTATTTTGTTCAAAAAAATCAGCAGGAACAAAATTAAAATTTATGGAAAAAGAATATATTGTAGAAGAATTAACAGATTCTTCTTTCGATGAAGGTTTTGATTTTGCAATATTTTCTGCAGGTGGAGAAACAGCAAAACATTTTGCCCCTATTGCAGTATCAAAAGGATGTATAGTAATTGATAATAGTAGTGCATTTAGAATGGATGAAAATGTTCCACTTGTAGTGCCTGAGGTAAATCCTGAAGATATCTCTTGGAATAAAGGAATTATAGCAAACCCAAATTGCTCTACAATTCAAGCTGTTGTTCCTTTAAAACCATTAGATAATAAATACAAAATAAAAAGAATTGTTTATTCAACATATCAAGCATGTTCAGGTGCAGGTCTTAAAGGTTTAGAAGATTTAAGAACTAAAGCAACCGGAAAGGATTTAAAAAAATTTGCACACCCTATTTACAACAATTGTCTACCTCATATTGATGTGTTTGAAGAAGATGGTTATACTAAAGAAGAGCACAAAATGATAAATGAAACAAGAAAAATTCTCGGCAGACAAGATATTAGGATTACCGCAACTACAGTAAGAGTACCTGTCGAAAATTGTCATGGTGAATCTATAAACATTGAATTTGAAAATGATTTTGTTTTAGATGATGTTTTAAATCTATTAAAAAAATCACCTGGTATAATTATTCAAGACAATGTTTTAAACAACATCTACCCACTTGCTACAAACGCAAATGGTCATGATGAGGTTTTTGTTGGAAGAATTAGAAGAGATTTTAGCAATCCAAATTCTTTAAATTTATGGGTTGTTGCTGATAATATTAGAAAAGGCGCAGCAAGCAATGCGATTCAAATATTAGAAAAACTAATATAATTGAATATATTAATATTTTGAGTAATAATCTTAATTAACTAAATAACTTAAAAATTCTTAATAATTTTGCAAGGGAATCTCAAAACAAATTTTTTTGAGGGCGCTTGCATAATTATTTAGAAGTTTTTAGTGTTAAATGAAAGTTACTTAAGATTATTGGAAAAATATTCATATATTCAATTAATAAACTGAATTATTTAGTAAAAGAAGGAGTTACAAATGAGCATTCAAAAAGAATTAAAAAAAGAAGGAATAGAAGTAATAACTAAACTTGATACTCTAATTTCAAATGATATAATCAAAAATGTTTCTCGTAGAATTGTAGAAACATTTCCAGATTTTAGCTTAAACCAAGAAGAACTTTGCAAAGAGCTTTCACAAATAACTATGTATAGAGCTAAAATGATTGAAGGAATAGCAGAAGCAAATTATTATTATAAAGATTCTTCTATTTACTTTAACGAAAATATAGATTATTCAGATATAGAAGAATTTGCAATTCATGAATGTATTCACCATATTCAAAAAATTCAAGATACTGATGGTAATTTATTAAGACTTGGACTATGTACCTATAATAATCATAAACCAACTGGGCTTGCCTTAAATGAAGCAGCTGTTCAATATACTTCTTGCATTGTAATTGGAGTTGATTCAGATTTCGAAAAGTTTTATGGCATTTCTCTTGTAACACCAAGTCCTTCATATTACCCTCTTGAATGTAGTTTGCTTAATCAACTTGTATTTTTTACTGGAAATGATGTATTATTTAAAAGCACCCTATTTTCTACAGATGATTTTAAAAATAAAATTATAGAAATGACTTCTGAAAAAACATATAAAAAGATTTTAATTTTATTAGATAGCATTTTGAAAAACGAAGAAAAAATTGTTATTTTAAATAATAAAGCCCTTTCTTTAAAAGACGGAGATTCAAAAGCTGATAGTATTAACAAAAAAATAGAAATTTTAAAAGAAAAAATTGCTAACAATTATATTAAAACACAAAATACTATTATAAATGAATTTTTTGAATATGAATTTAACAAAATTTCTAATCTTGAAGAATTAGAGCAATTTAGACATAAGTTATCCGATTTTGCTGAATTAATTGGAACAACACCGAATTATACATTTTTTGATAATTATTATATAGAGACCATGAATAGACTAGAACATAAATGCAATGTGTTGGAAAATGGTAGTTCTGAGACTGCCTTATCAAAAAAACGTGCAAATCCTATTTTGGTATTTTTGCAAAAGTTGTTTAAGTTTAAAAATGCGAAAGAATTAAATATGTGATTTAAATATAAGAATAAATTAGAACTCATTAAAATGATAGTGTAAAATAAAGTGTGTAGTTAAAGGTACCTTAAAATGGACCCAATGTCAAGTACATTTTTAAAAAAAGTGTTGACAAAATTTAAGAAAAAATGATAATAGAAGAGTATATAGAATAATTTGTGTAAAGTTTAAAAATACACCTTCTTATGATATAATAAAAATGTCATAAGGAGGTTTTTAATATGGCAAGAAAAGAAAAAATAATCGACGGCTTACAGTTTTTACCATCGATTATATAAATTTTAAAAAAAATTACACACTTTACTTGACAAAGTCTTGTCTATAAATTATTTACACGCTCCGTGTTTGTTCGCAAGCAAAATTTTCTTTAGAAAATTTCTGTGCAAAGCTTTTATAGTACATATCTTTTTATAGTAATAATTCCTAAACCAAATGTAACTAATATTATTAGAGCTCCTACTATAAAAGGTATTGGATTTTCAAAAAATCCTGTTGAAATCGTAAGTATGACTTGAGCATCATCTATGTCATCTTCTTTTTGTTTCTTGTTATCTGGTATTGAATCTCTATCATTAATTTCCTTTTCATTATAATCTTCTGAGATTTCTGCTACGTTTGTTTTAATTCCTAAGTTGTTTTCTCCATTTACCCATCTTAAAATGACTTTAACTGATGCACTTTGTCCTGGTTGTAATAATGTATCCTTTAATAATTTTGTTGATATGACATTATTGCCCTCATTTTTCCAACCTTCGTTGTCTTCCTTATAGAATTTAAGTCCTTTTGGTACATAATCAGTTATTTCTCTAGCATAACCTGCTATGTCTCCTTCATTCTTTATTTCTATTGTATACTCAAATTTAACTATAACATTATTTGTTCTTTTTCTATTTACTTCAATTTTTGGTGTTATATCTTTATCTGAACCATTATTTCCTGTTTTTATAGTTCTTGTTTTATCATTATCTGTTATCATTGCTTTTTTTACATATTTTAATAAAGATAAATCAAAGTATTCTACACTTACTTTTTCATAATCTTGGTCATCTTCTCCATCATTCCACTTATCTGGAATTGAGTCTATATCATCTACTGAATCCCCGTCTTCATCAGCATCTTCTGATATTTGAGCATTATTTACTATAGTAATTGTATTAGAATTTGGATCTTTAACTTTAAATGCAACTTTTACATCTATAAAGTCTGGATTTTCATCACTTATGTTTTCACTAGTATCAAATGGTTTTAACAAATTTGGATTTTCTTTTAAATTATCAGCTTTCATAATTGCTTCTCCATTTGCCTTTGAAGTATAATCTGATACTATTTTAACAGCCTCTTTAACGCTTGTTGTTTCATTTCCATCTTTATTATACATTACCCATTTATACTCTTTATTTATTTTATTTTTCGGTAAATATTCTAAAAATTCTGGTATATCGTCTGTTATTTTTTCTGCAAATCCAGAAATCTCTCCTTCGTTAAATACTCTTATAGTATAAGTTACTATATCTCCAACATGTACCTTTTCAGTTTCTTTGTTATGAGTATATGTAATTTTATTGTTTTCATATGATACTTGTGGTGTTCTTGATGTAACTTCTTTTCCGTTTATATCTGTAATAAATTTTCTTAATGCTAAATCAAAGTTTTTTATTTCATAATTCTTTACTTCAACATAAATATTACCATCTTTTGATAAATATACTTTTGCATCTTTTGTCGAAGTTATATCTTTTCCTTCACCATCTACCACTTTATAATCTATATTATCTATAACATATGTAGTTCCATCTAATTTTTTATCTACAGTTATTGTTATTGTTCCATCAAAACTACTATACTCATCTGGCGCTTTTGTTTCTTTTATTGTATATATATCTTGTTTGTTAACATTTTCTGCGTTTATTTCAACATTCTCTGCAATTACTAAACGTCCAGTAATTTCTTTTTCTTCACCATTTATTTCAAATGTAGCTTTTGAGTTTAACTGTTCTCCCTCTTCATCTTCTTTAACTAATATTAAGCTATATACACCATATTGTTTTATAGGCTCATCTTTTATTGTTATTGATATTACATTATTATTCAAGTCATAGCTTGCATTTGTTGTATCTGATATGCTTACTGCTGATACTCCATATACTCCTCCACTTAGTGTCTTTGCTACATTTACTGTTAATTCATTTAATAGCTTGTTATATCCTCCTGGTGCTTTTGTTTCTGTTATTTTTATTGTATCTGTTCCTTCTCCTGTTATTGCTATATTTTCTGCTATTGTTACATAGTTTGTTCCTGATGTTACTGTCTTCTTTGTTCCGTCTGCTAACTCTACACTAAATTCTGCTCCTGATAATTTTGTATTTGCACTTTCTGATGATACCTTTTGTAATCTTATTGTATATGTTCCTTGTGCTGCTGGTATTTTTAGTTCTTCAT
>Ga0247608_10008039_pt1 | contig 10728 bp, 7 predicted proteins | sample 176DNAGHGlowgp2_FD_193490 | JGI IMG/M metagenome (GOLD analysis project Ga0247608, IMG submission 193490) | Sheep rumen microbial communities from Palmerston North, Manawatu-Wanganui, New Zealand - 1766 DNA GHGlow gp2 | ecosystem: Host-associated > Mammals > Digestive system > Stomach > Rumen ... | reverse complement strand
TGGTGTACTTGAGTTCCAATATTAATTGTGGTACTAACTCCGCCAATTTGTCCTCATCTGTTTCTACCTTGACGGAACGCGTCACATTCTCCGATATGCTTTGTTTGGTGTATATGGTACTCAATTGATACTTATCCGCAATCAAGTCAATCGCCAGATTCATCACGTTTGGATCTTCGTGAAACTTAAAGAATCGTTCCGCTTCAAATCCAGCATCGTGCTGATGGGTAATAAACTCATCAATAATCTTTTTATATAATTCATTAGGTGCTTCAATAGCATCTGCCTGAAGCGTCTCAATAATGAATGCACCGGTACTAATGAAACTGCCGTCTTCCAATTGGTATAGCGGCTTATCTCCATAGCGAACGATTACCTGTAGTAAGTTGCGGAAGTTCTCATCTAATTTTGTAGAAACCTTATTAGTTACAGAAGGATGACTATTGTTGCCTATCTGTTGCGTATCGGTAGCGGATTGTTGACCGCTGACAGCTTCTGCTGCTATGGCCTGTGCACGATTATTTTCCTCTTCTTTCTGACGAGCCTCATTACCTTCTATAGCTTTCTCGCGACGCTTAAATCGCACTTCTCGGGTTAGTAGTTGTTCTTGTATATGCAGTAAGTCCGAGCAGTCCTTGATATATACTTGCCGCGTAATGATATCCGGAATATGTGAGATGGACTCTACAATATCTTTTATTAGATTTGCTCGTTTCTGCGGATCATTACTTGCTTCGTTCTGCAATAGTTGCGCCTTAAAGCGAATGAAATCGACTTGGTGGTCTTTGATGTATTGTATAAACTCATCTGCATTGTGACTATTGGCAAAAGAATCAGGATCTTCTCCCTCCGGAAGTAGCACAATCTTTACATTAAATCCAGCCTCCAGAAACATGTCTATTCCGCGTAGTGCGGCATGAATACCAGCCGCATCTCCATCGTATAACTCGATGATGTTATTGGTAAACCGTTGAATCAGTTTTATCTGCGGTTTAGTGAGTGCTGTTCCGCCGTTAGCAACGACATTCTCTATACCCGCTTGGTGCATGGATATAACATCCATCTGTCCCTCAACGATATAGCATAGGTTCTCGCGAACAATTGCACTCTTAGCTAAATAGATTCCGTACAACTCATTCGTCTTTGAGTAAATAATCGAGTCTGGTGAGTTGACGTACTTACCTACATTGTCCTTTTTCTTTAAGATACGTCCTGCAAAAGCTACCGGTTTGCCTGATACCGTATGAATAGGAAACATCACACGGTCGCGGAAACGGTCATAGATACGTCCGTCCTCAGCTTTGCCGCATAGACCGGTGCCTAATTTGCTATCCACATCATTGATGATGTACTTCTCGATAAAGCCTTTTTTCTTTAGCGCTGCGGCTAACGGGTTACCTTTCTCAGGTGAATAACCTAACTGGAACTTCTTGATGATATCATCTCTTAGACCGCGTTGACGGAAATAACTCAAACCAATTGCTTTACCTTCGTCCGTATTCCATAACTGCTCTTGGAACCATTTATTGGCGAACTCATTCACCACAAACATCGATTCGCGGTCATCTTGGCGCTGTTGTTCCTCGGCTGTTAACTCTTTTTCTTGTACCTCAATATGATACTTTTTGGCTACTTGTTTGATGGCCTCCGCGAAACCGCATTGCTCTATCTCCATAACAAAGCCTATCGCATTGCCGGCTTTGCCGCAACCGAAGCACTTATACAGACTCTTACTGGGAGACACGGTAAACGAACCGGTTTTCTCCGTGTGGAACGGACATAAACCGATATAGTTAGCACCGCGACGTTTGAGCTTCACGTAGTCGCCTACGACTTCCTCTATTTTTGCCGCAGCAAATACCTTATCTATTGTTTCGCGTGGTATCATTAATCTTTCTGCCAGAAGAATACACCTATCTTAATGCTCCATTGGTCAATGCGACCACGAGTTGCTCGACCGCTATCATGGTTCTCTCCATAGACATTGCCGAAGGCTTCATTGAAGTCACTAATCTTATACGGATTAATCAAGCCAAAGTCATATCCACCGCGGAGGTAATAGCGGTCGTATTGAAAACCAACTCCCACTCCCCAGGTTACGTTAATACGCTTATAGTCGGTGTGCAAATCTGCGTCGGAGTAATCATAGCGATGAATCTCTTTTGTTTTTGAGTCTACGCCGTTGTAGGTGCGTATGAAATCTGTTTCTGTTAATGAAAGTTGACATTGTAATGTAGGACCGGTGTAAAGGATAACATACGTATCGCCGGCTATCTGGAACTTATATTGCCAGTCCACAAACAACTCCATTTGGTGGTAATAGCCTTTGGTTTTCCCCTTTGGATACTCCATCTCGTAGATACTTTTCCATCCGGTGTCGTATGCGCCGAATGTATAGTTAAGACCTATCATTGAGCCAAAGCCCTTGATATATGTTGCATCCCATACCAAACCAACTTTTGTACCATTCAAAATAGTTGTGTTCAGTTCTTTGCCATCCACTTTTGGGTCCCAACTATTCACGCGAAAATCGGTCTGGGCAAAACCAAATTGAATACCCAGTCCTGTACTACCTTCTTGCGCCGCGGCGCCTACTGCTATTGCGCTTACTATCAGCGCTGTTAGAATTCTCTTCATTGTTATCTTGTTTATGTTTAGTCTTATTTCCCATTGTTCGTTTGATAGAGGAAGTCTTACCTTTATCCTCATCTATATCCGTGGACGTAGCGCTAATGATAGCGCTTGACGGACGAGGCGTTCGTGGCGGATTGTCAAACACGTCACCCGGTTTCAACGGCCGTTCCTGTGTGGCCCAGAAGAACGCATGCAATCGGTCAGCACCACTTGGTATCTGGTTGAGTGGATACATCGTTCCTGTTGTTGAGGTTGTGAAGAGCACGTGCTCTACTTCTTCGTTCACAAAGAATATCTGTACATTGCTCGATTGCGTAGTGTTCATGCCGATAAAATCGCCATTATCTTCTTTGGGGTAGAATATTGTCTCTGCATTACCGCTTACATCTACCTGTTTGAGTTCCCCGTCCCGTATTTAAGCTTTCATCACTTTACCGCTCATTTGGTCAAAGTACTGGTCAGTCTCTTGCTTTACTGTTAATGCCGCACCGGTGCCTTTGGCATAATCTATTTTGCCGTCCTTCATAAATATCTCTATGGAGTCGGCAGAAATCTGATTTTCGTTATTCCAGCATACCGGTTCGGTGTACATCGTCATCACGGAGTCCAAGTCGTTATATACGAGTGAATCGCAAACAGCTTGCATATCTTCTCTATATACTCGCACACCATGGTGAGCGCGAATACGTTTATAGACGGTGTCAATACCTATCGTGTCTAAACTCAAGCTGTCTATGTATCGATAGTGCACATCCTCCGTGAACAACGTGTCGGCATGTATATAGCCGTAGTTGTCTTCATCCGACCAGTCTATCATTAGCGCTGAATCGGTAGCAAAGCCGCGACTGTCTTCCTCGTACATCTCGCCGTAATTGCCATATAAGGTAGCCATCTGCGCCGAGTCTTTCATCTCCATATTTCCCCATACTCGACCAAAACCGACTTTCTTGTCGTAGAATATCGTATCGCCCGTCATCTGTTTGCCATCGTTATGAATAACGCGTGATCGGTCGTATAATTCCGACTGCTCTGTCTCCGTGTTGTATTTACCATTGGTGGACAAAATTGTTGTCTCTTCTTCATAGACAATCGTCGTTGGACCTACTATATCTGCCACGTGACTTTCCGTATTATACTTCAGCGTATCGGATGTGAGTGTGAAGTTTGGATTGACTAACACTACATCATGGCGGAACTCCGCCTGCTTACTTTGCGGGTGATATTGTCCCCAAATAGACGTTAACGTATTTAGGTTATCCACAATCTTACCACCACTGAAATAGTATGCTAAATCCGCTTTACGGTTATAATTCAAACTGTCTGTTGTCAGCACGGTCTCAAAGTGCACCAGCTTCACATTATTACGAATACGCGCAATCTTTGTGTTTCCGTCGTAATACAACGCATCGCCGTAACCAAAAAGCGTATCGCCTTGTACAAATCGCACATTACTGAAGGCGTGGAGAGAGTTCTGCTTATCAAAGAAGTACGCCGAGTCGCAATACATCAATGCCTCGTCATGACGAAATATGACATCGCCTCGAAGTATCTGCGCATCAGGCAAACGTTTCTCGTCAAAATTCAGTGAGTTAGAGTGTATCAGATATACCATATTCTGTCCTTGCATCATTCCTGCAAGCACTACCATTAGTAATATGTTAACTAATCGCTTCAAATCTACAATCTACAATCTAAAATCTACAATCTAAAATATTAAATCTACAATTTAAAATCACTCATGCACCCATCCCGGATACTCGAACTCGCATCCTTTCCACTTGTCGTCTATGTGTACGTACACTTCCTTTTGTTTCTTCAGTATCCAGTCATGAATATAATCGCCTGCCAGTTTTGCTTCTAACATGCCTTTTATCGTTTGGAAGTCGTCCACCAGATTGGCTTTATGTACATCCGTTTTGCTCTTGAGCTTAACGATAGCGCATACCTCTTTGTTTTTCATTGGGTCCATCATGATAAATGGTTTAGACACTTCGCCCTCCTGCATCGTATATACTTGCTTAGCCACATCTGACGGCAAGTCTTGGAACTCAAACTGTGTGCTTCCCGTCATCTGGTTAGTCATCAGTCCGGCATTCATAGCGGTGTTCTTGTCTTCCGAATACATAATAACCGCTTGCTCAAACGTTATTTTGGCGCTGTCCACAATTAAACTGCGAATGGAGTCTAATTTTTCCAAGGAGCGAATCTTGTCTGTTGCAGAGATACGCGGACGGAGTAAGATATGACGGCAATTGATTCGATCACCTTTTTTCTCAATCAACTGAATAATATGGTATCCGTATTCGGTCTGTACAATACGTGATACGCGTTTAGGGTCATTGAGGTTAAATGCTACATCAGCGAACTCGCTCACTAACTGACCTTTTCCAACAAACCCTAATTCTCCGCCTCGTTTGGCACTCTCTGTGTCTTCCGAATATAAGCGTGCCAACATTGAGAAATCTGCTTTCCCGCTCGTTACACGTTCTGTGAACTCACGCAGTTGGGACTTGATGCGGTCGGTCTCCTCTTGCGGTACTATTGGCTCAAAACTCAATACCTGCACCTCTACATGTGCCGGAATAACCGGTATAGAGTCAGCGGGTAACGTACCGTAATAACGGCGTATCTCTGCCGGAGTGGGCTTGATGTGCTCCGTGAGTTTGCTTTGCATCTGCTGAATAGTCATCTGGTTACGCACTGCACTCATCATCTCTTCACGAATCTCACTTGCTGGTTTGCGGAAGTATTCCTCCATCTTCTCTTTGGAACCAATCTGCGATATATAGTAGTCCATACGCATATCTACTTGGTGGCTCACAGTGGACTCGCTTACCATCACAGAGTCTAACTCCGCTTGGTGCAGGAACAACTTCTGAACAGCCAATTGCTCCGGTATATAGCAATACGGGTCACCTTGAATTTGATGGCCTTCATACTGCGCACGAATACGCTCTTCCTCCACTTCGCTGCGGAGAATAGCCTCGTCTCCGACTATCCATATCACCTCGTCAATAATATTATCAGCCATCATCTGACTGCATACCAGCAGTAGGGCTGTAATCAGTATATTACTCTTTCTCATAGCGATGTATTTTCTTAAATCGTTCACCATCCTCGTATATGCGTTCGCGCTCGTTCTGTAGATATAAGGTCGCGCGCTCACGTAAGAGTACTGGCTCAATCTCTGATTTAGCATAATCCACAGGCATCACCGTTCCTTCTGCGCGGGTGTCATTCACTTGTAGTACGTAGGTTGAAACGGAGTCCGACATGGTTAGCATCGTATTCGCTCTCACCTGCTTTTGCAAATCCGCTTTCTTAATGGGCATCCATACCGCTAACTGTGTCACCGTCACCCATTCGTCGGTAAATAACTCATATCCGGTCGCGTAACGATATGCGTATTTCTCGATGTATTCTATATCTTTCTCCTCTGTGGAGTGCATTGCTTTCTTCACTTTCTCCAAATCAGGCGCACCATTAGGAACAATCAACAATAATCCTTTGGCGATAGCATCTTTGAGGATATACTGATTCTGGTGAATAGCGTAGAAAGAATCTATTTCCGCCTTCGATATGTTTTTGGGCATACGTTGCAACAGGCGCTCTGCGTACTCATGTGCATATAGGCTGCGGCGATAATCCTCCACCAATGCTTCAATCTGCTTACCGTCCACTTTATTACGCGCTTTGTCGTATAGTAGTGCCTCCGTAGCCCATTGCTTAATATAACCATCAGCCACTAAAGCACTATCTTCTCCCGACAACCCTGCCGTTAGCACATCCAACTCACGGTACTCTAAGAAGTTCCCGTTTACTTCAACTGCCACTCCTGCACGGTGTTTGCGTTGAAACAACGTGCACGAACTGACCATCATGCCAATTAGGCTCAAAACGAATATAATCTTTATACTTCTCATAAATCTCCAATCTACAATTTAAAATCTACAATCTACAATCTACAATTTAAAATCTAAAATCTACAATCTACAATTAGGCCTTCAGCCGCAAAAAGTTCATCTATCATCTATCATCTATCATCTATAAATTTTAAATCTCCAATCTACAATCTACAATTAGGCCTTCGGCCGCCAAATGCGGCTTCAGCCGCAAAAAGTTCATCTATCATCTATCATCTATCATCTATAAATTTTAAATCTTCAATCTGCGGAGCAGCAACTCCATTCCCGATACGGCATTCTCCTTTTTCTACATGCACTTCGTCGTATATTCCCGTAGCAATAATATACTTTAACACTTGTGCTCCGCCTTCTACTAATACAGAGTGTATCCCGCGTTTGGCCAGATCGTTCAGTACAAACTGCCACTCGGTGTTCTCGCTATATACTATCGTCTCTGCGTCTGGCGAGAAAATCGCACTCTCTTTAGGTACTCTCTTTCTGCGGTCTAACAGCACTCGAATAGGATTGCGTCCTACCCAATGGGTCGTTTTGAGTTTAGGGTTGTCTAATAGTGCTGTATTTGAGCCCACTAATATCGCCATATTCTCAGCGCGCATCTTATGCACAATTCGCTTATTCAGCGGTGTGGATATAACTAATGGCTTTGTTTCTGTCAATGCTCCTTCTTTCGGCAACTCGCGTTTGTAGTCCATAAATCCGTCTGCTGTCTGTGCCCATTTGAGTGTTACGTACGGACGATGTTTCTCGTGCAAGCACAGAAATCGCTTATTCAATTCCCTACATTCCTCTTCCATCACTCCTACCACAACTTCTATGCCATTCGCGCGCAGGCGTTCGATACCTTGACCGGCTACTTGCGGATTGGGGTCTAACATCCCTACCACCACACGTTTCACGCCTTTCTTAATTATCAAATCGGCGCATGGAGGCGTTTTTCCGTAATGGGAGCATGGTTCCAGACTGACAAATAGGGTACTCTCTCTCACTTTCGATTCGTTTTCCGGTCGTACACTCGCAAAACAATTCACCTCCGCATGCGGACCGCCATATTCTTTATGCCAGCCTTCTCCGATGATGCGCTCGCTTTCTCCCTCACCATATACCAATACGGCTCCTACCATTGGATTTGGTGCTACATAATAGCATCCTAACTGCGCTAATTGCAGACAACGTGAAATATAATTTGCGTATTCCAACATTTTTTTGTACTTTTGCAGCGCGATTTTAAAATAGCCCAAATAACAAATGTCCAATATCCAATCTCAAATAACCTATATCCGGTCCCAATTGGCTTCCTGTTACAGCCCCGAAGAGGCTACGGATTTGGCGTTTTGGATAGTCGAAGAGACTACGGGTTTATCGCGCGCCGACATTTCAGCCGGCAAAGATACACAAAATATTTCGAATATCGAAATAATTTTGAAAAGATTACAAAAAAAAGAGCCAATTCAGTATATTTTTGGTCATACTTTGTGGTTTGGACTCGATTTATTGGTCAATTCTGCTACTTTAATACCTCGTCCCGAGACAGCGGAATTGGTGCAACTTATTCTTGATAGTCATCCTGCAGACGAGCCGTTTTCAGTTCTTGATATCGGAACAGGTTCCGGTTGCATAGCCATTGCTCTTAAAAAACGTCGTCCGAACTGGCAAATTTATGGGTTGGATGTCTCGGCGGAGGCACTCCAAGTGGCTGCACAAAATGCAGTTCGAAATAAAGTGGAAGTCAACTGGCTTCAGGCAGATATTTTTGACCCCAATCTACAATCTAAAATTTCCAATCTCCAATCTCCAATCTCCAATCTAAAATGTATAATCTCCAACCCTCCATACGTTCTTGATTCGGAGAAAAAAACGATGGATTTGAACGTGTTGGACTACGAACCTCATACAGCACTTTTTGTGCCTGACAATGACCCGTTGCGTTACTACAAACGTATTGTAGAACTCGGTTTGTCAAAATATTTATATTTTGAAGTAAATGAAAAATTCGCATCTCAAGTCGCTCAGCTGCTACGCGAAAATAAGTATGAAAACATTGAAATAAAACGCGATATTTATGAAAAAGAAAGAATGGTCTGCGGCCGAATTAAAGAGTAAAATGGAAGCCTACTGCGCTGGTGCAGAACATTGTGAAACGGAAGCTCGTATGCGTCTCCGTCAGTGGAATTGTGACAGTCAAGCGGAGGACGAAATTATCGACCATCTTATTGACGAAAATTTCATCTCGGACGAACGGTATGCGAATGCTTTTGTGCATGACAAATTGCTCTATCAGGGTTGGGGTAGAGTAAAAATCGCCTACATGCTTCGTGGCAAAAAAATAGCTTTTGATATTATCCAATCGGCTCTCCAAACTATTGACGAGGAGGAGTATTCGCGTATTCTTAACCATCTTGTTTCTCAACGTCTGCCCCAAAATCAGCAGACGCCGATTGATAAGTCTACTCTTGATTCCATTTATCGTTTTCTAACGCAACGCGGCTTCACCCTTGAAGAAATTAAATCCGCCATCCCTACCTCCTAATCCCTACCTCCTAATCCCTAACCCTTAATCCCTAACTCCTAATCCCTAATCCCTAATCCCTAACCCCTAACCCCTAATCCCTAACTCCTAATCCCTAAACCTTAATCCTTAATTTTTAATTTTTAATTTTTAACTCCTACCCCCTAACCCCTAATCCCTAACTCCTAATCCCTAAACCTTAATCCTTAATTTTTAATTTTTAATTTTTAATTTTTAACTCCTACCCCCTAACTCCTACCCCCTAAACTTTTTTGCCTTTAAATGCTCAAAAAGTGCATTTTGGCATAAATTTTGCAGAAAAATTTGTGTATATGAAAAAAAAGCCGTACTTTTGCACGTTTTTTTGCGTTCATACGCTCCATATGCGTACACGCATTAAGCGGTATTACTCGTGAAACATAACTATAAAAAAATACAATAATGAAACATTCAATTAATCAGTCATTTAAGTCATTACTTGCTATTCTATTATGTCTCTTTGTGAAAGTTAGTACTCTTGATGCCGCTTTTAACATTGGTGATATAGTAAATGAAATGCAAAATCTTGGTCCCGATGATTATTACTACGTGCAAATGGTAGCTCAGCCTTCTCCCGCTGCTTCTGGAACGGTTCAGTTAATGTGGATTGATATGATGGGAGACACCATCAATGCAAATGATTTTAGTGAGGGCAATTCCGAAAAAGCTCAGTATGAGTACATGTTTGGTCAGTTGAACCCGGTTGCTTCTGGTAATGCTAACCCGACTGGATATGTGGCACGTCCACAATTAACAGGCGTAACGGTATTGTATGGAGATATGGAAGCCCCATTGGGGAGCCGTGAAACACACGTTTACATTACTTCATTCGCATATTTTAAGGCGGAGGCTAAACCTGCTGACGGTTGGTATTTCGACGGATGGACCTATTCTGATAATGGTCAAGTCACAATGTTGACGGAATTACGTCAAGGAGATAATATTCTGTGGCCAACAGAGGAAAATCCAAATACGAATGGTGCCGTAATATTCAAGGTGAAGCCACATAATGTAAAAGGGATGAAATATCTTGACCCTAATGCGGTCGAATCTGTACAATACGATAGCGTTTTCCGTTATGTACAAGCTGTCTTCAAACCAGTGCTACTGACAGGGTATCGCGGTGGAAAAAGTGAGATAGTAGTTGGAGAAACGGACGTTACTTTTGACGTATATGTACTCCTTGATGCTAAAAAAACTTCTATTACACCAGCTGATTTTGAAATGCCGACTTTTGATAGTGATGCATTTTCAATAGTAGGTATGGAGGGTGGATATAATGCTGAGATTGGCGCATATGCTAAAGTACGGGTGAATTTTACTGCGCCTGAAGGTATCGCAGCTGATATCTTCTATAAAGCTAAAATGAGAGCCGCTTCTAAGGGCGGATCTGTAATTGATATTCCTTTGGAGGTACGCGCTGTAGCTGCAGAGCGCAGTGAAGCAACGCTATTCAATGCAGATAAATCAATTGCTTATGATGGCGACCTTCTGCAGGCTGTTAAGGAAATTTCAGCAGAGGGACAAGTGTTGAGGTTAAATAAAAACGTTAGTGCGCTGCCTCTAAAAGATAAAAACGTTACGCTTGATATGAACGGCTATACAATCTCGTCATTGGCTATT
>Ga0247608_10008038_pt1 | contig 10728 bp, 8 predicted proteins | sample 176DNAGHGlowgp2_FD_193490 | JGI IMG/M metagenome (GOLD analysis project Ga0247608, IMG submission 193490) | Sheep rumen microbial communities from Palmerston North, Manawatu-Wanganui, New Zealand - 1766 DNA GHGlow gp2 | ecosystem: Host-associated > Mammals > Digestive system > Stomach > Rumen ... | reverse complement strand
TTACCACCATTGGCTGTCTTGTTTGAAAATGCCAAGTCCACCCCTCAGGTGATGTCTTTGCAAAAGGCGCAGGAAATTGCCGAAGCAGAAGTGGCCAAGCAAAGGCGACATATCTTTTCCTATCTGACAGGCCATGCGAGCTATAGTTATGGCAAATCAGACATGTGGGGACAAAGTTCATCGAGTTATTATACACTTCAGATGATGCAATTCACAGGTTCTGAGCAAAGTTATTGGAATGTGGGCGTTAACCTAGCTGTACCTGTAGAAGACATTTTAGATTTAGGCGCAGCAGTTAAACGCAAGAAACTAGAAGTTGACCAAGCCATTTATAACAAAGATTATCAGTATGACCAATTGAAACTACAGATTGCGACCTTGTATACTAAAATTACGACAGGACTGATCACATTGAAGACCGCTAGTGAAAATGCAGCCATGTATCAAGGAGCTGGAGCTTTGAACTTAGAGGATTTCCATAATGGAAATATGTCTATTGAAGATTTTGCATGGACAAAATCTCGTGAAGATGGTGCAGTATCATCTTATCAAAATGCACAAGCGCAAGTAATTACAGATATTTTAACTTTGGAAATAATAACTCATACGCCCATCCTGACCAATTCAACCACAGAAATCACTTTGGATAAGAGTGTTCAAAAAACTGAAAAGCAATTGGCCAAAGAGAATAAAGCAGTTGAGAAACGCGTCAAAAAGGCTGCAGAAGAAGAGGAGAAGAAACTTAAAGCTTTAGAAAAAGCAGAAGCCAAAGCCCAGAAAGCAGCCAAAAAAGCAGCTAAGAAATAAGTATTAAAAATAAAGAGAGAAGACTATGGATTTGTTCAGATATATTGTCAGGTTTTTATACAAGATTCGTTGGTATTTGGTTATATTACCACTAATCGCCTTGATTGTGGCATGGTTTATGACGCGTAATATGGAGCGCGTCTATGATGCCAATACGACCATTTACACAGGTATGATCACAGGTTATAACTTAGAAGGAGGTTCAGGTACTGCTGGTGGAAACTCTCAGACAAACATCACGAATTTAATGCTGTTGATGACAACAGATGTAACTATTCATGAGGTTTCCCTCCGTCTGTTTGCACGTTGCATGATGTATGGTAACCCTAGCAAAGATAACAACTATATTTCATCAGAGCACTTCCGTCAATTAAGCGCAACTGTACCTGCTGATGTCAAAGCCCTGATTAATCACAATAGTGAACAGGCCACCTATGCAAACTTAAAGGCATACGAAAAGCCATCCCAAGATAACTATATTTTTGGATTGCTCAATTATCATCCTTGGTTTGGCATCAATAGCATCACAAGCCGTTTAAAGGTTTTGCAATTGAATCGAAGCGATATTATTGATGTCGCTTATTCTGCAAATGATGCTGGCATCACATATAATACTTTGGATATTTTGAATGAAGTCTTTGCTCGCCAATATCAGCAGCTACGTTTTGGCGAGACCAACGACGTAATTAAGTTTTTTGAGCGTGAGGTAGCTCGACTGTATAAAATTTTAACTGGGGCAGAAGATGACTTGATTCGATACAATGTTTCAAAACGTATTATCAACTATGGAGAGCAAACTAAACAAGTTGCGGGTATGGATGCCGGGCAACAGCTTTCCGATAATACCCAACTCATGAATTACACAACGGCAAAATCGTTAATGGACTATTTGGAGCGCCAACTAGGAGATCGAGCCAAAATTATTCGTGCAAATCGTGATTTCACGGATCAAATAACAGATATATCAAGGATTCAATCCCGTATCTCAAATCTCCGTTTGATGAATAGTGAAGGTGGAGAAGGCAATGTGGAATCTCAGCTAGAATTAGCGAAAGCGGAGCAAATGCTTCAGGATCGAACAGCCCGTATGAAAGAATTAACACGTGATATTGAGGCCGGGTCTTATAGCACAGAAACAGGAGTAAAAGCCAATGACATGATTCAGAAATGGCTAGATCAAGTACTCTTATTAGAAAGAACTAAAGCAGAAATGAGTGCTCAAGATATTATGCGTGAGAAATTGGATAGGCAAATCTTATATTATGCACCTATCGGGGCCACCTTAGCTCGTAAGGACCGCCATATTTCCTTTATTGAAGGCAACTACATGGAGATGCTAAAAGCTCTAAACTCTGCACGTCTGCGCCAGCGTAATCTCCAGATGACAACTGCCAAGCTTCGCGTACTGAATCCACCTATGTTCCCAATGAATGCTCAGCCCACCAATCGCATGATGATTTTGCTTAGTGCATTTCTCCTAACATTTGCATTGACAGCATTATACTTCTTCCTTATTGAATTGTTGGATCGCACCCTGCGCGACCGTATGCGCTCAGAGCGTATCACCAAGGTGCCTGTTATGGGTTGCTTCCCCAAGGAAAGCACACTCCGCTATCGTCGTTTCAACAAAACGATTGCAGATATGGCCCTTCGTCAATTGAGCAAATCTCTCCTCCCCCATTTCAAAGAGGGCCATCAGAATGTACTCAATCTGATTTCTACGGATGCCGGCAATGGTAAGAGCTATATTGCCCAGGAATTGGAGAATTATTGGATTTCTATTGGTCTTCAAGTGCGTCGTTTGACCTATGATGAGGACTATTTGGCAGAGGATAGCCGATTCATCATGGCCAAGGACATCAAAGACATCTGTCCAGACATTCTGCCTAATGAAATTGCGATTATTGAATATCCGAACCTGGATGACAATTCGGTTCCCCCTGCATTGCTAAACATGGGTACTATTAACCTCTTGGTAACCCGTGCCAACCGCACTTGGAAGGATGTAGATCAGAAAGCATTAAAAGAACTACAGTCACAATTAGAAGACCAGAACACGCTCTATATGTACCTTACCGAGGCACAGCGTTATGCAGTTGAAGAGTTTGTCGGCCAGTTACCACCATATACCAAGTTCAACAACTTTGTATATCGCATCTCTCAGATGGGGCTGACAGCTGTTGAAAATAGTCATGCAAAATAATGTTATGACGAGTACGTTTATGACATATTCCCGCAATAACGGAGGAAGAGTATTATTACTCTTTCTTCTGTTTTTGCTAAGTCTGTATTCTCTTAAAACATCCGGAATCCAAGGTATGGCAATGATAACAGCCATACCATTTGTTGTTCTATATGTTTATATTGCATTCTCATATAGAATGTTTACCTTCTGGCTATTATTTTTAGTCAACTATTTTGTCATGTTCTTAAACAAGGAAGGCTTACTTCCTGTGCCGGCTTCATTACCCAATGAAATGTTGGAGTTGGTGCTTATCGCAATAGCCATCGTTGATTTACGAGAGTCTCATTTCGAAAATCTAGCGAACTTAATGTTATTAGGTCTATTAGGTTGGTGTGGGTTTTGCATCATTGAAGTATTGAATGACACATGTGGCCTTGGGATTAATGTTAGCGCGTGGTTTACAGGCGCTCGACTCATGGCTTTCCAGTTATTATATGCATCTGTTGTTTTTGCATTGTATATAACGACTCCTAAGCGAATCTATCAGTTGCTATTTGTGTTGGCATTTTGTTCTATCTTTGCTGTTTTTTGGTGTTGGAAACAGAAAAACATTGGATGGACACGTGCAGAATACCATTGGTTATATGTTCAAGACCATGCTAGACAACATATAGTTAATGGTATCATACGTTATTTTAGCACATTTACCGACGCTGCTAATTTTGGCATACACATGGCTGCGGTTTCTGTAGCTTTTTATATTATTGCAATAACAAACAAGATAATCAAACACAAAATATTCTTTGGGATTGTTGCCACCTTGTGTACTTGGGCCATGTTCCAATCTGGTACTAGAACAGCCATTTTTTGTATGATTGCAGGTTTTATGGTATTTATAGTATTATCAAAGTCTGTAAAAATAATAGCAACTGTTTCAGTCGTATTTGGATTATTAATTGGGATGCTGATGTTCACAAATATTGGACAAGGAAACAACCAAATTCGACGCATGCGTTCTGCATTTAATCCAGAAGACGCATCAGCAAACGTTCGAGATATCAACAAAGAAGCTATTTCAAAATATATAAAAGATGCACCATGGGGAATTGGTATTGGTATATACGACAAAGACCTTCCCGCATGGAACAAATTTAAAAAATTATCTCAGATTCCACCAGACTCCGAATATGTCTTTATATGGGTAAGGACAGGCAAGATCGGAGTAACTTGGTTTGTTATATGTAATCTCATTATGCTTTGGGGAGCATGCTGTATTGTATTCTTCAGAATTAAGAACCGATCACTCATGGGCATAGGGGCGGCCTGGTGCTCAGCATTTGTCGCTATGCATCTAGGAGGTTATGCCAATCAGATCTTAATGCAGTTTCCTAATATTGTCATTTTCTATGGGGGGTTGACAATTGTATACCTCTTACCCAAGATAGAAAATGATTTTGTGGCTTATGAAGCGAATGAATTTGCAAAACAAACAGAAAAAAAACGATTAAAATTAGAAAAGAAACTTGCCTCTAGAGTGTGAATTGTCTATTATTACAGTCAATTATAATGGGCTGAACGATACATGCGCATTGATTGATAGCATCCCCTTCAATGAAGACATGGAGGTGATTGTGGTAGATAATGGTTCTCGAGAAGATGAAGCGAGCATTATTCAAGCACAGTATACTCACATTAAAGCAATTCGCAGTGACCAGAACTTAGGCTTTGCGGGAGGCAATAATTTAGGGATAAAAGCGGCAAAAGGAAAATATCTATTCCTCATCAACAACGACACTGTTTTTAAGGAATTCAATCCACACGTATTAATTAAACGATTGGAATCGTTTCCTAAGATTGGGATGGTCTGCCCAAAGATTCGGTTTGCATGGGACAATCATCCAATTCAGTTTGCAGGCTACACCACACTCTCTCCAATTACAGTTCGTAATAAAGGTATTGGCTTTGGACAAGAAGACAAAGGTCAGTATGACACAGCGCGCCAGACACCATACGCCCATGGCGCTGCCATGATGCTTAAACGGGAAGTTATTGACAAGGTCGGCCTTATGCCCGAATGCTATTTCCTCTATTATGAAGAGTTGGATTGGTCTATGATAATAAATCGTGCTGGTTATGAAATCTGGTATGAACCTGCTAGCACTATCTACCATAAAGAGAGTCAAAGCACTGGACAAAATAGTCCTTTACGCACATATTACATCACCCGTAACAGATTACTATTGGTGAAGCGCAATTGGTCAGGATTTACAAAGTATCTCTCCTATGGTTATCTCATAGCAATAGTTGCAACTCGCGATATTATTAAATACACGTTTCAACGACAGTTTGGTCTGGCAAAAGCTGTCATAAAAGGCATTTCAACTTTTAACATTCATGTTTAAACTATGACAATAGATTTTTGGTTGATATTATATATAGTTGATTGGTTCTTCTTTATCATTACCGCAGGTACGGTGTTGTACCTCGGTATATTCTCCATTGCATCCTTATTCACCAGAACAACCGATATCAATGAGGCCAAGATAAAGCGTCGCTTTATCATCTTGATTCCTGCATATAAACAGGACCATGCCATAGAGCAGACGGTTCTATCCATATTAGCACAATCCTACCCTCAGCGGCTCTTTGATGTCACGGTTATCTCCGATCACCAGAGCGAAATTACCAACATGCGTTTAGCGCAATATCCGATTACACTGTTGACTCCCAATTTCGCTGAGAGTTCAAAGGCGAAGTCCCTTCAATACGCCATCTTAAATTTACCAGAATTCAAGATCTATGATGTAGCTATGATCCTTGAAGCAGATAACATTGTGGATCAGGAGTTCTTGACACAAATGAATAATGCATACGAATCGGCTGCAACCAAAGCCATTCAGGCGCATACAGTTTCCAGAAACAGAGACACGGCTGCGGCTCGAATGAGTGCCATTTTTGAAGAGATCAACAATGCCATCTTCCGTAAGGGACATATCAATTTAGGCTTGTCAGCTTCATTAGCTGATGCCGGCACATTATTTGATTTCAAATGGTTTAAAGACCATGTGATGAGGACAAAATCTTCAGCAGAAGTCAAAGAATTAGAGTCTATGCTATTGCGTAATCAAATATACATCGATTATTTCCATGATATTCTCATATATGGCGAGAAAGTGAGAACAACTGAAAAAATGAATCTACAACATGGAAGCTGGGCTATCAAACAAATAAAGAATCTATTCTGGAACATCAAGTATTTACCAGGTGCCATCTTTAACAAACAACGCGATTTAGCCGACAAGATCATCCAATGGATACTGGTTCCCAGAACAGTCTTGGTTGGTATTATCATGATTATGAGTCTGGTTTTACCATTTATCTATTTCACTTTGGTAATCAAATGGTGGTTCTTGGGAGCCATCTGCCTGTTCTTCTTTGCCTTAGCTACACCAGATTATTTGGTTGATGAAATGTGGGATAAAACCTTCTTGCGTTCACCATTAGTTAGTTTCTGGGCTCTATTCAATCTTAAGTCCCTAGGAAAGACCAAATTAGCTAAATTCTTATTAAAGGGGAAAAACGAATAAAGCTATGAGTATCTGGGAGGTTATACATATATTCGAAATCATCCTCTGGTTCATCCTAGCCGGATCAGTAGCCTATGTCGTTTTTTTCGCCATTATCTCCCTATTCTACGAGAAAGAAGACCGCATTGCCATCCATGCGGCTGCCCTCAGCAATCGGATGACCAAATTCTTAATCCTCTACCCTGCTTACAAGGAAGATAAGGTGATTATCAATGCTGTAAATCAATTTCTATTGCAGGATTATCCAAAAGATTTATATACGGTCATTGTGATTTCCGACCACATGCAGCCTGAGACCAATGAACAATTAAGCAAACTCCCCATCACTCTACTCCAGCCCACATTCGAAAAAAGTTCCAAGGCCAAAGCCATGCAGTTTGCGATTGACAATGTCAATACAGAATTCGACAATGTAGTCATACTAGATGCAGACAATGTCGTACGCCCAGAATTTCTTTCTCAACTCAACGTGCTCTGCTGTGTCTACGATGCGATTCAATGCCACCGTTGCGCCAAAAACGCGAATAATGATGTAGCCATACTGGATGGTGCTAGTGAAGAAATCAACAATACCATTTTCCGTAAAGCCCATAACCGCCTTGGATTGTCTTCTGCACTAATAGGCTCTGGCATGTGTTTCAATTATAACTTATTCAAAGAAAATGTCTTTAAGCTAACTACAGCAGGCGAAGATCGTGAGATGGAAGCCCTTTTGCTTCATCAAGGCGTCTTTATCAAATACGCCCCCGACATCCATGTCTTTGATGAAAAGGTTAGCAATCAGGATAATTTCCAGCGTCAACGTATGCGTTGGATGACAGCCCAAGTGCAAAGTTTGTTGAGCAATTTACCCAAGGTTCCCCAAGCCATACTACATGGCAACATCAATTTCGTTGACAAAACCATTCAGCAGGCACTCATTCCCCGCTCCATCCTCATTGTATTATTAGGAGGCATTTCTGTATTCATGACCATTGTCGTACCCGATTGGTGCGAAAAGTGGTGGATACTATTCGCCATATTTGCACTATCCCTTTTCATTGCAATTCCTGCCGCGTTGCGTGTACAATCTTTCAAAAAGGTCTTAGCCATACCCAATTTGGTACTCAAAATGCTTAAGAATATTCTGCATATGGATCGAAAGAATACAGACTTTATTCACACCCAGCATGGATAGCTTATGAAAAATATTAAGATATTTATCTGCGCCCACAAGGAAGTACCATTACCACAACATCCTTATTTCCTGCCCGTTCAGGCGGGAGCCGCATTGCATGAACTAATTCCAGGTTACCAACCCGACAATGAAGGTGACAACATATCTATCAAGAATCCACATTTCTGTGAATTAACCTGCCACTATTGGGCATGGAAAAACCTCAAGAATGTAGATATCGTTGGTTTGAACCATTATCGTCGCTATTTCGATTTCAAGAAGAAATGGCCTCAATTTTCTGCCGACAAGCATTTTATTCCAACAGATATTTTTCTCAAGCAAGACTATCAATTCCCTGATCTAGAGACCATTCTTAAGAAATACGACATTATTCTCCCAATCGCTCGCCATTGGCGTGTCAGCAACACTCAGCAATATGCAGATTATCATATCGCAAAGGATTGGGAGATGTTGCGTCAGATCATCAAAGATCGCAGTTCAGAATATGTCCCAGCCTTCGAGAAGACAATGGATCATAGCAATAAGGCCGTTGGCTATAATATGTTCATTACGCGTTGGGAGCACTTCGATGCCTATTCAGAATGGCTCTTTGATATTCTTTTCGAGGTCGAACGTCGCGTTCCCCCTATCGATGATCCTGTCCAAAGTCGCATCTATGGTTATATGAGCGAACGACTTATTAATGTCTTCTGCGAATACCATCATCTCCAAATAAAATATATACCTCTCATCATGCCACTGGATGATATCAAGAAGGGGCTTAATATTGATAATTTCCATGCAACAATCCGCAGAATTAAAAATGATATGATTTATAATTTCAAAAAATAACAATGTCAAAAGATTGGGATATAATAATTACAAATAAAAGCAACCTTCTAAATATTGATTTAGGTGAAGTTTGGCGATACCGTGACTTACTAGCCATGTATGTAAAACGTGATATTATCACATTTTACAAACAAACGATTCTCGGCCCTTTATGGTTTATCATACAACCATTATTTACCACAATCATGTTTATGTTTGTGTTTGGTGGCATTGCAGGCATATCTACAGATGGAATTCCACAGGCGGTTTTCTATTTGGCAGGTCTTGTTTGCTGGAACTATTTTCAGGACTGCCTCAGCAAATGCTCTGACACCTTCAATGCCAATCAGGCCATTTTTGGAAAAGTCTATTTCCCAAGATTGGTGGTTCCCCTTTCCATCGTCATATCTAATCTCATCAAGATGGGCATTCAGTTCTTGCTGTTCCTGGTTGTTTATATCTATTATTTCGCATCAGGTATTGACTTTCAAATTAATGCAACCCTCTTACTGGTTCCTATCCTGATTGTGATGTTGGGATGTTTGGGGTTAGGTTTTGGAATGATTATTTCTTCCATGACAACCAAGTATCGCGATTTGCGGTTCCTAATCACTTTTGGTGTACAGCTTTGGATGTATGCCACTCCTGTCATCTATCCACTTTCAGTGATGAAAGATACTTACCCTAAGTATATTTGGGTATTAGTAGCCAACCCACTGACAGCCATTCTTGAAACTTTCAAATATGCATTCACAGGCGTTGGAGAGTTCAACTGGTTCTATTTCGGATACAGTTTTATATTTACCATCATCATCCTATTACTCGGCATTATCATTTTCAACCGGGTACAGCGCAACTTTATGGATGTCATCTAATACGATCGGGTTATGAGTAATACAGTCATCGAATTCAACAATGTTGGCAAGCAATATATTCTTGGTACCATCGGAACCGGCACCTTAAGCCAAGATTTGAACCGTTGGTGGGCCAACATCCGCGGCAAAGAAGATCCATACCTAAAGATTGGTGAAACCAACGATCGTACCCAGAAAGGCGACAGTAGATTTGTATGGGCACTTCGTGACATCAACTTTAAGGTTGAGCAAGGCGATGTGGTTGGTATTGTTGGCAAGAATGGAGCCGGCAAGTCCACCCTATTAAAAATACTCTCACGTGTTACCTCACCCACTACTGGCGACATCAAGATAAAGGGGCGTATTGCCTCCCTTCTTGAAGTAGGGACAGGTTTCCATCCAGAGATGACGGGCCGCGAAAATATCTTTATGAACGGCTCTATCATGGGTATGACCAAAGCAGAAATCAAGAGTAAATTTGACGAGATTGTAGATTTTGCAGGTGTCGCAAAATACGTCGACACTCCTGTCAAGCGCTATTCATCAGGCATGATGGTACGTCTAGGTTTTGCCATTGCTGCTCACTTAGAACCGGAAATTCTTGTTGTTGACGAAGTACTTGCAGTTGGTGATGCAGAATTTCAAAAAAAAGCCATCGGCAAGATGCAAGATGTCAGTAAGGGAGAAGGACGTACTGTTCTTTTCGTAAGCCACAACATGGCAGCTGTCCGAAGTCTCTGTACTCGTGGTGTTATGCTGAAGAATGGCATGGTTGATTTTATTGGCAACATTCCTGATACGCTCGACCACTACCTAAAGAATGATGATTCTATACAGAGCGATAAAATAGTAGATAACATCAAATGGGTTAAAAACACGCTTCATATTGACCGCATTAGCATTAATGGAACAGAAGAGTCGACTTCAACCATTCGTAATGGTCAAACGTCGATAGACGTAACGATAGACGGCTATGCTGATGAAGATATGAGCTACGATGTGATGATGACTCTTAAGAGTAAAGAAGGCGTACCTTTTGCAACCTATGCTATAGGTCACTATATGGGAGAGATTCAATCACTCAAAAAAGGTGCATTCTCATTGAAACGTTCAATAAATCTCCCTCCTATATTGAGTAAAGGTATCATAAAAGTAGATCTTTACCTTCACCACCCGATGGTAGAGTATCTGATGAAAGCTACCGACTGTTGCTCGCTTGAGAGTGAAGGATTCCAGAAAGGCTTTGGCAGGGCATTAAGCCAGGAGCCAAATGGTTTTATGGGATTAACAAACAATGAATAATATGGA
>Ga0247608_10008034_pt1 | contig 10729 bp, 11 predicted proteins | sample 176DNAGHGlowgp2_FD_193490 | JGI IMG/M metagenome (GOLD analysis project Ga0247608, IMG submission 193490) | Sheep rumen microbial communities from Palmerston North, Manawatu-Wanganui, New Zealand - 1766 DNA GHGlow gp2 | ecosystem: Host-associated > Mammals > Digestive system > Stomach > Rumen ... | reverse complement strand
AAGGGTTTCACCCTCGTAGAAATGGTACTCGTTATTGCTATCATCGTTATCCTTGCAGCAGTTCTCGTTCTTGGTATCGGTGCTTACCTCAAGAAGGCTAGAGCAGCAGCAAGCTCTGTTAAGGAGCACAACAGCTCTGTAGAGATCGTTAACAAGGAAATCGACAACGTTCTCTAATATTTAGCAACATATATTGCTAACTGATTAAGCAATAATAGTAGCGGAGAGCATAGCTCTCCGCTATTTTTATCGTTTGTTAAAGAATTATGAAATATTTTAACAAATTATTAACTTTGGAGTTGAAATTTGCAAACAAGTCAGTATAATACAGATAAGGAAGTATTAGATTAAACCTTATTTTGGAGGGGTTTATGCGCAGAATAGATAAGAGACACAACTTTAAGGGTGGTTTTTCCCTTCTTGAGGTATTAATCGTTGTGGCTATCATAGTAATACTCGCTGGTGTAGTCGGTGTGGGTGTTGCCGGGCTGATCAGAACTGCTAAAAATGCCGATGCAGCTGTAAAGGAGTCTTCTGAATCCCTCAATGCTTCGATTAACAGTGGCGAGTCTATATTGAGAGGCTTTAATTTTGCTAACTAATTTCCAAGAGGTGATAGAGTATGAGACGTGTCATTAAAAAGAGTAATAAAAGGGGTTTTACCCTTGTTGAGACTCTCCTTGCTACTTTTATTCTTGTTGTTATTTCAACAATGTTGGTAAATGGCTTTATCGCTACTATGGGTTATTCTTATCAGACCTCTGTTTACAGCAAGTCAGGTGCTAATAACTATTCCGCCTGCATGAATAAGGTTGCTGAATGGAATACTTTGGCTGATCGAGGAACAAGTGGTAGACAAAAGAAGTTATCCACGGCGACCGGTGTTCAACAATTAACCTTTTCAAAAACTTCGGATGGTCAGAATTCATTTAAAAAACTATATGTTGGTGTCGAATCAAATTATCAGTTAAAGGACACCGTCCCAGCAACATTACCCTTTAAAAATGCCGCTTATGCTCCAAAGGATGGTACAACAGAACATGGTGGTGCAGGATCGGATCAGCTTGCTGATAACAGAAAGGTTATTTATTATTATCCCGAGTATTGGCGTGGACCAAGTTCAAATTCAAATTCATTCTATAAAGTTGCGATAATGTTGGATAATAAGAATAAAGATGCAAATGGTAATCCGACATATAAGTGGGTAGTTTTGGAGACTTATGAGGTATCCGAAAAAACAGACCTCAGTTATTTATTAGATAGTACTCACAGCGCTAACCATTATATAGGTCCATTGAATGCAAGTACACATAATGACTATGGGGCTGCGTCGAGTAATTCGAGCAACAGTAATGCTGACTAATGCATGTAGAGATATCTGTGATTGAAGTAATTACACGGAGATAAAATTATGAAAAAGATGAGTAAGAATAGAAAAGGTTTCACACTGGTTGAAATGCTTTTGTCACTGGCTATTATTTGTATGATAGGCGGCGTTATTGGCGGACTTTGTGTATCGATAGCCAATTCCTTTACTACTACTTATAATATTGATGACTCTGCTGATTACGCGATGTTGTATGCGAAGGGTTTTGAGAATTCTTTTTTGGCCACTACTCAGGGCGCAGGTCAAAAAGACGACCAATGGACATGGACTGTTGCCAATAATAAAGGTGTTTCAGGCCCCCCGTTGCTTCAGGTTACAAAGAACAAATCAACACCGCAGAATGTTTTTACTCCTCAGTTTATAGGAACGAGTTCTACTCCTTCAAAATGGTCGATTATAATGTTTTATGCTGTTGATAAGAAGACCGAATCCACAGATTCACTTGTTGTAAAGTATCGAATCTATATGAGAGATAATTATAGCAGAACTTCCTATATTTACAGATATGATGGTAGTTTTTGGGTCCCAAGGTTTTATGAAAGAGCAAAGATGGCCGGCGTGGATTCAAAAAGGGAAATAAAAGTTGACACCAATTCAGCCCCTATGACAGATGATACCTTAAGAGCATTTTGTACAGATGGTGCAACACTCAATCAGAAAGCTTTTAATGCTATTTCTGCCGATTTGGAAGGAAAAGTGCAGGAGGGCGGGACCACAACACCTGTTACGTATTATTCAAAAATTATATACAAGTGGGGTTAATTACTTTAAAATATAACATCAAGGGCTCTGCAGGTTATCTGCAGAGCTTTTTTTTGAACGGACGGACAGGGCTATAAGGTTTATAAACAGCATTTAATTTGATAGAATTACCTAAAAATAAAAGGAAGTTATTCTGATGAAAATAAAAGTTGGATTGGATATAGGCGGCAGTACGACAAAGATAGTCGGAATGAGGGAAGGCAAGATAATTGCCAGGGATATCGTAAGAGCGGCAGATCCTGTCACATCGGCATTCGGTGCAGTGGGAAAGCTTATCAATGATAATTCACTTTCGATCAATGACATTGAGCAGATAAACATAACGGGTGTAGGATCCGTTTTCCCTGCAGGTCCCATCCTGGGGATCAAGACTGTCACCGTTGAAGAATTCAAAGCAACGGGATTGGGCGGATTGTATCTTTCGGGACTTGACCATGCAGTTGTAGTCAGCATGGGTACAGGTACGGCATATCTTGAAGCCAGAAGAGAAAACGTAAGACACATAATAGGTTCAGGTGTAGGCGGCGGCACGCTTGTCGGACTGGGTCTGGCTCTTACCGGAACCAGGGACGCGGTAAAGCTTTCTGATATGGCGACTGAAGGAGATATCCTTAAGTGCGATCTTACTATCGGTGATATTACCAAGGACGGCGTAACAGGACTTCCGATGAACGTAACGGCATCAAATTTCGGAAAGGCAGCTGACGATCTCTCCAGAGAGGATAAGATGGCCGGAGTATTTAACCTTGTATATCAGGCGATAGGTACGGTTGCCGTTATGGCATCAAGGCAGTGCAATATCAAAGATATCGTATTTACCGGTCAGCTGACGGGCCTAAAGGAATGCCAGGAATACCTGATCCCTTTCGAAGGCCTTTATGGTGTTAACATGATCGTTCCTGAAGATGCGGTATTTGCTACAGCTCTCGGAAGCTGTCTTGTGGAAGGGCAGGAAGAGAAGTGAGCGGTAAGAGACTTTCCAAGGACCGTGCATGGGAGCTCGATTTCTTAAGAGGCATCGCGATCCTGATGATGGTCTTTATGCATATGTCATGGGATGTCAGATATGAGTTCGGTGTTGACACGTTCACATATCTTTACAAAGGCTGGTTCTGGTCATTTATCCATCCGGTGATCGTCGTGCTTTTTGTAAGTATATCGGGAGTATGCTGCACGCTTTCGAGGAACAACGTGAAAAGAGGCTTAAAACTTCTGGCAGCTACGGTTGTCATGTATGCTACTACATTTATTATCTACAAAGTCACGGGCATTGAGTGCCTTATCCTATTTAATGTACTTGCAGTACTTACATGCGGAATATTCCTTTATGCCCTGATAGCATTTCTCGAAAATAAGACGAAGGCAAATCCCAACGTCACAAATCTGATCATGGGTCTGGCCGGATTATATATTGTCATTGTCGGATGCAACATTCACTATATGGATAATGCATCGGATTCACTGTTTTTCCTTCCGGTCGGTTTTGATATAGCGGGCACTCCGCCTATGGCAGACTACATGCCGCTGTTCCCGTGGCTCGGCGTGTTCCTTATCGGATGCGTTATCGGAAGAACGTGCTATAAAGACAAGAAGACTTTATTCGCAGGCAAAGGCAAAGTAATGACTGCAGTTGCAAGACCGGTCGAATTCATCGGACGGCATTCGCTCATCATCTATCTTGTCCACCAGCCGGTCATCTATGCTCTGCTCTATGTGATCTTTTTATTAGTCAGACGATGAAGATCAGGAGTAAGAAAAAAAGAAGGATCATATTAAAGGCCGTTTTGATAGTTGTGCTGACGGCCTTGTTCGTTATTGCGTGTGAAATAAATAATTACATCCCTAAGGAATTTGCGGATTACTACTGCACAAAGATATTTCCATACGTATCGCTGCCCTTTCAGTGCATCAGCATGTTTTTCCAGTTTTCACTGACAGAGGGAATAGTCGTTTGTATCTTTCCGCTTCTTGCCATTGGTCTTATCTGTTGGCTTGTGTTCATGATAAAAAAGCTAATGACCCGGGGAGCACTTGCATTTTTCTACAAGTCATTGAGAAATCTTCTTATCTGCTGTCTTGTCCTGGCAGTGATCTTTCAGGCAATGCATGGGATCAATTACAGACGGAAGAGCGCCGTAGCCGAGCTTAAACTTGATACTGCAGAAGATCTTACCTTCGAAGATTACTGCGAATGTCTGCGCTGGGCATATATGGGAATGATCGAAGCAAGAAGTCATCTGGGGGAAGACTACAACGGCGTTGCACATATGGATCAGAGCTTTGAGAATAACGCTGTCTATGCATGCTCGCTCTTAGACAAGTTCAGCGAAAAGTACGATGTTCCGCTTACCCGGAATTATGTACGCGCCAAGCCCGTGTCTCTCAGTCATTACTGGAGCTACACATACATAGTCGGAATGTACGATCCTTTCCTGGGAGAAGCAAATATTAATACGGATTATATGAATATCACCGAATTTCCGATCACGCTGTGCCATGAGCTCTGTCATGCCAAGGGTTATGCAAGCGAGACGGACTGTAATATCATTGCTTCCTTAGCCTGCTGCTCCTCGTCACGTGCAGATTTCAGATACTCCGGCTACTGCTGGATATTCTGGAATATCTATTCTGTTACAGCAAAGATCGCGTCAGAAACAGGACAGGTCATGCCGGAGTATTCTTCCGCACCGGAAATGGAAGACGTCTACAGAGATGAGTATGCATCAAGGCTTTATTGGGACAAGATCGACGAAGAGGTCGATGCCTTGAAAGAGATGTTCAACATAGATATTACCGAGACGAGTTCCAATGTTAACGATGCATTCTTAAAGTCAAACGGTGAAGAAGGCGGTGTCGGGACTTATATTGTGCCTGACAGTGTCTATGTCAGGTTCTATCTGACACATATAGCAGGTGCTGAAGATGCTTGAAGTAATCCTTAAAGGTCATGACAAATACTACGGAGTATCAGATGTAGTAAGGATGTTCTCAGGTGTCCCTGAAGAATTAAAAGACGAGGGGAAAGTAATTGCTCCTGAAGGTCCTGACGCCGTTCTGGTCAATGAACTTCTTGAAGACGGAAGATCAGTTACTTATTTTGGCGATAAGACCTATGAATTTAAGGGAGAACTTTTAGAGCCCGGAAGGGAGATCAAGAGATCTCTTTATATGGCTCTTTCCGATATCTCGAAAAAGAACCTGCCGTGGGGATGTCTTACAGGTATCAGGCCTACTCTGGTCGCCTGCGAAGAAGAAAGTCCCAAGGCACTGGAAGAAAAGTATTTTGTAAGGCCTGATAAGGCAAGGCTCGCATTTGAGACATCGAGGGAAGAACAGAGGATCTTGTCCAAAGTTCCGGAAGAGAGCCTCTGCATCTATGTAGGCATTCCGTTCTGCCCCTCAAGATGTGAGTACTGCTCGTTCGTATCTTCGGATATCTCATGTCACATGGACAGGCTCGTAAACTATGAAGCTGCATTGGAACGCGAGATAGAACTGATATCAAAGCAGATAAAAAGGCCCATTGCTTCGCTCTATGTCGGAGGCGGCACGCCTACGGTCCTTGAAGAAAGAGAGTTTGCTTCACTTCTGGATTCCATCTATTCAAATCTGAAGATCTCCTCCGGCGCGGAAGTTACTGTCGAAGCCGGAAGACCTGATACGATCACGACAGGAAAGCTTGAAGCGATGAGAGATCACGGCATTACCAGGATATGCATCAATCCTCAGACCATGAGATCGGAGACGCTTTTAAGGCTTGGCAGAAAGCACACCGCCGAAGATACGGTCAGGGTTTACAGTAAGGCTTGTGAGATGGGCTTTGATCTGATCAACATGGATCTTATAGCAGGACTTCCTTACGAAGAACCGGAAGAACATGTGGAATCAACAAAGCGCCTGATAGAACTTGCTCCTGCAAACATAACCGTTCATACGCTCTACAAGAAAAGAAGGGCTGCCATGAGCCGTGACACCGTAATGGACAAGGAAAGGACGCGTGACACCCTGGATGAGTGTGTTGCAGAGAGCTACAGGCTTCTCATGGAAGCAGGATACCATCCGTACTATATGTACCGTCAGAAGGACACCGGCCACGGCCTGGAGAATACAGGTTTTGCAAAAGGTGATACCGGAAGCCTTTATAACGTTGCCATGATGAGCGACTGCAGGGATGTGCTGTCATTCGGAGCAGGCGGCATGAGCAAGAGATGTTTTGCCCAGGAAGGCGAAATGTATAAGCATAGGGTCGAGAGATGTCCGACCATAAAAGATGCCCTGACTTATATCGCCAGAGTCGATGAAATTGCAGAGAAGAAGATCGCCTTCTTCGAATTTAAGCCATAATGCAAAAAGAATACCCATCTGTTCAGACAAGTTCCGCAGGCACTTTGTGCCGAGGACCTGTTCGCAGGATGAACAGATGGGTATTCTTTTCTTTTCTGGTCGAGGTGACAGGATTCGAACCTGCGACCCCATGCTCCCAAAGCACGTACGCTACCAACTGCGCTACACCTCGATACTTACGGCGGTTATTATATCTGTTTTGAAGAATAACTGCAAATAAAAGACCCGCACCATAATGATGCGGGTCCGTTAATAGTCTTTAATATCAGATTACTTAACGATCTTGATCTTTCCGAGGAAGAGAGGAAGTGTGAAGTACTGTGTCTTTGCTGCTGCGATGATACCCATAACCATGAATACAACAACAACTGCTTCGCAGATCCAACCGAGGAAAGGAATGCAAGCTAAGATCGCACCAGTGATGCAAAGTACGATACCATTGTTAACGTGGCTTCTTACGAAAGGTGATGTCTTCTCGGGTGAGATCAAAAGTCCCAAGAGCCAGAGAAGAGAGATGTAAGCAAGAATTGAAAACAATTTTGCATTTGAAGGAAGCTGCTCTGAGGTGTTAACCTGTGTCTGATTTTCTGCCATAGTAAATGCTCCTTTAACATTAAATAGCGTTATACTTGCGATATAACAAATAATTATCCGCTTAAGTTATAATATCATAAAGTTTACATACAGGAACAAGACATTTTGATTAAAGTTACCAGTTACAAAAGCGACAATATATACACATACGGTTTAGGCGCCACAGTTGCCATGGAATATCTGCTTAAAAAGCGTGATTCCGTAAAGGGCGTTATCCTTCATCCGGGCTTCAGATCTGAGAAAACTATCGCAAAGATCAGGTCTATCTGCGGCAGTGATATTCCGGTGTCAACAGAGGAGAAGCCTTTCAATATCCTTTCCAAGAAGGACAACTGCTTCGTGATAGTTGTCATCGAAAAGAAGAAGGAGAAGATCTCTGCCGGCAATCACATGGTCCTCGTCAATCCTTCCAACTGCGGCAATATGGGAACGATCGTCAGAAGCTGCCTGGGATTTGGCGTAAAGGATTTGGCAGTTGTCGGAAAGACTTCCGCCGATCCCGATGATCCGAAGACGATAAGAGCTTCCATGGGTGCGTGCGCAAGTGTGAGGATCGAAGTTTTCGACGACTTCTCTGATTATCAGAAGAGGTTCCCTGACAATAACCTCTATCCGTTCATGCTGGACGGAAGCACAAGACTTCAGGAAACCACCATAGATAAGCCCTTTTCGCTCATCATGGGAAATGAAGCCACAGGCCTGGATCCTGAATTTCAGAACATAGGAAAACCCATAAGGATCGAGCATTCAGGGGATATCGACAGTCTTAATATTACAATTGCCGCAAGTATCGGACTTTATGAAGCAACAAAGTCTTGCGAATAAAATACAATCGTGATACAATTCTTCGGTAATTTGAAGATATAACTCTAAAAAGGAGAGAACGAGATGCCTAATATTAAATCAGCTATCAAGCGTGTAAGCGTTTCCGAGAAGAAGGCTGCTGCCAATAAGAGCAAGAAGAGTGCTATCCGCACTACTGTTAAGAAGGCAAAGGCAGATATCGCTAACGGCGAGAATCTTGATGCTACAATCAAGTCTACACAGAAGGCATTGGACCAGGCTGCTGCTAAGGGCCACATGAGCAAGAACGCAGCTTCCAGAACAAAGTCCAGACTTGCTAAGGCTGCTAACGCTGCTAAGGCTTAATTAGATTTTAAGAGAATAATCCGGCCGTCTGTCTCTTTTGAGGCGGACGGCTTTGTTCTGCCTGTATTTATTTAACGATTACAGGGATCGATTCCCATTCGGAAGCGGTATCTTTGCCGTAGAGCTTCCATCCGGCAGAAGCCGCTCTCATGTCGAGCTCGAAGATCTTCTTCAGTTCCTCGTTCCCGGACTCGAGTTCCAGACAATCAGAAGGCCTGTTTATGACAGGGATCTTCGCGCATTTTCCGATTATCTTAAGGCAGTACTTGCCTTCCTGGTTAAAGCCAAGGACTCTGATGTAAGGCGGACGCCTGATATCAAGATATGAGCTGTCCTGGCCTGCCATAAGCGATGCCAGAGCCCTGTAGATCCTCGATAACGTATATCTCTTGGTTGATAACCTGTCCTCGAAAAGTTTGAGTCCGTGATCGTCATCTCGTAAATCGTCCGTCCTGATGTCTTTTGCAAGATTCCTTATATAGCCTGAAAGATCATCGCTCATATAGGCAGTGTCATCAAGAGAAGATGAGGCTGATGCCGTCAGCATGCAGTCCCTGACATAATTTATGTAATCAGGGAATGAGAAAACTCCGGCGGAATTCTGTGAGAGCATTACGCCGAGCGATATGTCGGGCATAAGGCCTGTAAGCTTTGATGCGATCTCGGATCTTCTGAATCCGCCCTGTGCGGTCTCTGATATCAGGTTCCTTAAAGCAGTGGCGCTCGCGAAAGTGCTGTCTGCCTCTGTTGAATGATAGCCGTCACCTTCACGCCTTATCATGATTATGTTGATCCTGTTCTTCCGGTCCATTTTCCTGAGCGCGAGAAGGTAATCCAATGCAAGGATAGAATTGGGCGAGGACAGCAATGTGTCAAGGTCACCAGAGAGCCCCTTTGAACCGGCGATGTCCTTTATTGCAAGGGCTCTGGCTCTGGGATAACTGATGCCTGTGGAGATATATCCGTTAAGCTTTGTGTCCAGAAGCTCATTGTCATCAAAGCAGCTTGCGGCTATGGCCTTCAGAAGCTCTGTGTCATCGGTATCGACGCCGAATGCGATGTCGGTTACGACACCTGTGGATATCAGTTCAGATATGGCGCCTTCGGCAAATCTGGAAGAAGGTGCGCAGGAAAAACTGAAAGGAAGCTCGAGCACTACATCTGCGCCGCATAAAAGCGCCTGTCTGGCACGGACCTGTGGCGGGCAGATTGCAGGAAGTCCTCTCTGGGTAAAAAAGCCGGACATCACGGGCATGACTATCGCCCTGGGGTCATTTACGATCTCGCGGGCTTTCCTGATCAGGTACCCGTGACCGTTATGAAAGGGATTAAATTCCGCAACAATTCCTATAACCCGCAATTTATGAATATCCTTTGCTTTTGGTATAATCTTTGGTTGTAAAGATTATATTTCATAAGGCGGAGTTTATGCAACGCAGGGAAATTGCCGGTGTCGGCATAGGAAAGATCTTAACCGGTGTGATCATCGTGGCGCTTGCTTTAGGCGCGACTGTGTTCTATCTGTTCTACACGGGACAGTTCGGCGGCGGCAAGAAGATCAAGATCACACCTCCCGTGCATCTGGGTTACGAATGGACCAGTATTACCGCCTCCAACAATATCGTAAGTGATTATCTCTATTCCAGATCCAAAAAGCTCATCGTCGAGAAAGGCGGTGACGGTGTCCTCGCTGCCACCTCTTATACGATCGCGGGACGTCTTGTGTCTGAAGAGGCGGTCAGTTCCGGGATATACGGATTGTCGGACCAGGCACTGCTCCTTAAGTGCTATGTAAGATCAGGCGACAGAAATAATGCGGTTGCGGTCAAGGAGAGCGTCATCAAGCGTTTTCAGCTCCCTGACGGTTCTTATAAGGCATTCGTTTATCTTGATGAGGAAAAGAACAAGGAAGCCGTTGTGTCAACATCTGCCATGATCGACTGGCTTGATGCGATGCTTCAGTATTACATCACTTACGGAAGCGAACCTGACTATAAGGAGATCAAGATCCTCGTTGAAGTCCTTTTCGACGACAAGGGAAGACTTAAGACCGAGAAACTGTCTGTCGCCAAATATGCAGACTCGCTCTATGTTGCTCTTGATGATACAAGTTCGATACAGGCGGGGCAGGAAGGGTCTTTGGAGCAGGTGTACGGCACCATATCGGGTGATGCCGACAGCACGACGGTCGCAGGTCAGGAATTAAGGGAAGACGTTGAAGGCGTGCTGCTCTCCAATATCAACTTAAGGCTCATCAGGGATCTTGAGACAAACGGACTTATAGCGGAAGGGGCTTATGAGAAGGCACTGAAAGCCGTTAAGGACGGCTATGCAGGTGCGGGATTCGATTTCTACGCATATGCCACCTCAGGCGCAATGGACTGCGGCGCATATATCTACAGCGGCCAGAGCATCGGAGCGATAGATATTACCCAGAATGTCAAGACTATGAGGAATCTTGCCGAGGCAGGCGAGCTGGACAATGCTTCTTTC
>Ga0247608_10008031_pt1 | contig 10734 bp, 10 predicted proteins | sample 176DNAGHGlowgp2_FD_193490 | JGI IMG/M metagenome (GOLD analysis project Ga0247608, IMG submission 193490) | Sheep rumen microbial communities from Palmerston North, Manawatu-Wanganui, New Zealand - 1766 DNA GHGlow gp2 | ecosystem: Host-associated > Mammals > Digestive system > Stomach > Rumen ... | reverse complement strand
CAGATTAGGCCGGAGGGCGCGGAATCCACGTTCATCACGTTGTAAATCCAGTAGTAGTTCACCGTGTTGTAAATCATTCCCGACCAGAACGTCGCGAATATCGCGGTGTTCCTGTTGTAGCGGTCAAGCACGATGAACCAGGGCACGAGAAGCAGGAGGGCGGCGGGCCCGAGCGGGAGAGGCGGGAAGGCGAATGCGAACAGCCCCCAGGCGATACCGCTCAGGAGAAGCGCCCTGCGGGAATCGAACTCGCGGATGCGGGCCACGTTCCAGCGGGCGAAAAGCACGAGCCAGAAGATAAACAGCGGGAGGGCGAGGGTCGCTATCTGGTACAGGCCAGCATGCCCCACTCCGGTAGAATCCCCGAGGGTGTAGTCGAGGGCGAGGAATGCAAACTGCAATATGCCGTAGGTGTATATGTGGCGGCGGAAGTTCTTGCGGGCCTCGCGCGTGAACAGGAACCCGAGCGCGATGGCGAGCGGTGCGAACTGCACGGGGTTCGAGTATAGCCCCGGTTCGTTGGGCCGGAGCGCGAACGCGACAAGTTCCGCTATAAAAAGGGCTGCGAAATAAATCCAGTAAATTTTCGGGAGCGAACCAAGTAAATTCTTAATTTTGTCCATCATATGTTTTTACAGTCCGCTCTTGTCCTTCGGGTTGAATATCAGCACGAATTCGCCCTTGGGCGGGTGCGCCTTGAAGTGCGCCGTAATCTCGGCCGGCGTGCCGATGAGGTGCTCTTCGAACTTCTTGGTGAGTTCGCGCATCAGCGCAATCTTGATTTCGCCGAAAACCTGGCCGATTTCCTCGACGAATTTGTCGATGTTGTGCGGGCTCGCGTAAAAAATCTGCGTCGCCTCTTCGTCCTTCAGCTTCTCGAGCAGATGGATGCGCTGGGCGCTCTTCTTGGGCGAAAAGTACTGGAACGTGAAGTGGTCTGTGGGCATGCCGCTCGAAACAAGCGCGGTAATCATCGCGCAGGGCCCGGGAACAGCACGCACGTCGATACCTTCGCGCACGCACTGCCGCACCAGATTGAATGCGGGGTCGGCGACGCCCGGCGTTCCCGCGTCGCTCACGAGCGCGATATCGCCCTCGTTTTTCAGAAACTCCACGTACTTCGGGGTCACCTTCTCCTTGTTGAAGTCGTGGTAGGCTTCCATCGGGGTGCTTATCCCGTAGTTGTCGAACAGGATGCGCGTGTGTCGCGTGTCCTCGGCGAGCACGAGCGGGACTTCCTTGAGGATCCGCACGGCGCGGTAGGTGATGTCTTCCATGTTCCCGATGGGGGTCGCGACAATGTAGAGAGTGTGCATGCTAAAAGTCCTGCGCGGAATTGAGGTCGGTGTTCCTTCCGAGTTGCGTTTCGTACCGGATGCGCTCCAGCAGCTTGCGGTGCATCTCCTGCGAGGCATCGTTCACGAGGTCGGCCCGGAACTTGCCGTACCAGAAGGCGTCCACGTGTTCGCTTTCTTCGAGTTCCGCCTTGAAGGTGAGGGAGCCGTTGCAAAAAATGCGCACGTCCATCCTGTAGGTCCACGTTTCTTTCACGGGGGCAATCGGCCAGAACGGCACGAATGCGAGACCCACGTTCCAGGCGCTCGGCTGTTCGTCCTGCGCGACGCTTGCATCGATGTGCGCCACCCCGCGGCAGCTTTCCATCGGGTAGCTTAGCGTGTCTATTACCCGCGTGTAGGCGCGCTGCAGGTTCGTATCGAGGTAGAGCGTGTCCCCGCCGTATGCAATCGTGATGGGCTCGAAGAACGGGATAGTCTTCGGGTATTCCTGCAGGTCGTATTTCGTGAGGCTCATCGAACACCCCGCAAGGAGCGCACAACCTGCAAAGACCAGCGATTTTGCTACGGAAAAACTCATTACCCTAAATATAATTCTTTTGTTTGGCGATAAACTTCCCGCAACCCGCATATTCTAACAACTAATAACTAATAACTACGAACTCCCAATTACTATATTCATCTCGTGATGGAATCCTGTGCCTACTTCATATCCGATGCCCACCTGGGGGTAGACCCTCCGGGTGCGTTGCCCGACCGCGAGAAGATGCTCGTGGACTTCCTCGCCTCCATCAAGGGCAGGGCGTCGCACCTGGTTATCGTGGGCGACCTGTTCGAGTTCTGGTACGAGTACAGCGACTACGTGAACAAGAACCACATGGAACTCTTCTTCACGCTCCGTGAACTTGTCCAGGCGGGCTGCGAGGTGCACGTCTTGCGCGGGAACCACGACTTTGCCTACGGGGATTTCTTCCCGAAGGCGCTCGGGGTGCAGGTCCACAGGAGCCTGATCCTTGAAATTCAGGGCAAGCGCGTTTATTTCCATCACGGCGACGGCGTTCCCAAATCCGATTTCGGTTACCGCATCATGCGGCGCGTGCTCGACTTCCCGCTGAACCGTTTCCTTTTCAAGCAGATTCACCCGGACTGGGGAATGGCGCTCGCACGTTTTGTGGGCCGCAATAGTCGAAAAATCGGCGAATCCCGAAAGATCCGCCTCGAAGAATACCTGAGTTGGGGCAAGTCCGTCCTCAAGCGCAACAATTGCAACTTCTGCATCCACGGTCACCATCATCTCGCAGGCATGTGGGATGTCGAGGGTGGCGTGGTCGCCTCTCCCGGGGAGTGGATATGGAAACCCGCCTTCCTCCGTATGGAAAAAGGCGGGCTAATTCTTGAGAATCTCTAGAGCGAGCTTTTATTCGCCGACACCTTCGCCGTGCGATTCAGACGCCTTGATCATCTTCTTGCTCTTGTTTTCGCCCCAGAGCGCTCCGATGACGTCAGTCTGCGAGAATTCCTCCCAGAGCTGGTCGACCCAGCACCAGTGATGGATGGTGTCTCCGCGGTCCACCACGATGCCTTCCTTGCTTACCCAGTTTTTCTGGACGGAGAAGGTCATGGGGTCGGCCTTGTATTCTGTCCCGTAGGCGTTCTTCACGACCGCCGCCTCGATGGTCCAGGACTTTCCGTCCGTCATCTTGTACAGGACAACGTTCATGACGAGCACGACAGCCACCGTAATCGCAAGGAATATCCACATCTTCTTCGTTGCAAAGAAGATGCCGATAAGCAATATGATTATGGCGAGAATGCCGAAGTTGTAGTGAACGGAATAGAATGCCTTGAGTACGTCTACCATACGGAGCCTGCTGGGTTACTTAGCCTTTGCCTTCTTCTGTTCGGCGATGAGCGGCGCGACGCTGAAGGTCACGACCTTGCCCGCAATCTTGCATTCCGTACGGTAGCTCTTCGTGGGAAGGGCGATGCCGTGCGAAGAAAGCGTGCCCATGAACGAGGCGTTCGCGTGGCTTGCGATGGTACGGACGTTGATGAAGCCCTTCTTGCCGAAGGTGAGCTTGAACATCTTCTTGCTTGCGTCGTACTCGGCGACCATGGTGTCGTTCTTCGCGGTTTCGAGTGCCGTGCAGGAACGCTTGTCGAAAATGATGGTGCCGCGGCTGTCGATGGAGAGCATCGGGATGCCGACGGAGTTGCGGCAGGGGAACAGTTCCCAGCTGCCCTTCTTCTTGGCGGGAGCGTTGCCGGAGAAAACAACCCTGTTGCCTTCCTTGACCATCGTGTAGGCACCGGGAACGACCTGGAAACCGGTGTTGTTCATGGCGCCCTTGAAGTAGAGCAGGTAGCCTGCGCCGTTGGGCATGAAGCGGAAGGAGGTCGTCTTGAGAGTCTTGGTCGGGGTCACGGCGATGCGCTTGCCCACGGTATCGATTTCGACGTCCGCGTACGGGTTCTTGTCGATCTTAAGGTCCTTGACGGCCTGGTTGGAAAAACGGATAAACCCTCGGATATCCATCTTGATTGTAATTTTGTTTTCCATAATATACACCTCTTCTGAATGATTAATTTGCTCTCTAACAAGTAAATTAATATATAATTTTATGCTTTTTGTCAAGCCCCTTTTAAGACAAGGTTATTTGGAAAAATAATAGTTTTTCTGTAATTTACTGACAAATTTAGACAAAGGAAACTTGTTTGATGAGGAGGGCCTAAATGGCTGAAACCCGCATAAAATAAGGGTTTGCGGGTGCCTACGGCTGTTCACTTGTTAGGATAGACAACGTTTTACGGAGTGTTTTTTCGCCCCGCTTCAGGGTGTCTAGTTTGTCAAAATCCTTCAAAAACGCGTGATTTTTGACACGATGTTTTTCACGGTCGAAAACGAGTACCTTGCGGTTTTCCGTGATATAGGACAAGTCGGCCGGCATGGCCACTTTTGCGCGTACCAAAAATTTGGGGTAAAGGTTCCCGTATTTTCCGTTTATGGCATCTGCGATGCTCTTGACCGGGTCGATGAGAATGAGCATCTGGCCCTTGCTGGTGTTCTTTGCGGCGAGAATCGCTCCCGTGCCGCGGCCCGCGACAAATGCGGGGGCGCCGCCCCATTCGGTGGCGCATTCCCGGATGGCGCTAGCGTCGGGTTCGAAGGTTTCGCCCGAGGGAGTACCCTTGTTGTTGCCCGAGCCCCTGTAGTTGAACGTGAGGAGCGTTGTTCCTTCCAGTGACTGGACTTCGGCGAGGAACTGGGCCGCATCTTCGTCGGCGTCGGGGTAGTAGAGGAGGGCTTTGTCGCCCCTGTTCCCGATGGCCCAGCCTTCAAGGACGGTGCCGTCTGCGGTAGTGCAGGTGATGCCCTTCGCGGTACTTGCGATGGCTTCGCGGGCCTCCTTGTGTGTGATGGCACGCGGGAAGGCGTTCCTGCGTTCGGTCAGCGCGAGGTAGAACACCATACTCACGTATATGACAAGGATGATGCCTGCGATGCGCAGTACCCGCGCACCCAACCCTAAAGCCTTCTTCTTGAAATCCATGTACCCAAATTTAAAAATAAAAAGGCGCCTTCGGCGCAATAAACATAGAGCAGTTTCCCGTGAGCCGGAGGCGGCTCGTATTGACGAGCCGTCGAGGCGATAAACATTGAGCATTCCCCGTGAGCCGAGAACGGCCGGTATTAACCGGCCGTGAAGGCGACCTTTGGACACTTGGCCTTTAGGCCTTAGTGTACATGGCCACCTTTAGGTGGGAGCGAGTGAGGAACCGGAGGTCTTGAAACCTGAAACGTAGCGTGAGCGGATTGCCCGTGAGCCGGAGGCGGCTCGTATTAACGAGCCGTCGAGGCGAGAGTGCGCGAGAAACCGGAGGTCTCGATACCTCAGATGTCGAGCGCACGGTATGAAAAAGGACCTTCGCTAGGAGTATTAGCGAAGGTCCGAGGGATGGGATTGGGTGTTCTCCAAATATACCCAAATTTTTGGCGAAAGGGTATAGGTAAAAAGCAAAAAGTGTTCTCTAAGTGTTCTTTTTTGCTCTTTTTGCTCGAAAAAGGTGAATTTTGCCACTTTTTGCAAAAAAGGGGGTGTTCCCAAGAAATAAATAAATTATCTTTGCTTTTAATGAACGTCTACGCCTATTACAACTATAGGAAGTACCTGCAGGATTACTATGAGTACCGTAAGTCCGTGCAGCGCTACTTCTCTTACAGGTCCTTCGCGAAGAAGGCCGGGTATTCCTCGTCGGGGCTCTACCTCGACCTGATCCGCGGCCGCAAGTCGCTGACCCCGCAGATGCTCCCGAAGTTCATCGCCGCACTCGGCCTGAACGAACGCGAGAGCCGCTACTTCACCCTGATGGTGGATTTTACCCACGCGACCACTCCCGCGTCCAAGCAGCAGATATTCGACCAGATGTCGGCGCTTCTGCCCCGCACGGTCAAGACGCTCACCAAGAACCAGCAGGAATACTACAGCAAGTGGTATTACGTGGCGGTTCGCGAATCCCTTTCGGTACTCAATATCAACGAAAAGAACATTCAGGAAGTTGCCCTGTTCCTGAACCCCAAGATTACGCTCCCGCAGGCGAAGCAGGCTATCCAGTTGCTGCTTGACCTCGGGCTTATCGACATTGCCGAAGACGGCTTCTACCGCTCCGTGAACAAGACCATATCGAGCGGGCGCGAAATCGCCCCGATTTTCGGTCACCAGTTCCAGAAGCAGATGATTGACCTTGCGAAAAGCGCCCTGGACCACTACAGTACCGAGCGAAGAAATGTATCTTGTACCACGATGAGTGTCTCGGCCGAGGGGCTCGAACGCATCATCAACAAGATTGACGTTTTCCGTAAGGAAGTTTTGGATATTGTGCGCTCCGACAGCGGTGAAACAATGGTGTGTGAGTTGAACGTTCAGTTTTTCCCTCTCAGCAAGGAGAAGGAATCCAAGTCTGTTAAGGACGGGGAGGACGCGAAATGAAGTACGCTTTGACTTTGTCCATTGCCTGTAGTGCCCTGTTTTTTGCTTGTTCCGATACCGAGAAACTCTCGGGGACCGCTACCGATACCGAGAACATGCTTACCGCCTCTGCCGTGACGGGTACCGTTACCCGTACCGATGGCGCGCGTGCCCCTGCCGCCGCCGTCCGCATGTCGAAGATCTATTCCGTGAAGGATAAGGCGGTCGTGCCTGAATTTATCGAGGTCAAGACCGATACGCTGGGCGTGTTCGCATTCGATTCCGCGATTGCCGATACGTTCCAGATTGCTGTTATCGACCAGGATGCCGAGGAAATCTCTTACCTGCCGCGCGTGGTTAGCGGTTCCAGGGATCTGGATACCATCAAGCTCGAGAAGGCGGCGTTCTTCGAGAGCGTGATGTACTACGCCGAGCCGGACAGTCCTGCTGTGGCGGTCGGGTCGCACTTCACGATGTACATGCCCGGCATGCCGTTCGCGCAGAGCGTGTTCGCGGGCGATTCGTTCAAGATGATGATTCCAGCCGGTACGTGGTGGTTCGGGTTCTGCCCGGGCGACCCGCAGATTGTGGCGAAGCTCCAGGACAAGGGTATTGCCGATAGCCTCATTTACCGAGTGTGGAGCATGGATTCCCTCGAGGCAAAGGCGGGCGATACGCTCGATGTGGGGCCGTTTATCTGGAGCACGACTTCCGACGTGGACAGCCTCATGAAGCAGGTTCCCGAAGAGCCCGAAAACCTCAGCAGGATAATGGGTTCTGTCGCCTGCGGTGCGGGGCATCCCTGTGCCGGGGTCGAGGTCATGGCGATTACCGACATCTACGGGTTCGAGTTCGTGGGCGATTCTTCCGAGTTCGTTGCCCAGACCGTGACCGACAGTACGGGCCGTTGGTGGCTGCCTGTGCCCGACAGCGTCCCCTACGATAGTTTCCGCGTGGAATACAGGCTCGGCGATTCCGTGAAGACGAAGATGACGGGCCTGAGCCGCTATGCGAGGTATGCCGAAATCAAGGACCTGGATAACGACACGCTCAACCTGGGCAAGGCGAGCCTTACCCCGCAGTCCGGGCTGATCAGTACGATTGCCCTCGTGATTGACCCGCGCGATTCTACGCAGTCGAGCAACTGCATGGTGAACAGCGTGGTCGTGGGCGCGAAGGGTACGGCGCACTTTGTCCGTACGGTGACTTGTAACTCCTTGAGAATCAAGGATATACCTTCCGGCGAACAGGAGCTGCTCCTCTATTCTGGCGATACGAAGGTCGTTTCGACCCTGCAGGCGGCGGAAACCCCGCTCGATGAATACGTGGTGACTACCTTCGTGAACCTGCCCAAGGGTGACATGCTGGAATGGCAGGGAATGACCTACACCCCGCCGACTTTGCCGAAATCTGTAAAATAATTGGAATTACCCCTTGCACAACTGAAGAATTTTTTCTAAAGTTGTGCCCACACTGAGCTATGGTGTAATGGTAGCACAACAGATTCTGACTCTGTTTGTCTAGGTTCGAATCCTGGTAGCTCAACGAAAACTCTTTGTTCATACCCCTGAGCAGAGAGTTTTTTTTATCTTGAAAATACACTGGTCATTGAATTGCAACCAATAACTATTGACCAATGACTAATGACCAATGACCAATGACTAATGACCAATGACTAACAACTAGTATGGAATTTTTTGACTACTTCACGAACCTGTTTGGCGAACGCTGGCCGGTACTCCTTGAATCCCTGAAGGGCGAGGGGCGCGCCGTGCAGCTCCAGTTTGGCGAGGGACTCGAACCGTATTACCTGGACGAAGCGTCCGTGTTTGCCGCCCGCGCCCTCGGGGTTCGTCCCGGCGATAGCGTGCTTGACATGTGCGCCGCTCCCGGAGGCAAGACGCTCGTGATTGCCTCTATGCTTGCGGGGGAAGGTTTTTTACAAAGTAACGACCGCTCTCCGGACCGGAGGTTGCGCCTTTCGCACGTTATCGAGAATTCCCTGCCGGCAGATTGGCGGAAGGTCGTGACCGTCTCGGGTTACGACGGCGTGAAGTTCGGGCTCCACCGCAAGGAGAGTTTCGACAGGATTCTGCTCGATGCTCCCTGCTCTTCGGACCGGCACGTGCTCAATGCGCCGGAACATCTCAAGGTGTGGTCGGTAAAGCGGGTGAAGCGCCTTGCGGTGGAACAGGGCGGGCTCTTGGCATCCGCTATCGATGCCCTGAAACCCGGTGGAACGCTCGTGTATGGCACCTGCGCGCTCTCTCCCGTAGAAAACGACGATGTAGTGAAGCGAATCCTGAAAAAACGCCCCGCGATGCGTGTTGAACCGCTCGAAAGCCTCCCCGAGGGGGCGGACCGCACCGAATGCGGGGTGCACATATTGCCCGACAGGTGCAACGGCTGTGGCCCCATATACTGCGCCCGACTCGTGAAAGGGTAGTTATCGATAATCGAAATTCGTTTGTAAAAATATGTTAATGCAAAGTATGCTTACTTTGTAAAAAAAAAATAATTTATATTCAAATAAATGGGGTAGTAGAGGAACCGTGATGAACTGCTTACGATTTATTGTAAGGATATTACGGTTCATCAATATACGAAGATGATTCGAGTAGATTATAATCCCATTGAAAACCCGTCTTATGCCATTTGCAGGAGGTGATATGAATAGACTTGTTGCAATTCTTTTGATAATGAGTTCTTTTTCTATATCAGAACAGTTAACTTTTTTTGTTCAGGTTCCGTCTTCTCGGAATTGGATGATGGGTAATCCGTTTCTTGTTGAAAATAATGATGGAATTCGACACCAGATGCAGGATGCTGGTGGTGATGGCTGGTTTAGTTATTCGTGGGAAACTGACTCAGTGCCGGAAGAAATACTTGTTTATTCGGCAAAGGATAGTATGTTAGTAGATCCGTTGACTCCTAACAGTGCATCGGCTATATATATAAAGATTATTTTTGAGGCTTTTGGCCGTGATTCTCTTTTTTATATATCAGATGATTTTTGTTGGCTTGATGAAGAAACCGGCGGGTTCTACATACAGGATGTCCGTGGTGAGTCGTGTAGGGGTGATTACAATAAAGCAGATCTTTCCAAAACACTTTATGTCCTAGTACCGGATTACAGAGAATGGATTGACGAAATACCAGTAGTTGTTGATGCTCGTGATTCAAACTACCGGCGGGAAATGTATCCTGATAAGGATGGAAATCCCGGCTGGTTTTACTACAAGTGGAATGACGACGAATGGGCTCCTGAAAACATTCTTGTTTATGCGAAAAGCGATAGCACCTTGGAGCGTCCGATAGGATTGATGGGGTTTGCGTATGGTGAAACCGATATACGGCCGATATCGTGGAATGGAACCCTCTATTTTGCTCCAGATTATCATTATGACTGTTTTGTGCCCAGAAACCCGGTTAGATTTCCTTTGTTGAAATCGTGCCCGCAGGTCAAATCTTCTATGATATTTACGTCAATATATCGTAGTGGGTCATTTGATATACGCTCAAATTGTTCTCTGCGAAAGGACTGCCTGAAGGATGATTTTGAACCTTTCTACTATCATTTTATTTATGGGAAAGACCTTTACTATTCAGTTTGTAAAAAAGATGGCGAAATAATTCAGACAAACAAAAGCTTGTCAAGTGATACGAATGATGTTGTTTTCGTTAAAGACGAAACGGCATTGGCTCATGCAAAGTCGACGTTACCAAAGGCTGACGATATTTCGTTTAATGTGCGAAATATGGATGATGGAGATTATGTTGTTGTTTTCTTTGAATTTTCTGAATACGGTCCTGGTCTGACTGCTGCTAAAGAATACGATTTCGTTGTAGAAAACGGAAGGGTGGGATTGAGGTCGAATCAATCCGTTATGGAAAAAGTCTTTAATTCTTGGGTTTTGGTTAAGGATCGTAATATTGTTGTCCGAAATGAGCGGAAAACTCGTTATCAGATTTTCAGTTCACTTGGACAAATTGTTGGTCAGGGTATTGTTCAGGGCTCTATAAATATACCCTTGCCCGCATCAGGGGTGTACCTTGTGAAAGTTGGTAGCGAAATCCATCGTATAAATGCTAAGTAAAGACCTAGATAAAGGTGAAAAAAGCAAATTTCCGCCTATCTAGCAACCAATAACCAATGACTAGTGACTAATAACTAATTACCATTGGTTCCATTTCCCGCTTTTTTATATATCTTTAGGGTATGCAGAAACGAATAAGCTCTTTCGTGTTTTTGGTCGTACTTTGTGCGACGTGTTTTTCCGTACCCTTTGCACAGGATGCCCCAGCGCCTGAGGCCGCCCCGGCCATTGCCCCGGCACCCGCGCCAGCACCCGCTGCTACTCCGGCACCTGCTGCCGCCCCGGCCCCGAAGGCTGCTGTCGTGAACCCCGCCGATACGGCTACGACCCGCGAGGTGCCCGTCCGCTACTTCCTTGTGGGTGATTCCGTGGAAC
>Ga0247608_10008030_pt1 | contig 10736 bp, 10 predicted proteins | sample 176DNAGHGlowgp2_FD_193490 | JGI IMG/M metagenome (GOLD analysis project Ga0247608, IMG submission 193490) | Sheep rumen microbial communities from Palmerston North, Manawatu-Wanganui, New Zealand - 1766 DNA GHGlow gp2 | ecosystem: Host-associated > Mammals > Digestive system > Stomach > Rumen ... | reverse complement strand
GCCAGTATCTCTCCCTGAACGATGAGGTCGCCGCCACGTCGCACCTGGCGCAGACGTGTCTGCCGCGCATAGATATCCGTGAGGGCGTTGTTGAAGATAGCCTGCATAGGCGCCCAGACGTATGTGGAGCGTATGGGGAAAGGATCTATCTGAATGGTCTTGGTCAAGGTGTAATCTATGCTTGCTCCGTTGAACTTATACGATATCCGACAGGCCGTCACGCTTAGCATGACTGCCACCAGAGCCACAGCCAGCAAACCGGCACGACCCATCCGACCCATTCCTTCAGATATTCTCTTCCAGACCATATTCCTTAATTTTACGATACAGCGTACGCTCGCTGATGTGCAGTTCTTCGGCTGCTTTCTTCCGGCGGCCGTGAGAGCGTTCGAGGGCGCGGATGATGAGTTTCTTCTCCTGCTCGTCTATAGACAGAGGCTCCTCAACATATTCCTCGGCGTATGCCGCATTGGCGCTGTCAGAAGAATCGTGGTGGGAGATTATTGTCATGTGCTCACGGCTATCTTCGGCAGAGGTGTTATCAGCGACTGGAGAGACTGATGAGACGGGAGATACAGACGTCGGTATGGACACACTTCGCTTGGCAGGAGCTGAATCCTGACCTGCTTCGACGCGCTGCCGCAAGTCGGCGATTTCCTGATGCAAGGCATTGAGCATCTGGAAGATAATCTGACGCTCCTGCTGATACGAGTTGCTGTCGTCTGAATGTGAAGCACCGTCACGGATAGCCAATGCACGCTCCTCTGTGGTAGGCCACACCTCATAGGATGAGAGTATCTCCGGCGTAACGATGCGGCTGTCACGCATCAGTATGGACATCTGCTCCGTAAGATTCTTCAGCTGACGGATGTTGCCTGGCCATTTGTAGCGTTTCATCACCTCCTCGGCCTCGGGCGAGAGACGCAGATAATCATCGGGAACGCCGTATTTGCGGGCGGTCTCCATCGCAAATTTCTTGAACAGGAGAATGATGTCATCGCCACGCTCGCGCAGAGGCGGCATCTTGATGGGGATTGTGTTGAGGCGGTAGAAGAGGTCTTCGCGGAATTTACGGTCGCGGATGGCCGCCTGGATATTAACGTTCGTCGCCGTAACGATGCGCACGTCTGTGCGGCGCACCTCACTGGAACCTACGCGGATATACTCGCCCGTCTCCAGAACGCGGAGCAGACGTGCCTGAGTGCTCAGAGGCAGCTCGCCCACTTCGTCCAGGAACAATGTGCCGCCGTTGGCAACGCCGAAATAACCCTCGTGCTCTGCCACTGCACCCGTGAACGCTCCTTTCTCATGACCGAAGAGCTCGCTGTCTATAGTTCCCTCTGGTATAGAACCGCAGTTGATGGCAAAGTACTTCTTGTTGCTGCGTTCGCTATTGTCGTGAATCACACGCGGGATTATCTCCTTGCCGACGCCGCTCTCTCCAGTGATGAACACAGACAGATCTGTACCCGCCACTTGAAGCGCGGTGTCGAGCGCATGATTCAGTGCATCGCAGTTGCCCACGATGCCATAGCGCATCTTTATTGATTGTAATTGTTTCAGATCCATGTGTCTTACTCGATTCTCAGCGGACGGCGATCATCGCGTTTGTCCTGATAGAGCTTGGGGAGCGGATTCTTGTGCGCCTCGTCCCAAACAAGACGGTTACGATACACATCTAACGCAGTATAGATGGCCTGACGCATTGATGTCTCGTCGGCCAAGCCCTGACCTGCGATATCGTAGGCTGTGCCGTGGTCTGGACTGGTGCGAACCACCGGCAGTCCGGCTGTGAAGTTGATGCCGTCGTTCATTGCCAGAGCCTTGAATGGCGCAAGTCCCTGATCGTGGTACATTGCCAGAACGCCATCGAAATGTTCATATTGGCGAGTGCCGAAGAAACCGTCGGCCGGATAAGGGCCAAATGCCTGAATGCCAGCATCTACAGCCTGCTCAAGAGTGGGGATAATGATCTCTTTTTCCTCTGAACCAAGCAGTCCGTCGTCGCCAGCATGAGGATTCAGCGAGAGCACTGCGATGCGGGGCATCGAAATGGAGAAATCTCTCTGCAGCGAGAGGTGGAATATCTTCAGCTTCTCCATAAGATTCTCGCTGGTGATGGCCTCCGGCACTTTGCTTATCGGCATGTGTGTGGTTACAAGAGCCACGCGCAGCTTCTCGTTCATCAAAGTCATCAGTGCCTTCTGACCATTACCGACTCTCTGCTCGATAAACTCCGTATGTCCTGGGAAACGGAAAGTGTCGCTCTGGATGCTGTGTTTATTGATAGGAGCTGTGACTATGACATCAATGTTGCCGGCTTTCCAGTCTATGATGGCACGCTCCAGAGCAGCAAGAGCCGCACGTCCGGCTTCTGCCGTGGCCTGTCCGAAATCTATTTTTACCTCCTCGGCTGTGCAGGGCACCAGATTCAGGCGGTCTTCCATTGCCTCGGTAACGCTGTTCACCGTGGCGTAGTTGGTAGAGAGGTCGAGTGCCTTGCGGTGGTACGTAGCCACCTTGGGCGAACCGTAGATGATTGGGGTGCACAACTCCAGCATTGCTGGGTCTGCAAACGTCTTGAGAATCACCTCATAGCCTATCCCGTTTGGATCGCCGTGCGTGATACCAATTCTTATCTTTTTTGTTTCAATCATATTTATGATTTTTAGGACTCTCCCCCCGCCCTCCCTTGTAGGGAGGGAGCGGAATGAAGACGGGTTGAGAAATATTTTATATGGTTAATCATTCGTAAAATTCGTTGTTTTAAAATTAGTGAGAGGCGTTCTTCTTCCTCTGTGCCTTCCGTTGTTCTGCTGTCACCACGACCTCTTCAAGAGTGGTCTTGATTTCAGACTCCTCTTCGTCGGGGAGAGTCAGAGTGTAAAGTGAGCCTTCCATGCGGCGCATCAGACCACGTTTCATCTTCTCCGGAGCAAAGACGAATCCCTCTACAACAACGACGATGTTGCGGGTGGTATCCACACGGGAGTGACTTACGAACGGGCCTCCCATTCCGTAGTTTTGCATATACCAGAGGCCGCGCGTCTCAAAAGCATACTGACCATGAACGACTATCGGCTTGCACATGGTGCAGAGGGTGTCCGTGGCCACATAAGTGTCAGGCAGCGGACCAGGGATATTCACAGCCATCACCGAGTCGCGCTTAGCCAGCACATACCGTTTATTGAATGTCTGAGGCCCCTCGTAAGGATAGGAATACATGGCGATATTAACTATTGCCGAGGCGCCATTGCTCGAAGTCCACAGGAAATTCTCGCCGCGCTTGTAGCTTTTCAGCTCGTCGGGCGCATGCATGTGGCAGTCGAGAATCTCTTTTGCCAGCTGGTCTGTCACCTTGGAATATTTCTTGTCCAGATCCTTGATCAGACGGTTCATCTCCATCTTAGTCAGGAAGTCTATGATGTCCTGCCCATGCTCGAAACAGAAATCTGCAAATGCCTCAGCACTTGGACTTTGGATGGTAAGCACAATCTGGCCTATAGAATGGACATCGCGCGAGAACTTCATTGAAGTCTTCGTGTATATCTGCTTATTGATATCCACAAGAATCACGTTGCGGAATATGTTCAGTATCTGGTCGAAGTGCTTCGGCTCAACCTGCGAGATACGGAACGAACGCTCTGGTTGCGGAAGACCGGGAATATCAGTATCGAGTACGGCAAAGAGGGCGCGCCCTTCCTTGGCGTTCCATGCCTTGTCTGACATCACCACCATCACTTCGTACGGACGGCCGCTGGCACGCGGCATCACATATTCCTTCTTGCAAGAGCTAACAAGGAATAGAAGGAGGAGAAGACCCACCCCCCTGCCCCTCCCTTGTAGGGAGGGGAGTAAATACTTATGTAGGATGTTACTAATATTTATAATCATATATGGCGTTCTGCATTGCGCAGCTATTTATGAATTATGAATTATGAATTAAGAATTATGAATTAAGAATTACTATTAAGTAGTCCGCAGGCTGCATCAATATCCTGCCCGCGAGAGGTTCGTATCGTGCACACCACATGCTTCAGGTTCAATGTGTCGCGGAAAGCCTCCATCGTCTTCATAGAAGCTCCATGCAACGAGGTCTCACCCGGCAACTCGTGCCAGCGGATGAGATTCACGCGACATTCCAAGCCTCTGAGCAGACGGGCCAGTTCGGCAGCATGACGCGGCGTATCGTTCAGTCCGCCAAACACGATATACTCGAAGGTCAGACGCCGCTGACCGCGCCAGTTGTATTGTTTGAGCAAATCTATGATCTCGGCTGCCGGATAACTGCGTTCAGCCGGAATCAATGCGGCACGCTCGTCGGCAAACGGGTTATGTAGGCTCACAGCCAGATGGCATTGACTCTCTTCGATGAAACGCTGCAAGCCCTTGCGCAAGCCTACAGTGGATACTGTGATTCGGCGCGGACTCCATGCCCAGCCGAAGGGAGCCGTTAGGATTTCCGTGGCACGGAGCACAGCGTCGAGGTTGTCCATCGGCTCGCCCTGCCCCATAAACACGATGTTTGTCAGCTGTTCACGTTCAGGCAGCGAATAGATCTGATTCAGGATGTCTGCCACGCTTAGATTGCCCTGGAAGCCCTGACGCCCGGTCATACAGAAGCGGCAGTTCATCTTGCAACCTACCTGACAGCTCACGCACAGCGTGCCGCGGTCCTCTTCCGGGATAAACACCGTCTCCACCTGACCACCTGCATGAGTCGGGAAAAGATATTTCACGGTTCCGTCAGCAGAGCATTGCCTCTTCAATGGTTCCATCAGTCCCACTTCATACTCCTCAGCCAAACTCTCACGGCCAATTTTGCTCAGATTGGTCATCTCAGCTATGTCACCAACGCCCTTCTGGTAAATCCAATGGGCAATCTGCTTGCCGGCGAAAGCGGGCAACCCCGCCTCCAAAGCAATCGCAGACAGTTGTTCGGGCAAGAGGCCCAATAAAATATGTTTCTGTTCAGTCTTCACGCGCGTGTATATATATTAATGTATAGGCTGGGACATACCCTCAGGCCCATATTTCGCCGCAAATTTACTCAAAGACCTCCGATATACCAAGCAATTAAGCTTTTTTATGCCAAAATGTCAGTTTTTTGAGCACAAAAAAGGGTGCCGAAGCACCCTGTATGTTGTTTGGAAGTCTAGTTTTTGAAGAGTCGTCGGTTTAAGCTTCTGCCGGCGCCTCCTCTGGCGCGGGTTCTGCCTCAGCCTTCGCAGCAGCTTCAGCCTCTGCCTTAGCAGCAGCCTCTGCAGCCTTCTTGTCGGCTACTTTCTTTGCGATCTCTTCGTTGGTCTTCTTCTCAGCTTCAAGACGAGCCTTTGCGGCTTCTGCTTTCTTAGCTGCCTCCTGAGCAATCACTGCCTGGAGACCCTTCTGCCTGTCAGCCTTCCATGCGTTGAAACGAACCTGTGCGGTAGCCTCGTCAAAGGCACCCTTCTTCACGCCGCCCATAAGGTGCTTCATCAAGTACACACCTTCACGGGAGAGGATGTTACGCACGGTGTCTGTGGGCTGTGCGCCGACTCCAAGCCAGTAGAGGGCACGGTCGAATTTCAAATCCACGGTGGCAGGATTGGTGTTGGGGTTGTAAGTACCAATCTTTTCTGTAAACTTACCGTCACGCGGAGCTCTTACATCAGCAATCACGATGCTGTAGAAGGCATAGCCTTTACGTCCGTGACGCTGCAATCTGATTTTTGTTGCCATGTAAAAATATGGTTTTAATTGGTTTGAAATATGCTGCCATCTCGTGACAGCGGGCGCAAAGGTACAACTTTTCCATGAAATACAAAGCCTCCAAGCCCAACTTTTTTTTCAAATCCATGCATTTTCCCTCCTTTTTCACACCAATAAGGGCAAAAAACGACGTGAAAGGTTTGTTGTTCGTAAAACATGAACTACACATTATATTAATATATATAGGAGAAGAATTGGGTGAAAAAGCGTGCAGAATTAGCGCGAAATGCATTTTTTTCTAAAAAAACAAGCCAAACATTTCGCTAACTCATTGAAAGTTTATACCTTTGCACGCCAAATCTAAAAAATGGCATCGTAATTAACAATAACATTAACCCTATAATCATTAAACGAAAATGACAAAAGCAGACCTCGTCGGAGACATTGCAAGAGAGACCGGCGTTGACAAGACAACAGCACTGACAGTGGTTGAAGCATTCATGGAGCAAGTGAAAAAGTCGCTCGCCAAGGAAGAGAACGTTTATCTCCGCGGATTCGGCAGCTTCATTCTTAAGAAGCGCGCTCAGAAGACAGCTCGCAACATCACACAGAACACAACACTGATTATCCCCGAGCACAACATTCCAGCGTTCAAGCCCGCAAAGGTGTTCTTCGACGCAGTGAAGGAATAAACCACAAACATTCATTTTTTCACCCTAAACAATCATAGTTATGCCAAGCGGAAAGAAAAAGAAAAGACACAAGATGTCCACTCACAAGCGCAAAAAAAGACTGAGAAAGAATCGCCATAAGAGCAAGTAAGCACACGCTGCTGACTTTTGACTCAGCCTTGCGTTCAAGTGAGTCACAGCGAGGAACAAATCCCGCCCAACAACAATCAAAATGGGCCGATTTGTTCCTTGTTTTAAAAAAGAACTAACAAAAAGCACGAACATGACCTGCGAAGTAATCGTAGATGTCCAGCCGAAGAAGATTGCAATCGCACTTACGGAAGATAAGCGCCTCGTGGAATACCAGGAGGAAGAGCAGTCGGCCAGCTTCAATGTCGGCAACATCTATTTCGCCAGGGTAAGAAAAATTATGCCTGGCCTCAATGCGTGCTTCGTGAACGTGGGACATGAGCGAGAAGCATTCCTGCATTATCAGGATCTGGGTTCGCAGTTTAATTCATTTGCCAAATACATGAAGCAGGTGAGCAACGACCGCAAGAAGTTGCTCCCTATCTCTCAAGTATCCATCCAGCCGGAACTGCCAAAAGAGGGAAGTATAGCCAACCTCCTACAATCCGGACAGGAAGTGCTGGTACAGATTATCAAGGAACCAATCTCTACGAAAGGTCCAAGACTCACCTGCGAGATCACATTCCCCGGACGATTCCTCGTACTTGTGCCGTTTACGGACAAAGTACACGTCTCGTCGAAAATCAAATCGTCAGCCGAGAGAGCGCGACTGAAACAACTCATAACCAGCATTAAGCCCAAGAATTTCGGCGTTATTGTCCGCACAGTAGCCGAAGGAAAGCGCGTGGCTGAGCTGGACAACGAGTTGAAGATTCTCGTGAAGCGGTGGGAAGATGCCATAGCTAAGGCACACCGCGCTGCCGACCTGCCCTGCCTCTGCTATGAGGAGACCAGCCGCACGGTAGCCCTACTGCGAGACCTCTTCAACCCGACCTATGAGAACATCTACATCAATGATCCCAACATTTTCGAGGAGGTGCACGCTTACGTGAATCTGATAGCTCCCGAATGTGTAGAGGCCGTGAAACTGTACAAAGGGAAGTTGCCCATCTTCGACAACTTCGACGTAACGCGGCAAATCAAGACTTCATTCGGAAAGACAGTAAGCTATAAGCACGGAGCATATCTCATTATAGAGCATACCGAAGCACTGCATGTAGTAGATGTGAACAGTGGTAACCGCGCCAAGAACCCTGACGGACAGGAGGCCAACGCACTGGAGGTGAATCTCGGTGCAGCTGACGAACTGGCCAGACAACTGCGCCTGCGCGACATGGGCGGCATAATCGTGGTGGATTTCATAGACATGAAACTCGCCGAAGACCGCCAGAAACTCTATGAGCGCATGTGCGAGAACATGAAGCGCGATCGCGCCCGCCACAACATCCTGCCGTTGAGCAAGTTCGGACTGATGCAAATCACGCGGCAGCGCGTGCGTCCCGTTACAGAGGTGACAGTGGATGAGACCTGCCCTACATGCATGGGCAAGGGAACCATAAAGAGCAGTTTCCTCTTCACCGATGTTCTGGAGACCAAGGTCGATATGCTTGTAAACCAACTTGGAGTCAAGTCATTCACCTTGCACGTACACCCTTATGTGGCCGCATACCTGAACCAGGGACTGATTTCCCTGCGTCTGAAATGGCAAATGAAATACGGATTCGGCATTCGCATCATGCCAAACCAACGACTCGCATTCCTTCAGTACGAGTTCCTCACCCCCGACGGACAGGAAATCGACATGAAGACAGCAGATGAGATGAAATAAACATCATCACATCGACATCAAACTACACATCTATCGACCGCAATTCACCGGAAAACAGACAGTGAATTGCGGTCGTTTTCAAAAAAAATATGGAAAACCCTTGCAATTTCGGAAATAATGCGTACCTTTGCAGCCGAAATCAACAATGGTGCCTTGGATGAGTGGCTTAGTCACCGGTCTGCAAAACCGTCTACAGCAGTTCGAATCTGCTAGGCACCTCCAGAAAAAGGATGCTTCCGGACACGGTTGCATCCTTTTTTCGTAAAAAAAATGCTGCAAAATGCTTTTCTTTCATATAAATTGCGTACCTTTGCGCGCAAAATATCATAAACAATATGAAGAAACTCACTTTTCTCGGGCTATTTGCAGCCATCCTGCTCAGCCTCAACTCATGTGTCAGTTCAAAAAAGATAATTTATTTCCAGGGCGCTGACACTCTCTTTGCTCAAGCCCAGGATATTATGCAGCGCTACGAAATGCGCATCAAACCCGCAGACCAGATTCTGGTGAAACTCACCTGTAAGGATCCTCTGCTTCTGGAACAGTTCAATCAGGATGTGACCATCGGTTCAGGTGGTGGTTCACGTTCTACCAGTTCTTCTTACATGAACAATGTAGGTTCAATGGGATCCGCATACGGATTTAACGTTGACAATAATGGAAACGTCATCTTGCCTATCATCGGCACGGTATTTGTCGGCGGAATGACAACCGATGAAGCAGCAAAAGCCGTCGAACAGGCCATCATCGATAAGCAGCTCATCAACGAGCCGGAAGTGACAGTTCGTCTGCTCAATGCCCGCGTAACGGTTATGGGTGCCGTGAAGAGCCCGCGTGTAGTCAGCCTCACATCAGAGCGCAACACCGTACTCGACGTGCTGGCTCAGTGCAGCGACCTGGCCGACGCCTCAATCCGCACCAACCTCAAGCTCTTCCGCGAAGAGAACGGCAAGCGTGCCATGTACGACCTCGACCTCACATCCGCTGAGATCTTCAACAGCCCCGCATTCTACGTTCAGCAGAACGACATGCTATACATCGAGCCGAACAAGGCGCAGAACGTGAGAAGCTCACCATTCAACACCTTCCTCAGCACAGGTGCCAGCATCCTGAGCGTCATTTCATCCGTCGTGGCTCTCGTAATCGCTCTGGCTAAGTAAACGTCTGAACGAGGTTTCAAGATTCAGGTTTCAAGTTCCATGGCCCTACCCTATCTGATTTTACTTAGCTGGCTCGCTTTCGTGACCATCCTGTATTTTGTGGCATGGATTGACTACCTATTCTACGCTTACCACTGGAACAAGAAACTTCCAATCCTCTGGAACTCCCTCTTTGACCAGTAAGCAGCTAACGACTGCTGCTGGCAGACGCACAAAAACTGAGAAACATAATACTAACAGCAACAGAGGCTGTGTCATTCACTTGGCACAGCCTCTGTATATATGAGGGTGTATTTTCATTTTGACCATGGGCAAAAGTGGTTTTGATGCTGGGCAAAATGCACTTTGCCCAGCATCAATTTGTATTTGGGTGCTGGGTAAAAGCAAATCGGTCTAAGTGCAAAGTCATCATCATAAAAGGAAAGCAGTTCCTCAACTCACGCTGAAGAACTGCCACAACACAAACACAAAATAAAACACGACAAAATGCTAATCCAGATACTAATGTCTTGCTTCTAATGATGCTATCTCGCCGCCTATGCGCTCGCACCATGCGGCGGACGGCTATCACCAGACACTTCTGGCAGCACTGTGATTACAAATCACATTAAGAGATTGAATCAGTTAGTAAAAAGGTTATCTTGAATATTTGAGCTTTTTAGTGTTTGAATTCTTATTTACATAATCCCACGCTCGCGGAGGGCGCACTGCCACTTCCAAGCGCTGGCCAGCACCTCTTCGAGTGGAGTGTCTGCCTTCCAGCCTAGTACTTTGTTGGCCTTGTCCACATTACCCCATACTTTCTCGATATCGCCTTCGCGACGCGGTGCGAATGTCCAGTTGAGCTTCACGCCGGTGGCCTTCTCAAATGCCTTGACTACCTCGAGGGTTGAAACGCCGGTTCCTGTGCCGATGTTGAAGTACTCGATGGCGTCGGAATCGATGTCGGGATTCAGCACACGAGCCATAGCGCATACGTGAGCCTTGGCGAGATCTACGACATAGATGTAGTCGCGGATGCAAGTGCCGTCCGGAGTGTCATAGTCGTTGCCGAAGATCTTAAGCTGTCCGCGCACGCCGATTGCGGTCTGCGTAACGAACGGTATCAGGTTCATGGGCACTCCGAGCGGGAGTTCTCCGATGAATGCAGAGGGGTGAGCACCGATAGGATTGAAGTAGCGCAGCACAATCGACTTGATGGGAGCTCCGGAATGGATATAGTCATAGATGATCTCCTCGTTGATCTGCTTGGTGTTGCCATAGGGAGAGAGGGCCTTCTGGATGGGTGCCTGCTCTGTGACAGGAAGGTTCTCAGGCGTTGGCTGACCATAGACGGTGCAGGAGGAAGAGAAGATA
>Ga0247608_10008027_pt1 | contig 10739 bp, 6 predicted proteins | sample 176DNAGHGlowgp2_FD_193490 | JGI IMG/M metagenome (GOLD analysis project Ga0247608, IMG submission 193490) | Sheep rumen microbial communities from Palmerston North, Manawatu-Wanganui, New Zealand - 1766 DNA GHGlow gp2 | ecosystem: Host-associated > Mammals > Digestive system > Stomach > Rumen ... | reverse complement strand
ATCAACAGCAAGAAAGGCTGGCTGCTGTCGCTCGATGTTGATGACGGACCAGCAGAGTCTCCCAATGCAGGCGATAATTTCTGGTCGAGTGTCTATCGGATGCCTGTTTGCGTAAAGAGCCCTGAGGCCGAAGACTATGCTACACCCGAAACGCTCATCGAGGATGCAAAGAAGGCGCTCGGCGATTTGGAGAACATCATCCGCAGCCACGACTACGAGGCACTGGCGAAGGTCTGCGATATCCCTGTGATGATCGACTACCTGCTGATACAAGAGTATATATATAATGTGGAACTCTCTGCACCTCGCAGTATTTATATTCATAAGGATAAGGATGCAGATTCCAAATGGACTTTCGGCCCGCTTTGGGACTTCGATGCCGGCTACGATTTTGACTGGAGCCAGATGACGACAGGACATAAATTCTTTAGCGACTATCGTGAGACAGTTCTCGGCACAGATCCTGCCAATCATGTCAGCGACTATACCTACACGCCCAGTTTCTTTACAGACATGTGGAAGAACAAGCAGTTCATCAGCGAGGTGAAGAATCGCTGGAATGCACTCATGCCTCGCATTATGTCAGAGTTCTGGCCAGAAGCCAAGCGCTATGCCGATGCAGCTGCCGAAGCGATGGAACGCGATGCCAAACGCTGGCCCATCGACAAAGATTACAAGACGGAGATAAACCGTATGGAGAAATGGCTCAACTCGCGTGCTGTATATATGGACAATATTGTGAGAAATTATCCTTATTATGAATAGATTGTTTGTTTTTATGTTATTTCTGTCTTGCACCCCGTTGTTGCATGCCCAAAAGAAAATCTACATTCCTGAGGACCTGCGAGGAATGGACCTGCAGGCTGATACCTCGAAGTGGAGTTTCAAACGTTCTGTCCAAACAGACGACCTGATATTTATGTGGGAGCGTGGCTTCGGACAGGACACTTTCAACCCGCCGATGCTTGACGGGCACCCTATGAGTTTCAATCTCAACAATCTGATAGATTGTGTGCAGCACTTCTACACCTTCTTCCGAGATACGCTGGAATTTTCAAAGCCAGGTAGCAAGTGCGACGAGTATAAGATGATGGTGATGGTGAACTACTCGCTTGACGGCACGGCATACGGCGGAACCTATGATAATTTCATCGGTGCTCTCTGGGTGGCTCCTAACCGCATACAGGATGAGAAGATGAATTGTATGGCTCATGAACTTGGCCATAGTTTCCAGTTGCAGATCCCTGCCGACAGCGTGGGCGATGCTTGGGGAGGTTCTGGTTTCTTCGAGATGACCTCGCAATGGATGCTCTGGCAGGTGAATCCTGACTGGCTGACGGATGAGAACTACCACTTCGAGGCCTTTAAGAAACTAACCCACAAGGCTTATCTGCATCTCGATAATATCTACCATTCACCTTTCGTCATTCAGTGGTGGAGCGATTTGCGTGGCAGGAAAAGCATTGCTGAGTTGTATCGTCAGGGACGCATCGGAGAGGATCCCGTGATGACTTACAAACACATGTACGGTCTCACTCAACAGCAGTTCTGCGATGAGATGTTTAGAGGATATCAGCATCTGGTGAATTTCGACTATAAGCATGCAATGAAAGAGACGAGGAAATATGCGTGTACCTTTAATACAGAGGTAGAAAACCAAAATAATTGGATGCGACCGAAAGACTATCCTGAGGAGTATGGTTTCAATGCCATCCTGCTCGACGACAAGGTGAATCTGAAAGCAAAACATTTCGATCTCTCCATAAAGGGCGACAATCTGCGTTATGGCTTCGTAGGTGTCGATACTGATGGCAAGAGCTTCTACTCGCCCATCAATGCTACAACCTTCGAAACACCCAAAGGCAATCACCTTGCCCATCTCTATCTCATCGTCATGGGAGCGCCTATGAAACATTATCAGATTCCTATGCCGACGGAGGAGAACCCCGATCCCAAGGCAGAACTCCAGCAGTTCCCCTACACATTCCGTATAACCGCCAGATAAAAAACACAGAAGTGCTTGGCTGATTCGAGAATTTTTAGTACTTTTGCACCGTATGAAACAATTCTTGCTGCTACTCGTCACCAGCTGTTGTCTTTTACCCCTCGAGGCAAAGGATGACTACCGCTATCGCAGAATCACGATGAACGATGGTCTTACGGCCAATGCCGTGCGAAACATCGTGGAGGACAAGTATGGTTTCATCTGGTTCGGCACCGACAACGGGCTCTGCCGATACGATGGCACGAGAGTGCAGCCCTATCGTATATCTCAGCTGGGCATCAACCAGTATGTATCGGCTCTTATGGTCACTGAGGAAGCCATCTATGTCGGCACGGAGAAAGGTGTGTTTTGTCTGTCGTACACTACCCAGCAGTTCTCGCGGCTGCCGATGGACATTCAGTCTGTGGTGACCCATCTGTCTATTGATAAAGAGGGCAACCTCTGGGTTTCGACGATGGAGGATGGTGTATGGCGCTATGGTCTGAAGAGCGGACAGCCCAAACAGTATAAACTGGACACAGAATATAATGCCGTAGCGGAGGTGTTCGTAGATCATTCCAACCAAATATGGTCCATCACAAACTGGGGCGGTCCTGCCATCCGTAGGCTGAACCGTCTGCACAATAGGTTTGAACCTGTCAACATCGTCTACGAAGGGAATGCCGGTGGTCTGCGGATGCTTCAGACCCACGACGGGCGCATCTGGATAGGCTCATGGGAGGACGGCCTGTTGCTGATGAATGACGACGGTCGGCTGGAGCAGGTGCTAAGCCCCTCGCTGACACAGGCTGGCCGTCATATCCATACTCTCTATGAGCGCGACGAGAACTGCATCTGCATCGGCTGCGACGATGGTGTCATCTGCTTCAATCCGAAGACCTGTGAGTGGAAACGTCTGTTCGACGACCTCCAGATACCGCAGAACAAGCAGAGTGACCGTTTCGTATATGCAGTAACTGCCGACACGGAGGGCGGTCTATGGGTAGGCACGTTCTATGGTGGCGTCCACTATATCTCGCCTGTGGGCAAACGGTTTGAGGCATTTACCATCGAGAACGGCCTGAGGGGCAACGTCATCTCCCGTCTTTGCGAGGACAAGCACGGACGAGTATGGATTGCCAGCGACGACGGCGGACTGATGTGCTACTGTCCGAAGCTGCGACAGTTCATCAGCTATCCGTATCAAGACGTGCTGGCTCAGCAGAATGCCCATGCCCTCACCTTTAACGGTGATGAGCTATGGGTGGGGACCTATACCAACGGTGTGCTGGTGCTGAACATTGAGACTGGCTCCTTACGACAGTATCTGCCAAGTCAGGATCCCCATTCGCTCGACAGCCCCAGTTGCTATGCCCTCTATACCGACATACGCGGATGCACATGGGTGGGCACGATGGATGGCCTGAACTTCTACAACAGTACGAAGAACTATTTTGAGCGTATTGGCAAGACCGATGCCATGATTATAGACATCGACGAGGACTGGAATGGCTATCTCTGGCTCTCTACACAGGGTGGTGGTCTGTGGCGATGTGGTGTAAAGGACAAACGGCTCAAGTACTACCGACACAACGACAAAGACCCGTATTCACTGCCCAACGACCAGGTGAATTGTACGCTAGTGGATGAGAAAGGACAGCTTTGGATAGGCACCCTTGGCGGACTTTGCCGCTATAACTCGAGTGAAGACCGCTTCGAACTCATTCATCTCGAAGTGCCCAGCTATAATATCATGGGCATAATCGAGGACAACGGTGCCCTGTGGCTCTCAACAGAGCGAGGCATAGTCAGATACGAGCCGAGAGCAGACGATACAAAAACGGAAGACAAGACACTGATACGTCCGCAGAGCCAGCGATTCACTCTCCACGACGGCCTGGTGAGTGAGCAGTTCCAGCCTAATGCCAGCTTGAAGGCAAGCGACGGACGCATCTACTTCGGCAGTACCAGTGGCCTGAATGCCTTCTATCCCTATGAGATCAAAGCCAATGGCGTGATGCCGCCCGTCTATATCACAGCTCTCAGTATCATGAATCGTGAAGAACTTACGGCAGAGGGCATACCTCTCGATCTCTCCCAGACAAAAGAGATTGTCATCGGCTATGGCGACAACCGCATGGTATCCTTCTCATTCGCCTCCCTTAGCTACTGCTCACCCGAAAAGAACCAGTATGCCTATATGCTCGAAGGCTTCGACCGCGACTGGAACTACGTGGGCAACCAGACAAAAGCCACCTATACCAACCTGCCAGCCGGTAGTTATACGTTACGCGTGAAAGCAACAAACAATGACGGTATATGGTCGGAAAAGGAGGCTGTGCTGAAGGTCATTGTTCATCCGCCATTCTGGTGGAGCTGGTATGCCAAGCTCTTCTACCTATTAGTAATAGGTGCTGCCATCTGGTATTATGTCCATCTGCGGCTGAGACGTGCCGAACACCAGCATCAGGTAGAGATGCAGCGGCTAAACGAAGCAAAGGAGAGGGAAGTTCGCGAGGCACGCCTGAACTTCTTCACGATGATAGCTCATGAGATACGAACACCTGTATCGCTTATCATTGGCCCCTTGGAGAAGATCATGAAAAAGGGGAATGTCTCTGATGACATGAAGGTTATCGACCGCAATGCACATCGTCTGTTGGAACTCGTCAATCAGCTGCTCGACTTCCGAAAGGTAGAGCAACAGAGCTTTATCATGCGCTTTGCGCCTCAGAATATCCATGAATTAATAGAGTCTGTCGGCACTCGCTTCGCACCCACTTTTGAGCAGACGGGCAAGCGCTTTACCATCGAATATCCAGACGAGCACTTTACCGCGATAGTTGACAAAGAGGCTCTGACAAAGGTGGTGAGCAACCTGTTGACTAATGCCAACAAATATACGAATGATGAGGTTCGCCTGTCGTGTTTGACAGAACCTGATGGCGAACATTTCCGTATTATTGTAGCCGATAATGGAGTCGGTATCCGAGAAGAGGATCGTAAACGCATTTTCGAACCATTCTTCCAGGCTCAGGACAACAAGCCTGGTACGGGTATAGGCCTGAATATTGTGAAGAGCATTGTAGATCGTCATCATGGCATGATCTCCGTTGAGTCTGAGGTTGGTAAAGGCTCTGTATTCACAGTAACATTACCTGTGGTACAAACAGAGATTAATAGTGAGGTGGCAGTAGAGGAAAAAGCTGTTGACAATACACCATCGCCAAAGAAACAGGAATTCGTTTCTACAATAACTGCCACCATGCTTATTGTTGACGATAGTAAGGATATGGTCGATTTCCTAAGGAGCAACTTCAGTGGCAAGTACCAGGTAATGATAGCTGGTGATGGTATTGAGGCTCTCGATATATTGTCGAAAAACGAAATCAGCATTATCATCTCCGACTGGATGATGCCACGAATGGATGGAGCAGAGTTCTGTCATCAGGTGCGTCGTAATCCTCTGACAAGTCATATCCCGTTTGTCATGCTTACAGCCAAGACTGATGACGACTCAAAGGTGGAGGGTATGGATGTAGGCGCCGACACCTATATAGAGAAGCCTTTCTCCGTGCAGTATCTCGAAGCTTGTATCCGCAACATCCTTGATATGCGTCGCAGGCTCATTGAGAAATTCTCTACTCAGCCATTGGAGCCGGTGACAGAGATTGCTAATAATCCTACCGACAATGAGTTTCTCATAAGGATGAACAAGGTTATAGAGGATAATTTCTCTAACTCAGAACTAAATGTCAATTTCCTGGCAGAACAGCTGAATATCAGCCGAAGCGGACTTTTTGCGAAGATAAAGATATTGGCAGATGTTACTCCAAATGAGATGATTCAAATTGTCCGACTGAAGCGTGCTGCCCAACTCCTTAGGGAAAAGAAACATACGGTGAGTGAAATTGGTTATATGGTTGGATTCTCAAATCCTTCTTATTTCTCAAAGTGTTTCCAAAAGCAATTTGGCATCCGTCCGGCAGAATATATGAAAAGATAGAAAAGCTTAATTTGATGAAATTGAACGATAATCCTATTTTTCGTATTATAAATGAACTATAATACAGTTATTATGTGTATCTTTGCATCGATTTACTAAAACTGATGTAAAAATGAAGGAAAATTACTTTGCTGACAAAAGCCGCTATGACAATGGCATGCAATATGAGCGTTGTGGACGTTCGGGTGTGTTATTGCCGAAGGTGAGCCTAGGCTTCTGGCATAACTTCGGAAGTGTCGACCCCTACGAGCGCAGCCGTGAGATAACCCACTACGCCTTCGATCATGGTATCACGCACTTTGATCTGGCAAATAACTACGGTCCGGTATACGGTTCTGCTGAAGAGACGATGGGACGGCTGATGGATGAGGATTTCCGTCCATATCGCGATGAACTCTTTATCTCGTCGAAAGCCGGTTATGACATGTGGCCCGGACCTTACGGAAACTGGGGCTCAAGGAAATATCTGATGGCAAGTCTCGATCAGAGTCTGAAACGTATGAAGATTGACTATGTAGACTTGTTCTATAGTCATCGTTACGACCCAGAGACCCCATTAGAAGAGACTTTGCAGGCTCTCGTAGATATTGTCCGTCAAGGAAAGGCCCTGTATGTCGGTATTTCTCGTTGGCCGCTCGAAGCAACTCGTTTTGCAGCAAAATATCTTAAGGAGCGCGATGTCCCTCTGTTGATATACCAGGGACGACTGAACATGCTCGACCGCGGACCTCAGGAGGAAGGCATCCTCGACTTCTGTGCAGAGGAAGGTATTGGCTTTATCTCATTCTCGCCACTCGCCCAGGGACTTTTGACTGACCGTTATCTGAATGGTATTCCGGAAGACTCACGCATGTCGAAGGGTAGGTTCCTGAAGGAGTCGATGCTCACGCCTGACTTGCTTGAGAAACTGCGTAGCTACAATAGTGTAGCGGAGAGTCGCGGCGAGACTCTTGCAGAGATGGCTCTGGCATGGATTCTGCATCAGAAGGGGGTTACTTCGGTGTTGGTGGGAGCTAGTTCTACTGCACAGTTAGAGAAGAACCTTCGTTGTGTGAATGCAGCGCCATTTGATGAAGAATTATAAATAGAAAAGATGAAAAGGATATTGTTTTTATTGTTGGCTTCTGCGGTGCTCATCGCTCAGGCGCAGGTGGCAGAGGCTCCTAAGGATGTCAATGGTGTGGTTGATAATACTCCCGACAGTATTGCAAAGGCATTGACAGCACGACCTGTTCCCGGGTCCAGCAGGGTAGGTAACAACCCCGTTTTGTTCCTGATAGGCAACTCCACGATGCGCACCGGTACTCTGGGTAATGGTAATAACGGTCAGTGGGGTTGGGGATATTACGCCCACGAATATTTCGACCCGACAAAGATTACGGTAGAGAATCAGGCGCTTGGCGGAATGAGCAGCCGTACCTTTTATAATAAGCTATGGCAACCGATAAAGCAGGCTATCCGTCCCGGTGACTGGGTGATTATCTCTATCGGGCATAACGATAACGGTCCATACGACGAGGGTCGTGCGAGGGCTAGTATTCCCGGTGTTGGTGATGAAACTCTGGATGTGGTTATCAAGGAGACCGGAGAGCATGAGACAGTATATACCTATGGAGGTTATATGCGTAAATATATCAATGATGTAAGGGCTCAGGGTGGTTATCCTATCCTGATGTCGCTGACACCTCGTAACGCATACGATGATAATGGTAAGATTATCCGTAAACCTCATACCCAGTGGCAGATGCAGGTAGCTGCAGAGGAAGGAGTACCATTTGTTGACCTCAATGAGATCTCTGCACAGAAACTCGATAAGTATGGCCCTTGGAAGACTAACTATCACTTTTTCCTGGATAAGATTCATACCAGCCGATTCGGAGCTATGATGAATGCCCGTTCTGCAGCAGAAGGACTGATGGCCAGCCATAACCCCGCCCTTAATCCTTTGAAAGCGATGATGCGCAACGTGGAGCTGCCCGTATATGACGTCACACGTACTGATGGTAAACCTGTGGTTTTCATCACCGGTGACAGTACCGTTAAGAATAAGGATAAGGATGAAGACGACATGTGGGGCTGGGGGGCTGTGGCAAATACAGTCTTTGACGAGACGAAGATAGATATCGTCAATGCAGCAATGGCAGGTCGCAGTTGCAGATCCTATCTTAATGAGGGTCGATGGGAGAAAGTGTATAACAGTCTGAAGCCAGGTGACTTCGTCTTGATTCAGTTTGGTCATAACGATATCAGTCCTATCGACAAACCCAAGTATCGCGGAGCCATAGCCACAGCTGACGACACCTGCCATGTGTATCGCATGCAGGCGGCAAAGGAGGACTTAACGAAACAGAATGTCATCGACCAGAAGCTGAAGAGCAATACTCTGGTTGGCTCATACGAGGTGGTATTCTCTTTCGGCTGGTATCTGAAAAAGTTTATCCAGGATGTGCGTGAGAAAGGAGCCACGCCAATCCTTGTATCGCTGACACCACGTAATGAGTGGCCTGAAGGAAAGATTGAACGTCGTAACGACTCGTATGGCGTATGGTATCGTCAGGTGGTGAAGGATACCGGCGTGGAGTTCGTCGACCTGCATAACCTCGCTGCAGACTTCTACGACAAGAAGTGTGGCAGTAAGGAGAAAGCCAACAAATATTTCAAGAAAGACCATACCCACACATCGCTCTTGGGGGCCAAGACCAATGCCAGGTGTGTGGCTCAGGGCTTGAAGGCCAATAACAGTCCTCTTGCGAAATATCTGAAATCAAAAATAAAATAACGATGAAACGTTTTGCATTCAAGATGCAGCTTAAACCCGGCTGCGAGAAGGAATACGAGAAGCGTCATGCAGAAATCTGGCCAGAACTGGTTAAGATGATTAAGGATGGCGGTGTAAGCAACTACAGTATCTACTGGGACAAGGAGACCAATATCCTTTTCGGATATCAGGAGTGCTCTGGCGACGGCAACTCTCAGGATACGGCCAATGTAGATCCTATAACCCAGAAATGGTGGGACATGATGGCAGATATCATGGAGGTTAACCCCGATAACTCACCAGTAACGATACCTCTCGTAGAGGTGTTCCATCTGGATTAAAACGATAATCCCCGCCATCCGGCGGGGATTATTGTTATTACATATCTTCCCAAGTGTCAAGGTATGTCACATGGGTAACGAGATACTCGTCAACACCGTGCTTTCCGTCGGCACCGCCGATACCAGACTTCTTAACACCTGCATGGAAGCCCTGGATAGCCTCGAAGTGCTCACGGTTGATGTAGGTCTCACCAAACTCCAGTTCGCGGCATGCCTTTACTGCAACATTCAGATCCTTGGTGAAGATTGATGATGCAAGACCGTACTCACAGTCGTTGGCATACTTGATAGCCTCGTCGAGGTCAGAGAACTCTACCAGTGGGATAACAGGACCGAATGTCTCCTCATGGATGATGTCCATGTCCTGAGTGCAGTTGTCAAGGACGGTAGCTGCATAGAAATATCCCTTCTCACCTACACGATGACCGCCACAGAGCAGTTTTGCTCCCTGTTTGATGGCGCGCTCCACCTTCTCTGTAACGCTCTCCAGGGCACGAGCCTCTACCAAAGGACCCATGTCTACGCTCTCGTCTGCGCAGACATCGCCCACCTTGACAGCACTCATCTTCTCAACAAGAATCTTTGTGAAGGCTTCCTTAACCTCCTTCTGAACATATACTCGCTCAGCATTGTTACAGATCTGACCGTTGTTTCCGATACGGCTGTCAACGATCCACTGAGCTGCACGCTCAAGGTCGGCATCCTTCATCACGATGGCTGGAGCCTTACCGCCAAGTTCGAGAGATACCTTGGTGATATTCTTAGATGCTGCGGCCATGATGCTCTCACCGGCACCAACAGAACCGGTAACACTTACGATGTCGATCTTTGGAGAACCGGCCATCTCATTACCGATGACACTTCCCTTACCTGTCACGATGTTGATAACACCTGCAGGGAGGCCAATCTCATCAACAATCTTACCAAACTCAGTACAGTTCTCTGGGGTGAGCTGAGAAGGCTTGATAACGATGGTACAACCAGCGATGAGCGCTGCACCGGCCTTACGTGCGATGAGGAAGAACGGGAAGTTCCAAGGCAGGATACCTGCAACCACACCGATAGGCTTCTTGGTGAGCAGGATGGTCTCGTTAGGACGGTCGGAAGGGATGATCTCACCCTCGATATGACGTGCGAAGGTTGCCATATACTCGAAATAAGCTATGGTGGCACCTACCTCGATAGAGGCCCAGGTACGGGTCTTACCCTGCTCACGCATGATAATCTCTGTGAACTCCTTCTCACGCTTCTTGATGCCCTCTGCCATCTTCAGCAGATAGCCGGCACGTTCGATGGCTGGAGTCTTTGCCCAAGCCTTCTGAGCAGCACGGGCTGCATCCAAAGCACGGTTTACATCTTCAATGGTTCCTTCTGGTTGACGGGAGATAACCTCCTCGGTTGATGGGTTTAATACGTCAATCCACTTGCCGTTTGAGCTCTCGCAGAACTGGCCGTTAATGTACATTTTCAATTCTTTCATAAACGATTGTTGTTTAATGTTTAAGTAGATAAGCTGTTTTGAATTCGTCAGCAAATATACGAATAAAAAGTGGAATAACCATTATTAAATACGTACTATTTTCCATAAATTAATATAAATCGTACGTTTTGGAAACTATTTGAACGATTTTTATGCTTTTATATTAATAA
>Ga0247608_10008026_pt1 | contig 10740 bp, 9 predicted proteins | sample 176DNAGHGlowgp2_FD_193490 | JGI IMG/M metagenome (GOLD analysis project Ga0247608, IMG submission 193490) | Sheep rumen microbial communities from Palmerston North, Manawatu-Wanganui, New Zealand - 1766 DNA GHGlow gp2 | ecosystem: Host-associated > Mammals > Digestive system > Stomach > Rumen ... | reverse complement strand
CGAGGAACGGCATCGGGCCGTCCCCGACTTTCACGTAGAGGTCCTTGATGTCGGCGGTGCCAATCCACAGCGACTTCCTGACGGAGGCCACGCGGGAGAGGACGAGGTTGTAATGGTCGGTGTTGGAGATGTAGGTGAGCATAATACAAGTTGGGGTTATAACAGAGGTGTCATATAGATCGGATGTTGTGGCGGTTGGCACCATCCTGCTCTTGCTTACATTGTACTAATTTGTCATAGATTTTCCGTTTCATAAATCACGTTTCCTAGATTTTTCAAAAAGGTGTTTCTACACCTTTCCAAGATTTTTGAGAATGCAAAAATACACATTTCCGCGTTTTTTGCAATATCCGCAAAGATTTCCTTTAATTACGCGAAATGCGTAACGCGAAATGTGTAAAATGTTTTTTGGCAAATCTACTCCTCGAAACTCATCAGCCCGCCGATGAGGATGCCGAGGACGAGGAAGATGATGACGGCCTCGTTTTACAACTTCTTGTAAAAGACAAACACTTTTCTCGTGCCCTGCTCCACAGAGAAGTTGGTGAGCAACTCCAGTTGGCGGACATAGCCGATGGAGCGTTCACGGATGATTTCAGTGAGAGTAGTGGTAACGGATTCATCTACGGGATTCTCGGAGGTGGTGATGACGAGGTCGGACGTGATGGTGGAGCCGTTGAAGAAGGTGCTGACCTGCCGTTGCGCCTTTACCATAGCCACACGGTTCATATCCGACTCGGAGCTGTAGTTGGCTACAGGCAGCACCACTACGGAGAGGATGTACTCGTTGTCGTAGTCCTGCATCACTTTCACACCCTCGAACGGTGCGTTTCGGTACATCCGTTCCACAAACATCGACAGTTCGGTCTTGTCGTTGTTGAAGCCCTGGGCACCAGCGCACAGCGCGGCAAACAAGAGTGTTAGATTAATCAGAAGTTTTTTCATAATTGTTTTGATTGTTATTTGTTGGATTTTTCTCTCTTTGAAATAAATAATAGTCGCCCTCCCAAACTAACTCATAAATTTTAATTGTAATTGAGAACCATACAAATACCGAGAGCAACAGAATAAGACCTAAAAATATGCTAATGCAGCATACATTATCATTACGAGTATCACATCCCATTCTAATAATTTCAATAAAAATCAGCGGAATCATATTCCTCAGAAATGTTTCCTGGGCTTCTAAAACAGGAATGTTCATTAAACAACCATTCTTTGCTATTGAATAGTAAGCTCGAACGTATTCATCATCAATACTTATATCTGAATTGATTTCTGGAATAGGGGTTTGATCGTTCTCTTTTTTTAGTTCATCATAGAAGTGTTTACGCGCATAACTCTCCATGCACTTATTTCTTCTCAAATGTAATAGTTTCACTACCAATTCCATCAATTTATGGTAACATAAACCGGTTAGATAGCTTAAAATAGCTATTAAAATGCCTGCAACTGGACAATCGACATTTAGATTGAAGAAATGGAAAAACCAAAGAATTACGAATCCTGGAATCAAAATAGCCAGAAAATCATACAACGATAATTTTGAAAAACTATTCATATATTATTTTTTTAACTTGTATTAATTTACTCTTTTTTTCTCGCTTTCAACACCTTGTCATACTCTTCACTAATCCAACACTCAAACATTTCCGCTTTCGATTTAAAGTATTTGCCATTCTTTTCCCATTCTTTGGCAAGTTTATCATTGAGTTTAAAAACAACATCTAAGACATCCGCATAATAATACTTGCCTTTATGCTCATTGATCCTGTTCACGACAGATTTTAAATCTTCGTTGGATGTGAGCATGGATTTCTTAAAATTCAGCTGTTTGCTGTTAACTAGGATTACCTCAATGGCTTTCTTATCGGCCATCATTGATTTAAGGTTGTTAAGCTCCATAAGATAGGCTGATTCCTCTTGGCTAAACATTTGGTCGAAGTCCTCGCGAGAGTGAAAGAATTCTGAGACGGTTTGATATTCCTTTTCTCGGCAGTCGCAATCAGGCAACGTGTTATGGATAAATGCCATGTCAAAATCCAAACGATGTTTGTATTTGCAACGGCACTCTATGTATGATTTGTCAGCATCTTGTTTTTTAGATGGGTTTTGAGTGAAATAGATTTCTGTGAAACGCTGCGGGTCATCGAGTATTAGTTTTTCATAAACTTCCTTTTCAACCTGTTTCTGCATTTTAGGGAGATTCGCTGTTTTCGTGCGCAACTCGTTGGTGAGTTCTTCTATTTTTCCGAACAGATTGATAGAAAGGCTGTCCTTGAGTGTTCGTTTTTGTAGATTGTATGGATAATTTAGCAATTGCGCATTTGCCTCATTGATTTTGTCCTGCAACGACTGGCTCATCTGCTTGAACTCAAGAGAATCCTTTTTGTAACGTTCCACCAATTGTGATTTCTTATCACTTATGATTAGCAATAATGTGTGCAAAGTGTCTCTCAAAAAAACATCATTGTTTGGCAACTCAGAAGATAGCGTATATGCTATACGGTTCTCGTTATAGTTGTAAGGATATTGCTTTAGCAATGTGTTGTATTCATTGACAGCTTGCTGTAGCGTGTCATTGTAAAGAGGCAGTTTAGACTGTGTTTGGACAATCTCTTCATCAGCCTGACTGCTATTATTTGATTCATGTGGTGCAGATTCGTTGCTAGTATTATAAATTATTTTATCGGCAATAGGCTTGCTGACAGAAATGTGAGTGATTTTTGAGATTTCCTCTTGAGTATAATATAAGGTGGCTTCAAAAACTATATCCATTATCAATCCTAAAGAGTACCAAGTTCTAGGAATATTATTTTCAAGATTATGCCGACTAATCTGGAAAATAGAACAAGCATAATCTTCTTCATCAAAATGGTATCCATTTTTCCACGACAGACTAATTTGTCTTAAAGGATGATCCCAATCTCGGCGATTACCAGAATAATTTGGTATATCACCTATACCTTTAATAGCAAGTAAGGGTTCGTTTTTTGGGGTTCCGATATTTAATTTAGCAGATAATATTCGCGTACCCTTTTTCAGAAGTTCTGATTTTGTACGCCCTCTAAGAAATGTTTTTAAATTATAAGTTTCAAGAAAATTATCAAAAAGCAACCAAGGAGGATTTATGTAGAAATGCTTTATTGATTCACTTGCAAGGCGGTCACAAGTTTCTTTGCATTCAACAATATTATTAAATTTATTATCCCAAAAGATTTCGAATTCATGTAAATTATCCTTAATAACAAAAGGACAAAGAGTGTCTATTATTTTTGAATAAAATTGTAGTAAAGTCCCAATCGATTGTTTTGAACGAAATGTAAGTACAATACAGTTATCATTATAATCGACCCACTCTAAAGGTGTTCTTTTTTCTATTATTTCTTTATACTTTTTACATATTGGAACTTTAATTTTAAAAAATTGAAGATTGATTTTCTCATACTTAGAAATAACATTATCATCTAAAGTGATTTTTTTAAGAGTATTCAGAAGAATATCTAAAAAGACATCAAAATTTTCATTGCCTTTGAGAACTACTTGTAAATTTTGTTCAATCAATGAAAATGTTCTTTCTTGACCAACAATCTTATCCCTACACTTTTGGCATTGATCATAGGAAGTTTGTTTGTTTACTTCAATGTTTGACAATTTCGGCTCTTCCAATTTTATTTCATAGTTAAACAGCGATGGCAGCATCTCTTCCAACTGCTTACAAAGGATCTCAACCGCTTTTTCTTCAGCCTGTTTATCAAACACCATCTTCTTGATGCTCATGGCGAAAAGGCCGCCTTTCAGTTCGGCTTCCATACCCTTGCTTTCGGCAAAAGAGACCAGTTTGTCAATACTCACTGTGGCCGAAAGGGTAACAAACGTGTTACCGTTTGGCATCTTGTTCTCGCTCACATACTCGTACTTTTGAATATTGCCCGAGGAGAGTGACACTATCTCATCCGCAACCAACTGGTCGTTCAGCACAGTGGTGTTGGCTGACACAAAGGTGCCGTATGCTTGTTCTATAGCACTGCGCAAGGCTTTGAAGGTGGCCTCTTCCTTGTCTTTACCTTCTCCTGATACCACCAAACTCACTTCATTTTGCGCCCAAAGGGTGCAAGTTGCCATACACAAGGTAACTATGGTCATTATTTTTTTCATTACAATCATAATTATTGTTGTTTTGGAATTCTACCATATTACAAATTCCCATTCCGGTTGGTTTTGAGCGAAAGCTATTGCCACATCCTTGGCCGCCTGTATGCCCATCCGCCTCAACTCCTGCTCGTTTCGGGTGGCCTCGCGCTCCTGTTGCACGCGGTCGTTGTATTGGCGGAGCTGGAACTGCCAGGCACGATCCTCGTCACGTTTGATTTTTGCCGTGATGTCGCTGATAAGTCTAGAGACTTCTCCCTGGCAGTCGGCGGCAGGACTAATCTGTCGTAAGTAATTTGCTGCTTCCTCCGCACCAACTTCATCCTGAGATTGTGCCCACGCCGCTCGCGCAAATTTCAGCAATTGCCGTCCATCCGTATTAATTTTGGCCTGCCAAATCTGCACCATTGCATTCTGGCAGCGGGCGTAGCAGTCTGTACCAATATCGGGGACACATGCCAACCTGTAGATGGCCTCGTCATACTGTTGCCGTTTGGCCAGTCCCTGCACTTCCGCATAGATGGATTCGCAATGCTGTTGGTAATACTGCACAATCTTACCTTTTGCCTGCTCCAGAAAATTGGCAACCTGTTTGTCGTTCTTCCTTATCTGCTTGAAAGCCTCCATATAGGCTTTTGTGAGATTGGTTCCTATGCCCACTGCTGTCAGTGAGGTGGATGCGAAGAGTTTGTTATCCACTGCATCACCCACCTGTAACGTAATGCTCAAAGTCTGCGAAATCCGTTGCGGTGGTCCTGCCACAATGTCCTTCTGCAACACATCCACCTTCGCGGTGAGAATAAAGCGGTCGCAAATCACCATGTCAGCTGTTTCGTTTTCTGTAGCTATATTTTCGAGCTGGTTCTCCAGGAATTGTAACGCTGCTTCGGGAATCTCACTGTTTTTTGGCATATATACGCACAACGAGACATTTGCGTCCGATTGCGCTATCATATAGGATAGAAAACCTGTCATCAGGAGTGCTATAAAGATTATTCTTTTCATATCATTGTTTTTTAGATGTTGCTTTTTTACTTTTCACCCAAAACAAGGATAGCCTCGCCAAGACCACGAATCATCACTTTGGCGGTGATAAGAAAGGGTTCCTTTTTAAGGTATCGTTGTAATTGTACTGCGAAGGCGCGGGCATCCAAAGCTTTGCCATTGGCATCGCACAACGGAATCATCACTTGCTCAAACTGGGCGAAATTCTCTGTGCCATCGGTGAGATTGTACTGGCCGTTTACCGTGTTGGAGGCCATCCATTCGTCTATCCAATCTGTAAGTTCTTTGTCATTAAACTCGGTTTCGAGATTTTTGTCCCAATTGTCCCAACATCTTATGGTCAGTACAATCTCCCTGCCGTTGGTCTCCATCCGGTTGTACCACGAGGTCAGTTGCTTGTCAAAAGTGGTAATATTGTCGCGGATAGTATTGGCTAAAAGACGAGGGATGATTTCTTCGGAGGCTGAGCTGGTGCCGCTATAGGTGGCGATGCGTTTGCTGGTGTAGGTGTCGAACGCTTCAATGGTGAACGAAACGGAGTGCCCGACAGCTTCTTTGTTCACTTTCCACCAAATCTGTAGCAGAATGTCCGCTTTCACGCGCCGTTTGAGCACATCCAACGGTGATTCAGAAAGATAGGATCTGCTTGTGGTGCTGGTGGTCACGTTGTCCTCCTGCGCACGGGCAGTGATGGCTTTCAGTTCCTGTTCTGCATCCTTGACACTGTAGCCGAAATCGGTGAGCAACGCACCCACGTTTGCAATCACCATCGGCAGCTCCGAGTCCTGTTGGAAAGCGGTCAGATAGTCTGGTATTTTCACTTCCGTCCCTTGATTGTCGTAAGTTGTCATAAAATAGCGGGCGGCACACCAGTTGTCGCTTGGCAGTATGGTGAGGGTGGGTTTCTTGACGGAACCTTGTCCGTATCCATTTTGTGTGATGGCAGTGAGAAAGCAGAGCATCACCAAAAACATTGTTATCTTTTTCATAATATCCTGATATTATTGTACAAAAACTGCGCTACTTGTCAATTACAGTTAATTGCCTACTCTGTTGAACGCTTTTCGGCGGGGCGTTGGTTCTAATATGCATAATCCCCGTTCTGTTTCACAAAACTTCGGGCTATCTCGTATGCTGTTTGGTAGTCTTTTTTCTCATACTGATAGTAGCTCCACGCAGAAGTGATCACATGGTAGATACCCCTGCCTCCATTTTCTGAATAGCTACTGCCGTATTGCGTCTTGACGTTGTTGATGTTGAAGATTTTTGCCAGTTCCACCCCACTCATTACAAGGTTGTTTGCAGTCAGGTCATGGGCCAGCGTTGCGATGATATGAAATTTGTTATCTCTTGAAGATTTGTCCACGCATGCTACCGTTTCGTCTTCCCAATCATCAGGGCCTTTGGGCAAAGATTTCCATATCATATAATTTGACAGATCTTGAATGATGGAATTAACATAGTTGCCAATACCTATGCCGCTATAGAGTCCCATCCAAGTGGGATGCGGAAGTTTGAATAAATGCGTGTCAGTATTCCGTAAATAATAATAGTCATACGGGATGCCCTCTTTGTGTGCGATTTTGAGAATGTTGCTCTTATTGCTTGGGTCAATGTTATAAATATTGCTCAATGACTCATCACTTATGATGCTGTTGACATCTGTTCCACTGGATAACAGGAAAATAACTTTGGGATGGCATGAATTGATAATGTGATTCAAATCATCAAATTTTGCGCTGGCATTCTTCACTTGTTCCCAATCTGCGAGATTGGCACCTTGTCCTTTGCTACTTACTTCAAATCTTTCAATTGAATTGGCGTTAGCCCAGACAAAACTCTTCAGCACGTCCAATGCATTTCCGTTTTTACTATTCGCTGAGGTTAAATCCTTAAGATCCACTTTGTAGAATTCCGAAAAGAATTGAAGAACAAAGCCCCAAAAGGTGGCATGTAGATTGTCTGCCCATTTCAGAAATTCCAAACTGTCAATACAGCTATCTGTGTCCATCAAATATTTTTCCGGAGACATTTCCATGAATGATTCCATAGAATTCCAACCGTATGTTTCAATGCCACAAAAAGCAAATTTATACTTGGCACGACAATAGTTGCTGCCCACTCCTGGGAAATGAGGGCCGGTGACACCCTGCACATTTACTCCTTTGACTTCTTTCTTGAAATCTTCAATAAGCTGGGAATATTCGCAATTCCTTCGGTCGATCACATTGGGTCTTTCCATATTTTTGAATGTTTATTAAAAAGTCATATTTGACAATACGAAAACAGCGCACCCCTTCCGCCCTTCAGGTAGAAAAGGCATCGCCAAACGCCACGAGACACTGAAAAACCGAAAAGAGTACGCCTATGGCAGACGTACCTATTAGTATGTCCTGTCTCTGAAATTTGGCGATTTCTTTCTACAGACACACCATAGCTTACGCTATCTTCAAATACGCTGCAAACATACAAAATATTTCTGTTCGGCATACTCTTTTCCTTTTTTCGCCCGCAAAAATAGAATATAGCTGCGCCATTCCATAGCACAGTGTTTTCTGCGATGGGAAATGTGTGACGGGAGATCACCATAGAACCATAATGGTCGCTTGCCTGTTTCATACGGCAAAAATAACCATTCGCGCTTTGCGCACGTTGGTTCTATTTTGTTCTAATTCGGCGGAGACTGCGGGGTTGCCCGCACATTGTTACTGTCTTATTCAGCCGCAAAGACATAAAAAATATCGGATTTGGCTAATTTGATATTTCTTATTCAGCCAAAAGTGCATTGTTTGTATTGGATTTGGCTGGATAAGACCCTGCGACCCTACCGGTTCTTCACACACCTGACGGAACGCCCGGTGCGTTTGAGACTTCCGTGATAGATTCCGAAAACAGGCATGTCATGATCGACATAGCGGTAAGGGGCCTTGTAGGTGCTGTACTCTGTCGAGGTCCAGAAATAGGCGCTTTGATGGAAGTAGTTGTTTTCGCCGCCGATGACATCGCCGGCAGGGAGCGCGGAGAATCCCGTGGCATTGTTCGTGGCACGGTCGTGACCGGGAGAGTGCAGAAGATGCGCCTCCTCGCTGGAAAATTCATCCCAGCTGGAAGTGTCGGCCAACGCTTTGCCGATGTGCGAGCCTTCGTTGTCGCAGACATATCGGTCGATGCTGCTCACGTGCGACTCCAAATCGTTGAACTCGGGCACGCTGGGCAGGTGCCAGCCGTCGGGACATACACCCTGCACTCCACTCGGGTTGGCGTCGGAGGGGGATTCTTTTCCGATGGCAGCTCTCCAGTTGTAGAGGTACCCATAGACCGCCACATTCCGTTTGTCGTGGTTCGGATAGTAGCGATAGGGTTCGGAGTCGGAGTATTTCGCCGTGTCTATCGGCACGGGGGTGCCGTCGGCGTAGCGCGTGGTGCGCAGGTTCTCGCGCATCCAACATTGGCATCCGATTTGCACGGTGGTGTAGGTGTTGCCATCAATGTCGGTCACCGTGGGCGCATCCGGACAAGGGCGACCGTCGAACTCGCCGGCCCTGAATCGCGCCTGCAACATCGCTTCGGCATCGGCACGGCGCAACCGCACCCAAAAGAGGGCAAAAACCGATACTGACAGTAGCAGTAATGTCGCAACCAACGCCATCTTGCGGCGGCGTATGCCGGTCAGCACGTCATCGGCGGTGTCGGGGCGGGCGTTGCGGTCTGCGCGGGTGCAGCGACGGGCAGCGCCGCGCCAGAAAAAGGCTCCGGCGGGCATCATCTCGCGCAGGATGGCCCCCGCCGCGTAAAGGTCGGCTCGGCCGTCGAGCGTTTCTCCGGACTGTTGCTCGGGCGACATGTACTTGGGCGATCCGACGGGCTGTTTGAGCACGGCAGAGTCATCGCTGTCGGCCAACCCGAAATCGATAATTTTCACATTGCCGCCGTTACGCGTGATAAGGATATTGCTGGGTTTCAGGTCTCGATGGATGATTTGCAGACCATGAAAGTAGCGCATCGCCTCCATCAGCTGCCGGGCCACCCGCTTGCGCGCAGCTAACGACGGCTTGGCGTTCAGGAAGTCGGTGAGCGTGACACCGTCCACATATTCCATCACGATGCAATCTCCGACCACCAGGTCGTTTTCGTGGGAGAAGAACCGCACAATGTTGGGGTGGTCCATCCGTTTCCCCAACTGGAACTCTCGGGCCAACAGTTCGCGGCGTACGAGGTCGTCGCGGAATTCGGGGCGCAAAGCCTTGAGCACGAACCACTGTCCTTTGCGCCGGGCCTTGTAGAGCACATTGATTGCGCCTTCCGCCAACAGAACATGCCCTGTAAACACATCCGACAACTCGAGGTCGTCGGCCGTCACTTTGCCCGATGTGGAGATGTTGTCGTTCATAGGCGCGGCTCTTTCCTTAATTTCACTTCTCCGAGGCCTCCCCGCTTGCCGACCACGAAGACGGAGGCTGGCTCGTCACCGTGTTTGAAGTCGTAGAGGTAGAGCGGTTGTCCTACAATAAAGCAGCCGCAATGGAAAGTGTCGCCGATTTGGAGCTTGGAGTTCACGGATTCCGTCACCTCGAAGTGCCCCTCGCCCAAATGCAGGAACCGGCATCGGCGGTCGGGCTGCCACGTCACCAATACGCTGGCGTCCTTTGCGATGTCGTTGGCGTAAAGGGTGTCGTTGAGGACGTAATGGGAGGTCTCGCCATGGGTGGCGTGATGTTGCAGGAAGTCTTGCCAGTCGTGGAAGCCCACACAGCGAGCCAGCAACGAGAGCGTTGTCGCGTTGGTGGAGCCGTAGCCCTTCACGTAGCCCCAGATGCGCTTGAGGGTGGAGTCGCTCAGCGTGTCCTGGCAGCGCACGGCAATCGTTTCTCTGAGAAAGGCGAAATCGGCGGGTGTGGTGACATTCCGTCCTATGGATTGCTCAATTATCTGGCGCAAAGCAGCTATTTCATTGTCGTAGGATTCTCTCATCGTCTTGTATTATAATTGGGCGGCAAAAATAAGAAAATTAGAAACTACTTCACGGATGAAGATACATTTTGGAATGTCCGTCCCACCTTCGACTTCATCCAAGAGCTGCTCTCTCTCGGCATCACCGCCGAGGTGCTATCTCCCAAGACGTTGCGCAACGAGATCGCCCGCATCGGCAAGACGGTCTGGAAGCACAACGGCAAGTAAAAAAAGTCCGGCATGGAAACCTCCTCCCATACCGGACTATAATTACAAATTACTAATTACTAATTACAAATTATTTCAGCCCTCTGTTCTTCAGCAGCGGCTCGATGGACGGCTCCTGCCCGCGGAAAGCGAGGTAGAGGTCGTGGACATCGGCAGTGTTGCCGCGCTCCAGGATGTTGGTGCGGAACGAGGTGGCCGTGGTCGGGTCGAAAATGCCGTGGTCCTTGAAACACTGATAGGCGTCGTTGTCTAACACCGCAGACCAGGTGTAGCTGTAGTAGCCCGCGCCATAGCCGCCGGCGAAGATGTGCTGGAAGTACGGACTTCTGTAACGGGAGATGATGGACGGGATCAGACCGATCTTGGCCATCTGCTGCTCCTCGTAATCAGGCAATTGGATGCTGA
>Ga0247608_10008023_pt1 | contig 10741 bp, 7 predicted proteins | sample 176DNAGHGlowgp2_FD_193490 | JGI IMG/M metagenome (GOLD analysis project Ga0247608, IMG submission 193490) | Sheep rumen microbial communities from Palmerston North, Manawatu-Wanganui, New Zealand - 1766 DNA GHGlow gp2 | ecosystem: Host-associated > Mammals > Digestive system > Stomach > Rumen ... | reverse complement strand
TGATTGATGGTTTTAAAGGCTATTTGTTCTCTGGAGAGTATGTCAGAAACAGTTTATTAAGAATAGTCACAGGCATTAAAGTTTATAGCATAGCCAAAGCTATGCTTGCTAAAGTAGATTTGCCAATTCCATCAATTCAAGAGCAAAAAGAGATTACCACCATTCTTTCGAAAGTTGATGAAGCAATAGCATCAGTTCAGAATAGCATTGCTGCTGCAGAACGACTGAAAAAGAGCCTCATGCAAAACCTTCTTACAGGTAAAATGAAGCCTGATGGCACTTTCCGTACACCCGATGAATTCTATATTGACGAGAAGTTTGGTAAAGTTCCTGTTGGATGGGAAGTGAAAAGAATCAAGGACTTTGGAGAAATACAAACGGGCAAAACTCCTCCAACTGATGAACCAGAAGTGTTTTCTGACAAAGAAAATGGTTTTATGTTCATAACTCCAGGAGATTTAGACGTAGCGAAATATATAGAGGAAACTGAAAGATATGTTTCAGAAAAAGGTATAAGATATAGTTATGTCCTTCCAAAAGGTTCTGTTTGTGAAGTCTGCATTGGCTCAACGATTGGTAAAATTGGTATTACGACAGCAAAATGTTGCTCAAATCAACAAATAACATCTGTCATAGTGAATAATGAACATGATGCAGAATACCTGTATTATGCAATGTTGTCAAGAAGAGAGCATATCAAAAGTGTTGCAGGCATCAATGCTACGCCACAAATCAACAAAAGTGGATATTCCAAATACAGAGTGCTATGTCCCAAAGATAAATTGGAACAAATCGCAATCGCAAAAAGGATAAGTTCTGTAGATAAAAGCATAAATGAACAAGACCAAAAAATTAAATCCTTAAAGCGATTAAAGATGTCCTTGATACAGAATTTACTGACAGGAAAAGTAATAATGAGAAATAAATAAAATATGTTAATTATGAAAGATAATATTCTGTTTAAAAGTATCGGAAATCGAAAGTTTGTCATTGAACTAAGATTTAACCATAAAGCGACTCTTTCAGATAAGAAAGGGGCGATTATTGAGAATATCAAATCTCTAAATTTCTTTTCTCCATTACATTGGGAAATGGGGGTTGCGAATGTAAACTTATGGGAAGGAACAAAAAAAGAAGATACTAGAAATCTTATTATAATTGAATTAAATCGATTGTGCTTTATCAGTAGTAAGATTGATTCTGTTGATTCATACTATAATTATTTTTGTAAGATCTATGAATGTGTCGAAAAAGAATTAGGAGGTTTAGACATTCAACGTATTGGCTGTAGAATTCAGGGAACATATAAAGCAAAATCCACAGATTTTAATTCTATTTTTAGTGAAATGCAGAAAGGATTCCCAAGCCTGTTCTACCTTCAAGATTTTCCTGCAACCGACTTACTTTTTCAGTTAAATTATAAAAATGGAATGTATAACATTGGCCCCGTAAAAGAGAAAAAAGATGCCTTTGTCGAAAGTAATTTCCCTGAGCCATATCGTATACATCATGTTGGTTTCGCAATAGACACTGATAATTATTTAACGAATGAAACATGCCCGATTAACGATAAGAAATTGATAAAAGACACTTACGTATTGTCACTATCTGTTGAAAAAAAACTGTTTGACAATTTAAGTACTTTGTAATATGGGAGGAAAGAAGAAAAAATATAGTATAGAGACACCTCCTAAGATAACCTCTCAGGAGGAATATGATTTGAAAAAAAGTTTTTCTAAACTTAACCAATATCGTAGTTCTAACAATTATCAAACTGTTACGGATAATGAACGAGAAAATCGTCCTTTGCCCAACAACAGTAATTTATCCCATGAACAAATCTATGGAGCACTAACGAATGCTGTTGGTGATACATATTTTAGACTGGAAGAGAAAATAAGTGCTCTTTCAGACAAAAATGAAACAGCTCATGGAGATCTCAGAAAAGAATTAGAAAGCAAGATTGATAAATTGAAAGTTGATATTGAAAAACGAATTGACGAAATAAAAAGTGATAAAAAATGGCTAATTGGTCTTGTTGTTACTATTGTTTTGGCAATAGTGGGATATTTCATTTTCCCATATCAAAAAGCAAATAAAAATCGAGAAGAAATTATTGAAATTCGAGCAATTATTGATGAAAATGTCAAGCCTTCCATTAATAGGAATTCTCAAGCAATTGAGAAGAACTCAGAAGAGATAAATAACAACACAAAAAATATTCATCAATTACAAAATCAACAATCAAAAAGGCATTCTACTCAATAGCGGATACTTCATAATATTAATACATTAAAGTATGAGCAAGCTACACGAACAAAAGCCTGTTGAGGCAAAGGTGACAGAATGGCTGTCGAGGATGGGCTGGACACCGAAGACGGCTGAGGATTTAAAGCCTTATAACCGCTTGCAGATGAATGCGGTGATTGAGCCTATTCTGGTGGAAAAGGTGATGGCACTGAACGACATCAAAGAGAAGACGGCTGTGGCTGCGGTGGATTTGCTGCTCAACAACCTGCGGAATCCAAGTCCGATAGAAGGAAACGAGAATTTCCTGAATCAGTTGGTGGATGGCGTGACGATGACCATAGATAAAGAGGATAGGACCATTCGCTTTATAAACTTTGAAGATATTTGGCAGAATAGTTTTATCGTTACCAATCAATATACCGTTCAACAGGTTCGTGTAGATATTTGCTTGTTGGTGAACGGTATCCCTCTGGTGCCCATAGAGGCGAAACAATGTGCCAGACGGGGAACAAACTGGCTTGAAGGAGTTCGGCAGTTCGATACATACGACAGACGAAGCGACAAACTCTTTATGGCACATCTGTTTGGCGTAGCCTGCAATGGACGTCTGTGCAAATATGGTATTCCTGGAGCTTCAGCTTCATACTTCAATGAATGGAAAGACTCTGTAATAGCTAACAGATATCCCAATCCGATTCTTGACCCGGAGAATGATTTGTGCCGAACATATAAGGACGAAGAAGACGGATTGATGCACTTCGATGTAGAACGTCTGCCGAATGGGAATCTGCTGGAGCAGATGAAGTTTGGTATCATTGGACTTCTACAGCCTGAGCGCGTGCTTGACATTCTACAGCATTTTATCGTATTTGAGCGTGATAACAGAAAAATCATCAAGAAAGTGGCACGCTATCAGCAGTTAAGGGCTGCTAATAAGATTGTAGAGCGAGTGACCCATACAGACAAGAAGCAGGGAGTCATCTGGCATACGCAAGGCTCAGGAAAGTCGCTCACCATGCTCTATACGGCCTATAAACTTCGGAAAGCTGAAGAGCTGGACGACCCGACTATTTTCATAGTGGTTGACCGTAAGGACTTGAAAGACCAGATGGGCGATACGTTCTTAGACTGTGTTTTCCCCAATGCCCGTCAGGTGATGAGCGTAGGTGACTTGAAGTCTATTATCAAGGATAAGCCTGCCGGTGTCTTTATCACTACCATTCAGAAATTCAACGAACTGGGAAGTATTGTTGATGACAGAGGAAACGTGATTGTGCTGATTGACGAAGCACACCGTACGGAATATGGTGACTATCAGATGGAACTGCAGGCTGTCTTGCCTAATGCCAAACGGTTTGCATTCACTGGCACACCTATACCCAAAACACATCGTGAGTTTGGCATCAAGGACGAGAACGGCAAGATAGAATACTATCTGGATAAGTACAGCGTTATTGATGCCATCAACGATGGAGCCACCAAGCCCATCAAATATACGCTTGGGCCTTCGCAGTGGTTCCTTGATAAAGAGAACTTGAAGAAGGGCTACGAAGAAATTACGGCTGACTTGGAAGAAGATCAAAAGAGACAAGTTGAGCAGAAAGTACAGCCGTGGAAAACGCTGATGAAGAAACATGAGCGAATAGAGGTATTAGCAGCAGACATCGCAAAAGACTTCAAGGAACGATTGGAACCACAAGGATTCAAGGCCCAGGTGGTAGCCATTGATAAGGAAGCCTGTGTGCTATACTATAATGAACTGCTGAAATACTTCGACAAGTCAGAGTTGCAGATTATCTTCTCTACAGGCCAGTATGAAACAGGAGAGCGATATGATTTGTTCTCACCGTTCTACCTGACAGATAAAGAACGAAAGCTGTTGATTGAGAAATTCAAGAAACGTATCACACAAGAGGAGCAAGCAAAGGGCAATAATCTGAAGATATTCATCGTTTGCAATATGCTATTGACAGGCTTTGATGCACCTATTGAACAGACTATGTATTTAGACAGTCCGTTGCGTGACCATAACTTGCTGCAAGCGGTGGCAAGGACAAACCGTCCGTACGATTATGGTGAGGGAGAGATAAAACTCACAAAAGAATTTGGACGGATAGTCGATTATGTAGGCGTGTTCCAGAATTATAAGGAAGCCTTGAACTATGATCCTCAGGATATAGGTGAGTTTGAAGATGTGGATTCCTTGCTGAAGGAATTCCCCAAAGTGCTTGACATTGCCTTTAAGCATTTTGAGGGAATCGAACTGGAAGACAGCTATGAGTCTCAGATTGCCATTATCCGAAAGTTAAGTGAGATAGACCACGGACAGTTTGAGAACGAATTCCATCGTGTCGTACAACTATGGGAAGCCATCAGCCCAAACCCGGGACTTCGCATATATCGCACAAAGTATCAGTGGTTGGTGACTATCTATGAGCTCTATATGGAGGAGTTCCGTCGTATTGACTTTGATGCAGAATTTTATGCTGCTCAGACAAGGAAACTACTGGAAGAAAGTACTATGTTGCTCGACTTTAGAGGTCACATGCCAGAAATTGCTATTGATGTGGACTATTTGACGAAACTGCAAGAAACGAAACTATCACCCAGCGACAAGGCTGAGAAGATTATACGTGACATTGAAACAATGATTAGAACGAATCAGAATAACAGTGCTATCTATATCGAATTCCAAGAACGATTGGATGTCTTAATTCGACAGAAGAATGCCAACGCTATTGAGATAGAAGGATTGTTGAAGAAACTGAGTGAGCTCTATACAGAAGTGGACGAAGCTATTGAGATTCCAAAAAAGATGGGCTTTGACAACAAAGGAACATTTGAAATCTATCAGAATATTAAGAATCAGATGAAGGATTTCAATGAAGAATTGGTAAGAGAATTTTCTGAAGAGTTGACGCGTAAGATTCTCTCAAAGATATATATTGGATGGCAGGAAGTGACGCAAGAATATAACAGGATGGAAGGCGAAGTTGCCTTGTTAGCCGCTAATCCGAAATATGATTCCTTGAATCTTGATATCGATGGAGAATTGGGTAAGACATTGATGAAATCCATCTTAAGAAATTTTAGTTTGAACTGATGACGTTACCAAGTAATTATATAGTAGAACATAGGAATGTAAAACATGCCCGTCTTCGAGTACATGAAGATGGCTCCGTGTGTCTGTATGTCCCACAAAACTTTACAGAACAGGAAATCAGCAAGGTCTTGGAAATGAAAGCCTCATGGATCGCATCGAAACAACAGTATTTTCGGCAAAAGGGCAAAATCCTATTGCGGCGGAATGAACTATTGTTGTTTGGAAATCGTTATGCTTATTTCTATTTTTCACAATATAAGAATAAGGTTGTCGTTAATGAAGAGAGCAGAACCATTCAGGCAAGGAGGAATTTGCTTGATAAGAATGTTCAAGAACAATGGCTAAAAAGCGTTGCGAAGAAATACATCTATCCAAGAGTCGCAGAGTTGTCAGAGAATCTAATGTTGCCATTTAATAGACTATTTCTTAGAAGTCAAAAAAGTAAATGGGGTAACTGCTCAGCAGACAAGAATATTTCCATCAATTGGCGCATTATCAAAGCCCCCGACTTTGTCATAGACTATGTGATTATTCACGAACTATGCCATATCCTGATAATGAAGCATACTGTGAAGTTTGAGACTTTACTCAATTCTCATTGCCCAGATTACAAACAGGCACAAGCATGGTTAGAAAAATACGGAAATAGTTTGTAAAGATGAATAGAATTGTACTCATAGGTAATGGCTTTGACTTGGCTCATGGGCTCAAAACTAGATATGAAGACTTCATAAACTGGTATTGTGACCTTAGAGTATATGGGTTTGTTGGCAATTTGTCAGATATTTCAAGTGACATTTTATGCTCTTTCCAAGACTTACGGCACCAGGTTTGGAATGTCAATGCGCAAGCAAATGGTTTCAACCTGAATCATGCAAAGGGGAAGGACATTATTGACTATCTAATTAAAAATAAGGAGTCTTTTAAAACAACGATGTCGCCATTCTTTGATAATATCTATAAAAGCATCGAAACAAAGGGGTGGGTAGACATCGAAAATGAATATTACTATTTACTTAAGAAATATTCTATAGAAGAATCTGCAAAAGACAATTTGCATGAACTAAACCTCCAATTGCAATATATCCAATCGTGTTTGACGGAATACTTGATGAGGTGCCAACAAGGGACAAATATCATTAGTGAAATAGCAGAAAAGATTTATTCTCCTATAAAATTGTCGGATATTTCAATTGCAGGGCAGAGTAGCATAATTGAGCACATTCAAAAGTGGTGGCTAATACAAAATGACAACGTGTTGCAGGAAAAAGCCAATAGATACAATGATAACTCCCTCATTGAGGGGGTAAAATCTTACAAGTACAATTTGGAGCATAATATCTATAATATGGAATATCCCCGATTGTTTATGCTGCCTGATTACATAATGCTGTTAAACTTTAATTACACCAATACCGCCGATATGTATTCGAAATATACGGTGTCATTTGTCAATCACATTCATGGAACATTAGAAAAACCAGAGAGTATGATTTTTGGCTATGGGGATGAATTAGACGACAATTTCAAGAAACTTCTTGATTCGAATGAGAATGAATGCTTACGTAATGTGAAGTCAATAAAGTATCAGGAATCAGACAACTATCGAAATGTTTTAGGATTCATAGAATCTGCCCCCTTCCAAGTTTGTATTATGGGACACTCTTGCGGTAATTCAGACCGTACATTGCTTAACACACTTTTTGAACATAAGAATTGCATTTCCATCAAGCCTTATTATTATATTAAACAAGATGGAACAGACAATTATCTTGAACTTGTTCAGAATATTAGCAGAAATTTCACGGATATGAAACTAATGAGAGACAGGGTGGTGAATAAAACGTATTGTGAGTCGCTTGTGAAATGAAAATAATAAAAAATCAAGAATATGTATATACTTGACAAGGAGACCAATCAGTTAATTACTGCAGAACCGACAACGTTTAAGGAGCAGAAACTTAAAGAGCGTCAGCATTTGCAAGAGTGGATAGCGAAAAATCCAGAAGTGTTGGGAGAAGAACTGCTCGTCATCCAGAAAGAATTCGACGGGTTTAGTGACACTCATGAGCGACTCGATTTGCTTGCTTTGGATAAGGAAGGTAAATTGGTAATCATAGAGAACAAACTTGATGATTCTGGCCGTGACGTGACCTGGCAAGCTATCAAATATGCTTCATACTGTTCGAGTATGTCGCAAGATGAAATAGTGTCTATCTTTGCCAAATACCTCAATACTACAGAAGATGTTGCAAGGGAGAAAATGCTTTCCTTCTTCGACAAGGAAGATATGGATGACATAGAGTTGAATTCAGAGAACTCTCAGCGCATCATTTTTGTCGCAGCAAACTTTAGAAAAGAAGTTACTTCGTCAGCTCTTTGGCTTCGTAACTTTGGCATCGACATCTGCTGCATCAAAGTATCACCCTATATGTACCATGGAAAGGTGATGGTGGAGTTCGATCAGATTATCCCTATTAAAGAGGCCGAGGAATATACCATTAAGATTGCTGAAAAGAAGAAAGTAGAGTCGCAAAAAGCTGAGAATAAGAAGCGAAGCGAAAATGGAAGACTTGAGTTCTGGCAGCATTTCGTGGAGTACAATAAACAGAAAAATGGTCCCTACTCAGGCTCTACCGCTAATTCAGACAGTTGGATGGGCAAAGGGGGAGTTGGTATTGGTGGTGCTTCAGTGAACATTTGTATCAGCAAAGTAGCTTGCCGCGCGGAAATTTACATCAATACAGGTGTGCGTGAAACGAATAAGCGTATTTACGATTTCTTTTTCAGCCATAAGAATATAATAGAAAATGAACTTGGTGAAATGAAGTGGGAACGACTGGATGATAAAGTGACGTGTCGGATTAGTCAGGCGAAAGATGTCAGTTATTTGCAAGAAGATGAGTGGTCAGAGATATTCGATTTCTTTATAAAGACTACTGAGGACTTTATTGCTACATTTAGTAGGGTGGCAGTCAAATACAAGAAATAAAAAAATGAGTGAAAACGTTATTATATATATGAACATACACGGAACATTCAACAATCTACGCTACCATCACGAGGATGAGGTGGTGGAGTTCAAGAAGGCAGAGAACAACTTCGACTTCGATGATTTGGGCAAGTATTTCTCAGCACTAAGCAATGAGGCGAACCTGAGGGATAAGGACTTTGCTTGGCTGGTGTTCGGTGTGCATGACAAGACACGCGAGATATTGGGTACGACGTACAAGAATGGGATGAAGAGCCTGCAAAAGTTGAAGTATGACTTATCACAGCACACCACTGACCGCAACACTTTTAGGGACATCTACGAACTGGAGGTTGAGGGTAAGCGGGTGCTGATGTTCCAGATACCTGCTGCACCTCGTGGTATTCCGATGGCTTGGCAGGGACATTTCTATGCTCGGCGGGGTGAGAGTTTGGTGGCACTCGACATGAGCAAGTATGAAGAGATCCGCAAGCAGACGGTGAATGAGGACTGGACTGCAGAAGTCGTCGCTGGTGCTACAATAGACGACCTTGACTTGGAAGCAATTGCGAAGGCTCGCGAAGGATATAAGCAACGTTATCCAAAGCTTGCAAAGGAATGTGACAAATGGGATGACAAGGTATTTCTTGACAAGGCTGGACTGACAATAGATGGGAAAGTGACACGTACAACATTGTTGCTGGTGGGCAAAGAGACTGCAGCTCACAAGTTGAACCACATAGCACAAATTGTGTGGAAGTGTTTTCAGGACGGGCAAGTGTTTGGCGATATTTACACTATTCCGTTCGTTCTCACGACAACAGAGTTGCTTGGCAGGATACGCAACTACCGTTTCAAGATTTATCCTAAGGATTCGCTGATACCAGCAGAGGTGTGGAAGTATGATACGGAGAGTATACTCGAAGGCATGCACAACTCGATAGCCCACCAAAAATATGAGAAGAATGCCAGGATTATTGTGACAGAGAATATGGATTCGTTGAAGTTCCAGAATGATGGAAGCTTCTACGAGGGGGACTACAAAGAGTATATCACTGGTGAGAAGACTCCCAAGAGTTATCGTAATCCTGCACTTGTGAAGGCTATGGTGAACATCAGAATGATAGATACGCAGGGCTATGGTATCCATAAGATGTTTCAAAGCCAGAAAGACCGCTATCTGCCGATGCCTGACTACGACCTGTCAACAGCGGATGAGGTTATACTCAATCTTCCTGGCACCATCATCGATGAGAACTACAGTCTAATGTTGCTTGCCAATCAGGATATGTCGCTGACTGATGCGGTGTTGCTGGATCAGGTTCAGAAAGGAAAACCCATAAACGACAACGCTATAAAGAAACTGAGGAAGGAAGGACTGATAGAAGGCAGGAAACCTCATTTGTATGTTTCAAAGCAGGTCGCTAAGGCGACTAACACGCAGGTTGAATATACTTTGAAAAAAGGCTTTAATGATGCAGAGTGCCAAGAATGGATTATTAAGGCACTGAAAGACCATAAGGTACTAAGTCGCAAGCAAATCAACGAGTTGCTTTGGAATAAATTACCTGTAGATTTCACAGAAGAACAGAAGATTGGTAAGATAGGTAATCTTCTAACTAAATTGAGGAAGAAGGGCATTATTTATACTGACGAGAAACGGCTATGGCATTTAAGTGAGAATTAAGTGACTTTAAGCGAGAATTTAAGCGACTTTAAGTGGGCTTTTAAGCGAGAATCTTTGGAAAGTCCTTTGTATAGGGCATTTCCGCTGAGAAAATTTAAGCGACTTTAAGCGGAATTTTAAGCGGACTAAAGATATTTTTGTACTTGCAATACTAATAAAGATGGTTGAGTATTTGGGCCATTTTGCGGAAATCACATTTTCGGCACAAAAATACAATAAAAAATCACATTTTCAGTAGATTTTGTCTTTTCCTGTGTCAGAAAGCAAGCTGTATTGTGTCCGATCCACGATGAGACAGACCATAACGCAGCTCTCATCGAAGATAGTCTTCATCTCAGAAAAATCCAAATAATTTTGGTTTTTCATTCGATTTGAGAATCACGGGGTCGGTTCTACTGATCACTTTTTGAAGTTTCTGTATTACACATAGTTCCTGACCCCCTGTGCACTTCCATCGGTTCAGTTGTTTTCAAATGCGAAGGCAAAGATACGAACTTATTCTCGAACATCCAAATTTTCAACGTAAAAAATGATCAGTAGAACCGACCCCGTGATCCACTTTGTAATACTAAATTTTTGAAAATTTTTGTTTTGTATTTCAAGCAAAATAAGTTACTTTCGTTCGGAAAAACTCAAATATATTTGGTTTTTCACTCATTTTTTCGTAACTTTGTGCCATATTTGTTAAGAATATGTAGCAGCAAGTAGCTAAAGACTATAAAGATGGAAG
>Ga0247608_10008021_pt1 | contig 10743 bp, 10 predicted proteins | sample 176DNAGHGlowgp2_FD_193490 | JGI IMG/M metagenome (GOLD analysis project Ga0247608, IMG submission 193490) | Sheep rumen microbial communities from Palmerston North, Manawatu-Wanganui, New Zealand - 1766 DNA GHGlow gp2 | ecosystem: Host-associated > Mammals > Digestive system > Stomach > Rumen ... | reverse complement strand
AATGAAGGTAAAATGCCAAAAGATTGGTCACCAAATAAATATCTAGAAAATTTAGTGAAAAGAAATCATTTAACAGAAGAGCAAAAGAGCATCCTTAGTGAAGCATTCTTAAAATAAAGGAAGTTAAATGAGTAATAAATATGATACATTTGAGGATAAGCAAATAAAATATGCTTATCCATTTGAATGGAAAAAGAGAAATAAGAAATATTTAGAAAAAGTAGAAGATCGCAAAATAGAGAAAGTAGATGAATTTCCTCTAGAACAGGATGAAATTTTTTGTGATACAACCTCAATGCCTATTAATAAAGAGTTAGAAAGAGGTAATTTTTTAATAATTAATTGCGGTAATTCTACAGATGATTCCGTTTAGGAGAATATAAATGGCAACTATATATAGAGTATTTAATGCTAAACATCAATTGGTAAATAGTGAAAGAATACATAGATTATTTAGATTCTTTTCAGATAATTACAATGGCGTCATAGGATATAAGTATAATGGTGTAGACTATTTATCAGATAGTGAGATGGATCATATCATTTCATATGATAATATTAACAAAAAAATAACTATACAAGGTGATTATATACAATTTCTTATTCGTGGTATGTTATTTATGATGTCTCACCCAACAGTGAAAGAAGCATATCCACGAACAGATCAAACAGAATTATCTAGAGATTGGTTAGCTGAAAATAGTCCTAGTGGAACTGTAATAACACCAGGAACAAACTATGTATATAAATTAATGAGTTCTTCGTCTTCTTATTCTACAGGTTCATGGTTTTATTGGAATGGTGTTAAGTATGTAAAAAAAGCTAGTTTTGATAATGAATCAGTAAAATTTGGTGGAGAATGGGAATTTCCTTTAACAAATAATAATGAAACATATAATTTATTATGTCTTATAGTTGATGTTGATAGTATAGAAAATAGTGCTATAAATACTATCACACATCATAGACTTCATACAAGTGATTCTATAGAATATACAAATAAAGGGTCAAATATTACATCATTTGGCTTTTATAGAGTAGCTGGATTTGATATAGAACAAGATAATACTACTGATAATACTACGGATAATACTATTAAGTCATATAAAATAACAAAGAAAAATGGCTACAATTATACTAATGATTGGTCATCTGGTTATAAATTTAATGCACTTAAATTTAATAATTTAAAAACAGCAGAAGTTTCCGAAGTGAAATCAGGCTATGTAATTCCTGTTGCAGCTATAACTAAAAATAATGAATATGTTAGATTATTAGAATGTCATTCAAAAAGTTCATTAGAAGATTTTTTATCACAAGCTGCAATAAAAGCATTACAAAAGGATTTTGATGCTAAATTTGTGTGGAGATCTGGTAGTACAAGTGATAATTCAACTGCAGGTAAAATAGGTAAAATAAACATTTCTGGGTATAACATTAATTCAACTACTGATAACCCTAATGATACTATAAGCATCAACATGAGGCATGTTAAGTTTCCCAACATACATTTCTCCAGTGGAACAACCAATTCTCCTATTTCAGATGTTATAGGTGAAAAATCTGGAGCAATATTAAAAATAAATAAAAATGGGAATGTGTATGCAGGGGTTACTGCTATTTCACAAGGTGGCACAGGAGCTACTAATAAAGTTAATGCTAAGAAGAATTTAGGAATCTATTCTGGTGAAAAACTACCATCAACCACATCAGGTTATGAGCCTGGGGATATTTTCTTAAAAATTATATAGGTAAGTATAAATGCCAAGAATTTTAACACCAAAAGTACATGCAGGGAAAAAATTAGGCTTCGATTATTCATATAAAATAGACGAAGATAAAAGAACTGTGAAAGTAGAATGTAGTTTAACTCCTTACCCATTTTATGATAAAACTGATACTGATAATTCAGATACTTATCATTGGTTGCAAGGAACAAACAATAGAATAAAACTTAGTTGGAATGATACTTCAACCAAATCTTCCTGGGACCAGGTACATGATGGCACTAAAGATGGGGAAAGAGTTGTTAACGTTATAGTTGATAGTGGTTCTTATTATGATAAAAACTATAATGGAAAAATACATTGGGTGAATGGAACCCCTGGGTGGCACTGGGTATATTTTTTAGGAACTAAATTTTATAAAAAAACATTTACAGTAGACTATAATAAAGCTGGGCATGCTTCATTTGATGTATATGTTAGTTTTGCATGGTTTGCAGAATCACCAGAAGTAGCATCTGAAAGACAAATAATAAATGAAACCGTAAAATTACCAGATATAAAAGCTTATTATAATGTTGTTTATGATGCAAATGGTGGCAAAGGAGCCCCAAGTAAGGGTATAAAATATGAGGATAAATCCTATAAAATATCAACTAAAGTACCAACAAAAGAAGGATTTGATTTTGTAAATTGGACTTTAGTTAGAACTAATGAGCTTAAATTAGGTGGTCTTGATGATGAAGTTAAAGTTATAACTTCTAATAAAAAGTATGTTAAACCAGGAGATACAATTGATGCTAATAAGAATCATGACTATACCTTATTTGCAAACTGGAAAAGGAAAGAAATACCAATTAAGTATGATGCAAATGGTGGCACAGGAGCTCCTAGTAAAGGTATAAAAAAATATGATAAACCATATAATGTATCTGATAAAATACCAAAAAGAACTGGTTATAGTTTTATAAATTGGAATATAAAAGAATTAAAAACTAGTGAAGGTAAACCTATAAATGTAAATGCTTGTGGAACTATTAAGCCAAATAGAAATAATTTAAATGGTTATACATTGGTTGCAATGTGGAAAGCTAATAAATATACTATAACATTAAATAATCACCCTAATTGTCCAATTAAAGGTCTACCCATTTCTTTTACTCAGGAATTTGATGCAAAAATATCAGCTGATAATAAAAAGAAATTTACAGCTTATAAAGATAAGTTTATAGAAAAAGGGTATAAACAACTTGTTACTAAAAATGGTGACCCTTATTGGGTAACTAAATTAACAACTGCAGGACAAGCTATTTATGAAGGCCCAAGAACTCAAGCAGAAAAAGAAAAAATTTATGAGTATAGTTTTGACTATTTTAATGATAATAAATACACAATTGCAAATGATTTAACTTTATGCCCAGTTTTAGCGTATAATACTTTGTGTTATGTATGTCATAATGGTGAGTGGAGACTTGCATTGCCCTATGTATGTCATAATGGTAAATGGGAACTTGCATTGATGTATTGTAAAAGTGGTGATAAGTGGAAATTATAACTAAATAATTGTAAATAAAATTATGACAAATTTAGATAACTTAACAGAAGAAGAAAGAAAAGAAGTATTAAAGATTCTAAATCAATTTTCTGTTAATGGTGAATCAAAATCTTATAATACTCTTTTATACTCAGATTATGAGGAAATACCAGTAGATGTAGAAACTTTTCTTAAAAACCCTAAATTTTTAGGGAGAGGGTTGATTGATGATGAAGGTAGATTTACTGTATTTCCTTATTGGGTAGAGATGCTTAAGAAAATATATCCAGACCCATTAAGACCAGCTAAGTATAATACATTGGCATTAACTGGGTCAATAGGTATTGGCAAATCTTTTGTAGCAGTTCTTATTGGTTTATATGAACTGTATAGAATGATGTGTTTAAAAGATCCATATGTGTATTATGGGTTGCAGCCTATTGATAAAATTTCTTTTGCAGTTATGAATATAACTTTGGATGCAAGTAGGGGTGTTGCATGGGATAAAATGCAACAACTTCTACAATCATCTGAATGGTTCATGGAAAAAGGCACAGTTTCTGGAACTGTAAATGAAGAATGGCATCCTCCCAAAGGGATTGAATTAATTGCTGGTTCTTTGAGTAGACATATTATTGGTAGGGCTGTATTTTGGTGTTTCTTTGATGAAATTTCTTTCCAACCAAATCAAGATGTTGAAAAACAAAAAGAAAAAGCTAAAGCTCTTGTAAATACTGCCATTGCTCGTATGCAATCAAGATTTATGAGAGGTAATGTTAATCCAACGATTTTAGTTCTTGCTTCTTCAAAAAGAACAGAACAATCATACATGGAAACTTTCATTGAATCTAAAAAGAAGAATGAAAGCAAAACAACATTGGTAATTGATGAACCACAATGGGTAATAAGAGAAGATAAAAATACTGTACAAAAATTTAATGTTGCAATAGGAAACAAGTTTTTATCTTCTGAAGTAATACCTTTAAATGCTACTGAAAAAGATTTATCTATTTATAGGGATAGGGGTTATAACATAATACAAGTCCCTATGGGGTATTATGAAAACTTTATAGATGATATAGATATAGCATTGCAAGATATTGCTGGAATATCTACAACACAAAGTTCAAAATATATAGCTGGTCAAAGACTTGCAGAAGTAAAAAATAGAAATATTAAAAATCCATTCACAAAAGACATTATTGAAGTTGGTAATTCAAAAGATGACACAACTCAGTATTATGACTTTTTTAATTTAGATAATGTTGATAAATCTATGATGGAAAAGCCATTATATGTACATTTGGATATGTCTATAAGTGGTGATAAAACAGGTATTGCTGGTGTTTGGATAAAAGGGATACAAAACTCTAATAATGAATTAGTGTATAAATTGGCTTTTAGTGTAGCTGTAAAAGCTCCTAAGGGATATCAGGTATCTTTTGAAAAAAATAGACAATTTATATATTGGTTGAGAGAACAAGGGTTCAATATTCGTGGTGTAAGTTGCGATACATTTCAATCCTATGATTTACTTCAGCAATTATCAGCTAAAAATTTCAATACTGATATCATATCAGTAGATAGAGTTGATTCTGATAAAATTTGTAAACCATATCAAAATTTTAAATCAACTATTTATGAACAAAGAATTGAAATGTATGATAGTACATTATTAACTGAAGAGATAATTGGGCTTGAACGAAATAATAATAATGGTAAAATAGACCATAGCCCATCTGGTATAAATTCTAAAGATACATCTGATGCTGTTTGTGGTGCATTATGGAATGCTTCAAAACATGCAGAAGAGTTTGATTTTGAATTTGGAGATAGAATTGATTCCATGATAGATGTTTCTTCTGAAGTTAGTGAAGAAAACTATAAAAATCAATTAGTAATAGATTTTGAAGATGAGTTGAAAAAGGTTTCTTCAGAATTTACAAATAGTTTAAATAGAAATAATCAACATCAACAATTAGGAGATGATTTCTATTTTGCAAATGATATTATTATATTATAAGTGAGATAAATATGAGTAAAATATTAGAAAGTATATATAACAGTTTAAATGAAATGGCCATTGAGGAAATGGCATTACAAAAACCAGCAAGGTTAATTAAAAAACATATGGAATATAGCAATAAATATTCTTTAAATGATGTAAAAAAATTATTAGACTTGTCATTTGAAAAGATTTTTGAAGATGGTCATTCTTCAAAAAAATATGATAGAACAATAAAAAGTATTTCAAGTATTTTACTATCAGATTTTGAAACAGATTTTTATGAATTTGCAGAAGATATTGTTTTTGATGTTAATGAAGATGAAGCAAAAGAAATTGTGAATGAAATATTAAATCATTATTATGAATATGCAAATATTTTTAAAGGATTTTATAATAAATGCACAGAAGAATTTAAAAATTTGATTAAAAATCCTCACATAAATCCTGATGATGAAGATTATAAATCTATAATACGAGCAGCTAAATATGCTTATAATCAATTGATTAAGGGCATGAAAAAATATGTAGAAGATCAATACCCTAAATTAATAGATGAATATGATTTATTCAAATAATATTATTTAAGAGAGATTAATATGACAGATATAAATACTCCAGAAGTTGATATGCTTAATGCTGTTGATAGGGAAACAGATAAATTAGGTCAAAAAATAAAACCTATACCAAGACCAGAAAAAAATATTGGTATAGATGTATCAGATGAATTTTGGGAAGCTATGATGGCAGCTGCTGATGCAAATAAAATTGATATCAGTGCTATAAATAGTTTTTCACAATTATCTCAAAATAGAGAAACTTTATACCAAGTATTAGACACAATGGCTGAAGACCCATTAATGGCAGCTGCATTAGAAGTGTATACAGAGGATGCTACAGAAACAAATGATGCAGGAGACATTGTTTGGGTAGAATCATCTGATGCAAAAATTGGTAAATACATTACTTTCTTATTAGACAGTTTAAATGTTAATAAGAATATGTATAACTGGATGTATAGTTTTATAAAATATGGTGATATTTATTTAAGACTATATAGAAATTCAGACTTTAATGATGGCCTATTAGATGATGTAAAAAATACTAAACTAAATGAAAAGTTTAATCATATAAATGATAAAAATGAAGATGAAGAATTAACAGAGTTAAATGAAGAAGCAAAATTAATTTTATATAAAGATGATGACCATTTTGCTAATTATGTAGATTTAGTAAATAATCCTGCAGAGATGTTTGAATTAACTAAATTTGGTAAAAGTTATGCTTATATAAAAACTAATGTTCTTCCTCAAAATATAAAACAAGATTCTGTGTCTTTTACATATCAAACATATAAATTTAAAAGAAAAGATATAGAGATCTATAATGCTGTTTCATTTGTCCATGGTTGTCTACAAGATTCTGCTTCTAGAACACCTGAACAGGTTGAAATATTTATGGATGATGATTTTGATTCATCTAATACAAATTCATATACAGTAAGACGTGGCCAATCTCTGTTACAAGACTGGTACAAAATATGGCGTCAAAATATGTTGCTTGAAAATGCTCTTCTTTTAAACAGGCTTACGAAATCTGCTATTGTAAGATTAGTACAATTAGAAGTTGGAGATATGCCTAAGGAAAAAGTTGGTCCAGCATTACAAAGAGTAAAAACATTAATTGAACAGAAATCATCAATTGATACTGGAAATAGAATGAGTGAATACACTAATCCAGGTGCTATGGAAAATAATGTTTATGTTCCAACCAGAAATGGACTTGGTGCAATAAGTATTCAACAATTAGGTGGAGATGTAAACATTAAAGATATTGCAGATATAGATTATTTTAAGAATAAATTATATGCTGCAATGAAAATACCTAAGCAATTCCTTGGAGATACAGATGATGCTACTGGTTTTAATGGTGGAACATCTCTTTCTATAACATCTTCTAGATATGCAAAAACAATAAAGAGAATACAGACTGCAATGTGTCAAGTATTAACAGATGTAATAAATATATTATTACTTGACAGGGGTTTAGATACTTATGTAAATAAATTTACAATTCGTATGCAAGCACCAGTAACACAGGAAGAACTAGATAAGAGAAATAATACTTCTTCATTAATAGGAATATCCGATGATGTATTAAGATTAGTAGGTGATGTTGAAGACCAGGTCATTAAATTAAAAATGACAAAATCATTATTATCTAATTCAATAAGTAATCAAGAAGTCATTCAATTATTACAAACTTATATAGAAAGTCTAGAAGAAGAACAAAAAGAAGAAAAATTAGCAAATAATAATGATGTAGATGAATCTGGTGATAATGATTTAGACCTTGATTTAGACCTAGATCTTGGTGGAGGAGATACAGATTTAGGAGGGGATGATTTTGATTTAGAAGAACCTGCAGATTTAGATTTTGATACAGATACAGATTTAGATTTAGGTGGAGATGAATCATTACCAAGCCCTTCTGATTTAGGTGCAGGTGATTTAACAGAAGTATAATTAAAAAATAAGAAATTATTTAAATTACCATTTGATTATATCAAAGGAGAGTGATAACTGAATGAGTACAATTTCAAAACAAGAATGTTTAAGTCTGTTATTTGAATTAAAAGATAATGGAGTTGATTGTTCTTCTGAAATTAAAAAATTATTGTTGTTAAATGAACCAACAATAGAAACAATTAAATTTATAAATGACCATCAAGAATTAGATTTAAGAAAGTTCTATGAAAAATTAAGAAAATCATATAATAACAAACACAGTAAATTATATATAAATATTGTAAAATATAATGAACTTGATGGTAATGAGTTAGTATGTTGTCTTGGTGCATTATTACAACAAATTTTATTATTTAATAAAACAATAAATAATACAGAATTTTTAAGTCAAGCAAGATTTAATGAAATATTGTCATGTTTAAAAAATTATTATTCTTCTAGAGATTTAATTTCATGTCAAAAATTATTAGGTTTAGTAAAAGCAGATTTAAAAGTACTAGAAGAAATAAGTAAAAATTAAATATTTTTATGCTAAATTAATATATTATATTAAGATAAAATAACTAAAGGATGTGATTATATTGGCAAAAGTATACGTCAACAAAAAAGAAACAGAAACAGATACAGCTGCAATTGAAAGAGCTATTAAAAAGTTTAATAAAGAAGTTGAAAAAGAAAAGATTATAAAAACAGTTCTAGACAGAAGATATTATGTTTCTAAGTCTGAAAAAAGAAAAGCTAAAGAAAAAGCTGGAAGACGTAAGCAATTAAAACATATGTATACTGAACGAAGATTAAATAATTTATATTAGATATAATAGGATAAAAATGAAACAAGGATATTTAACATATTTAGTAACAAGACTAAATGAATCATTAGATGATAGATCTAGTTTTGATATATATGACATTATTAAAGTAGAAGAGTCTTTTTTAAATCCTGATGAAAATGTAATTATAACTATTAAGAATGGAATTTATCCAGATGTAATAGAAATACCTGCTAGTTTTTTAGATTTAGAAAGACAATATATAGATAAAAATACACCTGTTTCAGGTGAAATGTTTACTTTAACCTTAGTAGATACATATAATAATAAAGGTGAGTATAAAATTAACTTTTAAAAGGGTATTTTAATGGGTTTAATTACTGAGACAACAAGAAGTATTAATATGATAGGTCATAAAAAAATATTAAAAGAATCATATAATTATGATGATATTTATGAACGAATTCTTGATATGGAAATAGTATCTAGTGAGACACTTGAATGTGTTACAGATCTTATGGGTAAAACAATACCAGTTTTAAATAAAATTATAGAATGGTCTGTTGGATCTAGCTCTATTGAGGAGTACATGTCAGAAATTGGTTATGAAGAAGAATAATATACATATATATATAATATAGGAAATATATAATGTTAACTGAATCAACAAATAATTTAACATATGAAAAACTTTCACCAGAGGAAATGAAATCAAGAGGTATTCTTGGTAGACTTGTTGGTGTTTGTGCGGATTTTATGAGCCCAACAAGGAATGGTCGTAAATATCCAGAACAGCTTTGGGAAAATATTTTCAATAGTGAAATTATGAAAGAAAGAATTTCCAATGGTGTTTGTTTTGGAGAATTAGGTCACCCAGCAGATCGTGAAGAAACAGATATGGAGAAAATCTGTATTTGTATGCCTGAGGAGCCAAAGAAAGGACCAGATGGTAAACTTCGTGCTGTGTTTGATATTCTTGATACACCAAATGGTAGAATTTTAAAATCATTATGTGATTATGGTTCTACTTTAGGTATTTCATCCAGAGGTTCTGGTGATTTAGAAACAGATTTTACAGGTCAAGAATCAGTAAATCCAGATACTTATAATTGTGAAGGTTTTGATATTGTTTTATTACCTGGTGTTAAAGATGCCAGATTACAATATGTAACAGAGTCATTAGATGTTACAAAAGAAAATAAAACATTAAGACAACAATTAAAAGAATCAATCAATAATGAATCAGTAGAAAATCAAAAAGTAATGAAAGAATCTTTAGATACATTGGGCATAAACTTAGAAGAAGGTGCTTATACTAAAGATGAATTAATTGATAAGTTTGGTACAGATGATTTAGATATAATCAATGCAGGTAATGAGGAAACAGTTACTTTAAAAGAATTTGATGATTCTGAATATCATATGTTAGATAAATCATATGAGCACAAAAAAGAATTTTATGACAGAAATAAACAAAGTGGCAACATTGCAGATGCAACAGAATATTTAGATTCTCATGATTATGGGTATGAAATTTATTTTGATAAAACTGATGATGGTTGCACATTATTCTATAATGGAGAATTAGGTGTATTAGAATCATGGGATGATTTAAAGAAATTATTACATGAAAATGTTGCATTACAAGAAGCAAAACTAACCCCTCAAGAAAAAATGGATGCTTGGGCTAGTGGTGAAAGACGAGAAAACATCAGGGCTTGCAGTGATAGTAAACTTGAAATGTATCGTGATATTTGTGAAAAAAGTGGATATGATGCTCAAGTTAAAATCATTGATAAAGAATTAGAATCTAGAGGATTATCTGATAAAAAAGAAAAATTAGTTGCTAAAATGATTGATGATGGGCAACGATTATTAATTTTAGATAATGAAACTGGCAGGGATTTTTTATACAGTGTTTTAGGAAAAACATCTACTGGCCACATAATTCAGGCAGATGATGATAATGCTTATCATGTAATTGAAAGAGATGATCCAAGAGCAGAAAAAATTGCTGATGCTTTACTTTCAAGATTAAATGAATCGTTACAAACCTCTCAAAATGAAGAGGATAATATAGATGAAGTTCAAGCAGATGACAATGACATGGCTATAGCAAATGAGCTTCAAGAAGCATTAAAGCTTAATAAAAAATTAGATGAAAAGATAATTAATCTTCAAG
>Ga0247608_10008020_pt1 | contig 10743 bp, 9 predicted proteins | sample 176DNAGHGlowgp2_FD_193490 | JGI IMG/M metagenome (GOLD analysis project Ga0247608, IMG submission 193490) | Sheep rumen microbial communities from Palmerston North, Manawatu-Wanganui, New Zealand - 1766 DNA GHGlow gp2 | ecosystem: Host-associated > Mammals > Digestive system > Stomach > Rumen ... | reverse complement strand
CTGCTTCTTTAGAAGCTTCTACTACGAATAAGTAATAATATCCTGTATTATACTTTCTAATCTCATAAGCTAGTTCTCTTTGTCCCATAGCTTTTTCTTCGATTATTTTTGCTTTCTTATCAGTTAATACCTTTTTCATATTGTCAGCTTCAGCCTTGATAGCTTTTTCTTCCATATCTGGTTTAACGATAAACATGATTTCGTATTTATTCATCATACGCACCTCCTTTTGGACTAATAGACTGCATTTGCAGTAAGGAGTATTTAAAATACTCGAAGGTATTATAACAAAAATACTTTGAAAAGTCTAGATTATTTCAGTATTTTTTTATATAATTGTAGTCAGGTGATATTATGAGATTAATAGAAAAAGAATGTCCTAATTGTGGGGCACCTGTATCATTTACTAAAGAAGATACTACTTGTAAATGTGAATATTGTAAAAGAGAATTTGAAATAGAAAGAGATACTGATAAAAAGAAGATTGTAGATCAATTTACTTTATCAGAATTAAAAACTCCTTTTAAAATATTTTCTTATTTTACTTTAGGAAGTTTTGCGGTACAGGCAATTGTAATATTTATTATTTTCATAGTAATTATTATTTTAGGATATAATATAGTGAATGGATTAAATGATTCAAATTCAATATTTAATAGAAATGCTACTTTAGTTACAAAGATTAATGATTTAAATAATGATGATTATTCTACATTAGATTTAAATTCTAAAGTACTAATTACTAAAGAAACTGCTGCTACTACAGGTAGTTATATTAATAAAAATAGTTTTAAAAGAGAAAAAATATATATTATATCTAATGATAAAAATAATTATTTAATACCTATATATAAGGCTACATATGAAAATTTTTCTAATAGTAGTGATACGCACACTATTTATATTCCTGTTGTTTTTAAGAATGTTCGAAAAAAGAGTAATTCTATAGCTTTTTATCTAGATAATGGTAAAATAAATGCTCCAGAATATCATTTTAATGAATATAACTACTCTTATGGATATAGTAATTTAGATACTTTATATAATGAATTAATTAAGAAATATGAAAAAGATTATAAAATTATAGAAAAATAAAAAGGACTAAGTCCTTTTTTATTTATACATTAAATCTAAAATGACAGATATCTCCATCTTGCATTAAGTAGTCTTTTCCTTCTAGTCTTGCTTTTCCCGCTTCTTTTACTTTTAATTCTGATCCACATTCTATTAGGTCTTCATATGAGATTACTTCTGCACGAATAAATCCTTTTTCAAAGTCTGTATGAATAATACCTGCACACTCTCTAGCATTCATTCCTTTTTTAAATGTCCAAGCTCTTACTTCATCTTTTCCTACTGTGAAATATGTAGCTAATCCTAAAATATCATAAGTGGCTTTTATTAATTTATCTAATCCGCTTCCATCTAATCCTAATGCTTCTAGCATTTCTTCTTTTTCTTCTTTTGAAAGTTCTGATAAATCTTCTTCTACTTTAGCACATAAACTTACTACTCTAGCATTTTCACGTGAAGCATAATCTTTTACTAATTTAACATATTCATTATCTGGATTAGTTAATTCACTTTCTTTGATATTTGCTAGATAGATGATTGGTTTTAGAGTAAGAAAACTATATGATTTTATTACTTTCTTTTCTTCTTCTGATAATCCTAATTGTCTTAATGGTTTATTTGCTTCTAAGGCTTCTTTACATTTAGTTAATACTTCTGTTTCTAAGATATCATCTTTATCTTTAGTAGTTCTTGCTTTTTTAGCTACACGTTCTAATCTACTGTTTATTACATCTAAATCAGCTATAGCTAATTCTAGGTTTATTGTTTCTATATCTCTTATTGGATCAATATTACCTTCTACGTGAATTATCTTACCATCATCAAAGCATCTTACTACTTCAACAATTGCGTCTACTTCTCTTATGTGAGATAAGAATTTATTTCCTAGACCTTCTCCTTGACTAGCTCCTTTAACAAGACCTGCAATATCAGTAAATTCATATGCTGTTGGGATAAATCTATTAGGATCATACATTTCTTTTAATTTATCCATTCTTTCATCTGGTACAGTAACTACTCCTACATTTGGTTCTATAGTCGCAAATGGATAGTTTTCTGCTAATATTTTTTGATTTGTAATTGCATTAAATAAAGTACTTTTCCCTACATTTGGTAATCCTACTATTCCTGCTGTTAAACTCATAATATCACTTCTTTCGACTTGTATTATATCATTTATTTTTGTTTATTTAAAGATAATCTTTATTTTAAATTACGAATTTGATAAAATTATAATTGGAGGGTGATGAGAATGAGAACTGTAGGTACAGTAGTACGTGGAATTCGTACACCAATAATTAAAGAAAATGATAAACTTGATGATATCGTAGTAGATTCTTTAATTAAAGCTAGCGAAAGCGAAGATTATGGCTTTAAATTTAAAGATAGGGATGTAGTTGCGATTACTGAGGCTGTTGTGGGAATTAGTGAAGGTAATTATGCTACTATCGATGATATAGCTGTTGATATTAAGAATAAACTTAATAATCCTGAAGATTTAGGTATTGTATTTCCAATACTAAGTAGAAATAGATTTTCTCTTATTTTAAAAGGTATTGCTAAAAGTACTAAGAAACTTTATGTATTATTATCTTTTCCAGCTGATGAAGTTGGTAATGGTATATTAGATGAAGAAAAATTTGAAAATAGTAAGTTTGATTTAGGCAGTATTATTACTGAAGATGAGTATACTGAATATTTTGGAGATTTCTTACATCCATTTACTGGTATTAATATGATTGATTTTTATAGAGAATTAATTAAGGAACAAGGTTGTGAACCAGTATTTATTTTATCTAATAAAGCTACTGATATATTAGAATATACTAATAATGTTATTAACTGTGATATTCATACTAGATATAAGACTAAAGAAATGTTAAAGAAAGCTGGAGCTAATGTAATTGGATTATTTGAAATACTTAATAGTCCTGTTAATGGTTCTGGATATAATGAAAAATATGGTTTACTAGGTTCTAATAAATCTACTGAAGAAAGATTAAAACTATTCCCTAGAGATGGACAAAGAATTGTTGATAGTGTTCAAAAGAGATTGAAAGAAATTACTGGTAAAAATATTGAAGTTATGGTTTATGGAGATGGAGCATTTAAAGATCCTGTTGGAAAAATTTGGGAATTAGCTGACCCTGTAGTATCTCCTTTCTATACAAGTGGACTTGAAGGTACACCTAATGAAATTAAATTAAAATTTGTCTCTGATAATAAATTTCCTGATTTAAAAGGAGATGAATTAAAAGAAGCTATTAAAGAAGAAATTAGAAAGAAAGATGCTAATTTAAAAGGAAAAATGATTACTCAAGGTACTACTCCTCGTAGATTAACTGATTTAATTGGTTCTTTATGTGACTTAACTAGTGGTAGTGGTGATAAAGGTACTCCTGTAGTATTTATTCAAGGATACTTTGATAATTTATCAGATGAATAAAAAAAGAAGGTTTTATCCTTCTTTTTATTTTATTATAATGTAGGTCCTACTCCAGGTCCTATTGGTAAACCTATTAGATACCATCCAATTATTAATAATATCCATGTAGCAGCTATTATTAAGAAATATGGTGTAATCATTTGAAGTGATTTTCTTATACTATATGGATGTTCTTTCTTTAAATTATATACATTTAAATATCCTATATATATAACAAATGATGCTAATATTGGAGTGAATCCTTTAGTCATTGAATCTCCGGCTCTCATTACTATTTGAGCAAATTGTGGAGATATATTTGATTGCATAAACATTGGTACTACTACTGGTGAAAATATCATCCACTTGCTAGCTGGGCTTGTTAAGAATAAGTTTGATATACCTATAAGTAATAATGCTACTAGAATTAATGGAATCCCTGTTAGATTCATACTTTTTAATAATGTTGCTAACCATGCTGTTATTACAAGACCAATATTACTTTTTCTAAATAATGCAATAAATTGACTAGCTACAAATATTAATATAAGTACTGATCCCACAGATGAAAATTTCTTACCTGCATTTTCGATTAATTGTTTATAATTTTTTATTGATTTAGAAGCAAAACCATATGCTACTCCTGAAAGAATAAATACTAGTGATACTAAGAAAGTAAATCCATCTTGAAAATATGAGTTATCACCAAACAATTGATATACATAAGCTTTTTCTTTCATATCTAAAAGCATTCCAGAACCTGGAAGATTTGGTATTAATGAATATATAAACACTAATAAAATAATAATTGTTACAATTAGTGCTGCACGTAAGCCTCTATTTTCATATTTATCTTTTTCTAATATTCTTTGTTCTTCATCTTCGGCAATTAATGTTGAATATTGTTCTGTCTTAGCAAATTCTTCATCCTTTTTATATTTACCAATTTTAGGAGCAATTATTTTTTCTATTACTATTGTACCAACTATTGATAGTATAACGCTTGCTACTAATATAAATATTAGATTTGATGTTAAAGCAATATGGCTTGTTTCATCTACTAAGATTGCAGCTGTTTTTGTATAATTCATTAGAGATACTTCCATTGAACCTACAAATACTGATACTCCATATCCAAATGAAACACCACAAAATGCTGTTACTATTCCTAGTATTGGATTTCTATTATTAATAAAGTATATTAGTGCCACTAAAGGTATTAGTATTGCATAACCAACTTCATTAATAAGTGAAGATATTGTGGCTAAAAAAATTATTATAAATGTAAATATTTCTTTTGGTATCTTACTTAGATGTCTTTTTGTTAATGTTTCAATAAAACCTGATCCTTCTGCTATAGTTAATCCTAATAATGAAATTATTAGTGTTCCTAATGGAGCAAAACTTAAAAAGTTTTTAGATGCATTACTTATAAAAAACTTTAATCCATCAAAAGATAGTAAGTTTTCTACTGTTACTAATGTTGGTTCCAATTCTTTTGTATTTACATTAACTACATTATATGTAGCTTGCATTTGAAATAGGCTTAATAAACCACTTAGTAATACAACTGCAATAGCCATTATCATTATAGCTGTAACTGGATGCCAATAAAACTTTTTTAATTTTAATTTTCTTTTTCCGTCCATATTATACCCTTTCTATCTTTTTTAGTTTCTTATTAAATTCTATTCTAGGTAATAATACTGTTCTTCCACAGTTAATACATTTTATTTTAATATCTGCACCTAATCTTACTATTTCCCATTCGTTTGTACCGCAAGGGTGTTGTTTTTTCATTATTACAATAGAACCTAATTTATATTCTTTATTTTCCATTATGCACCTCTATCTGAGTATATGGTATTTTAATACCTACTTTATCAAATGCTTGTTTTATCTCTTTTCTTAATATTCTTTCTGTTGCTATATGTTTCATAGGTTTTGTTTCTACCACAACTCTATATATTACAGCAGAGTCTGATAAATCGTTTACTCCCCATACTTCTATATCTTTTGTAGCATATTCTAATTTTTTATTTAATTCTTTAAATAGGTTATTGAATGTATCTTCAATTAATTTTTCATTTGTTTCATAAGCTATTGATACATCAACTACTGCTAGAGAATTATTAACACTATAATTTATTACGTTATCCATATAATGGTTACCTATTATTTTAGTTGCTCCTTTGAAGTTACGAATTCTTGTTGTTCTTAGGCCAATAAATGTTACTTCCCCCATAAATCCATCTACTTCAATAGTGTCTCCTATTTCATATTCTCCTTCTGTGATTATTGAAAATCCTGCTATTATATCCTTAGCTAAGTCTTGAAGAGCAAGCCCAATTAGTGCTGTTCCTATACCTAATCCTGCTAAAATGGATCCAACTTTAAATCCAAATAATGATGCAATAGCTAATATTACTAGGATTACTATAGTATATTTAATAATATTTAGTATTACTGTTGAAAGTGTTTTTACTCTTTGCTTTTGAGCTACCTTTAATACTTTATTCTTTGTAGTAGCATTTACTATTATTTTTTTTATAATAGCAAATACAATCATACCTATTGTTATATATACTATTGGTAGAATAATGAATTTTAAATTAATTGTATAACCTAATAAATCTATTTTCATTATTTTTCAACCTCTATATTCATATATTCTAACAATCTATTTAAATCATTATTATTTACAAAACTAATCTCTATTTTATTCTTTTTAATAACTACTTTAGTTCCTAATTTTTCACTTAATTCCTCTTGTAAATATAAATATTCTGTATTTTGAATAGTTTTTTTAACTTGTGGATTTGCTTTCTTTACTTCTGGAGATTGTGTTAAGTTTTCTAATTCTCTTACACTTATTCCTTCGTTTATTATTTTATCTAATAATGCTTGTTGTTGAGATTCATCACTTAATTTAGATAGTACTCTAGCGTGACCCATACTAACATTATTCTTACTTATTTCATCTTGAATATTTTGTGGTAATGATAAAATACCAATCATATTAGTAATATGGCTTCTACTTTTACCTAATCTTTTAGCTAATTCTTCTTGTGTTACAACTAATGTTTCTTGTAGTTTCTTATATGCTGTAGCTTCTTCTATGGCATTTAAGTTTTCTCTTTGTAGGTTTTCTAAAAGAGCAATTTCCATCATTTCTTGATCATTAAAATCTCTAATGATTGCTGGAATTTCTGTAAGTCCTGCTAGACGAGATGCTTTAACACGTCTTTCACCAGCAATTATTTCATATCCTTTAATTGATTTTTTAACAATAATTGGTTGGAATACGCCATGTTCTTTAATAGAATCTGCTAATTCTTTTAATGCTTCTTCATCAAATACTTTACGTGGTTGGTATGGATTAGATCTTAATTCATCTAATCTAACATTTACTATTTCTTCTTTTGGTGTTTCATTTACTATTTTCTTTTCTACAGCACTATAATCTAGTACTTCATTATTAAATAGTTCTTCTAGACCTCTACCTAGAGCTCTTCTTTTAGGTATTCCTGATTCTTGAAAATTATTATTTTCCATTTCTTTCAATCACTTCCTTAGCTAAATTTATATATGCTTCAGATCCTCTACTTTTTGGATCATATGCTATTATAGGTTCTCCATGTGATGGAGCCTCTGTTAATCTTACTAATCTTGGAATTATTGTATTATATACTTTTTCTTTGAAGAATTTTCTAATATCTTCTACTACTTCAAGTCCTAAATTAGTTCTTGCATCATACATAGTTAATAGTACACCTTCAATATCAAGTGTAGGATTTAAACTCTTTTGTGCTAACATTATTGTTCTTAATAATTGAGTTATTCCTTCTAGTGCAAAGAATTCACATTGTACTGGTATTATTACTGAATTTGATGCCACTAAAGCATTTGTAATAATAATATCTAGTGATGGTGGACAATCAATAATTATAAAATCAAAGCTATCCTTGATATCTACTAAACTATTCTTTAATTGTTCGCTATAATTGAATCCTTGTTCATTTCTTGATTTTTCTAATAATTCTGTTCCTAGACCAGCCATATTAATTGAAGAAGGAACTATATAGAAATCTTTATATTTAGTTTTTAATGTTGCCTCTGTGATTTTACATTCACCAACTAAAACATTATAAATACTTCTTTCTATTTCACCTTTATTAATTCCTACACCAGTAGTTGTATTTCCTTGTGGATCTAAGTCTATTAATAATACCTTTTTTCCTAATACTGCTAATGATGCAGAAAGATTGATACTAGTGGTAGTCTTTCCAACTCCACCCTTTTGATTTACTAAAGATATAATCTTTCCCATCTAATAATCACCCATTTTCCATATTACTAATATTGTATCAAATAATAAGTTTTTTTTAAATATTTTTAATAAAAAAAAGTAGATTTTAATCTACTCTTTATCTATTTTAACTATTATTTGATATGATTTATCAAAATTCATTTCATTCATATCAATTTTAATGCCTTTTTCTTTTAATTTATCAATAGTTTTCTTTAATTCTTCTACTGCTTCTTCTACTGTGTATTTTTCTTTTTCTGGAGTAGAAATAACTGGATTAATTTCTAATGAAGTAAATTGTTCTGGCATTTTGAAGTAATCAGATACTCCTTCTTCATCATCGTCTTCATCTATTTCATTAGCTTTTACTATTTTTTCTGCTGGTGTAATATATTCTTCATCTTTGTTAGAGTACATTGGATTTCCAATATTTAATAGTGTATCTAATGAGGTTCCACCACTGTTGTTGTTATTTATATCTTCTGTATTTTTCTTAACTTCATTTATATCTACTGCCATTGTTGGAGCTGGTAATGGTTCTTCTTTTGGTTCTTCATCTTCTTCTTTACCAATTTCACCATAATTAATAAATTTATTTTCATGAGGAGCTGATTCACCTTCTGGTGGAGCTATAACTACTTTTCCATAATTTGATTCATCCTCTACTTCTGTTGTTGGTTTTAATGGATTTGTATTTATAAATGTATCTGTAGAAGCTACTACTTCTTCTTTTGGTTCTTCCTTTGCTTCTTCTACTACTGTTTCTTCTTCATCTTCTTTTGGATACATCTTTTTTATTTCCTCTTCTAATAATCTAACACTCATCTTTTCTGCAATTACTTTCTTTAGCATTTCTTTTTGTTTTTTTGCATCAGGTATATTTATTAAGGCTCTTGCGTGACGCTCTGATATTTCTTCTTTTAATAATGAATCTTGAACATCTTCTGATAATGATAAAAGTCTTATTTTGTTAGCTACTGCTGATTGACTCTTACCCATAGTTTTTGCTAGTTCTTCTTGAGTCATTTGATCTAATTCAAGAATTTTTTGATATGTTCTTGCTTCTTCTATTGGATTTAAGTTCTTTCTTTGTAAATTTTCAAGTAATGCTACTTTAGAACTTTCTTTATCATCTAAATCTCTAACAATTGCAGGAATTTTAGTAAGACCAGCTAAGGCACTAGCTTTGTATCTTCTTTCACCGGCAATTATTTCATATTTTCCATTAACATTTCTAACAATGATTGGTTGAATTACACCGTGTTCTTTGATTGATACAGCTAGTTCTTTTAATGCTTTTTCATCAAATACTTCACGAGGTTGGAATCTGTTTGGAATAATATCATCTAAATAAATTTGTACTACTTCATCTTTGTCGTCCGGATACATAAAATTCCCCTCTCTTTACTCTTTTTATTAACCCTATATTAGCATTATATACTAAAAATAGATTTCTTTCAACTAAAAAAACATGTATTTCTACATGTTTTTATTTTCTTCTGTATTGCTATAATCTTGTTGTTCTTCATTATTTTTTTGCCTTTCATCAAGCATTATTAATAAATCTTTATTATTATTTTGAGTATTCTTTTTTCCAAAGCGCATTCCTATTTTGAGTAGTAATTGGCCTTGCTCGCTTTCTGGGGAAACTTTTTGTCTTTGTTGGCCTATCCATTGTCCTAAATTTATTTGTCCATTTTCATCATACTCATAACCATTATTTGTTTTAAAACTTTTTGGAACTTCTAAATCTTTGTGTTTTTCATAATATATCTTTGCGTATTCATAAGTTTCTTCCCATGTTAATCTTTTTCTTTCGAATCGCATTCCTATTTGCAGTAGTAATTTACCTTGCTCACTTTCTGGGAAAACTCTATGTCTTTGATGACGTATCCAGTTTCCTAAATTTATTTGTCCATTTTCATCATACTCATAACCATTATTTGTTTTAAATGAAACTGGCACTTCTAAATTTTTGTGCTTTTCATAATATATTTTTGCGTATTCATACATTTCTTCCCATGTTAATGGTATTGGTTTTTTTCTTTCGAATCGCATTCCTATTTGCAGTAGCAATTGGCCTTGCTCACTTTCTGGGGAAATACTTGTTCTTTGATTGAATATCCATTGGCCTAAATTTATTTGTCCATTTTCATCATAGTCATATCCGTTATTTGTTTTAAAACTTTGTGGCACTTCTAAATCTTTGTGTTTTTCGTAATATATCTTTGCGTATTCATAAGTTTCTTCCCATGTTAAATTTTTTCTTTCGAATCGCATTCCTATTTGCAGTAGCAATTGGCCTTGCTCACTTTCTGGGGAAACTTTATATCTTTGTTTGGCTATCCATATTCCTAAATTTATTTGTCCATTTTCATCATACTCATAACCGTTATTTGTTTTAAATGAACGTGGCACTTCTAAATTTTTGTGCTTTTCATAATATATCTTTGCGTATTCATACATTTCTTCCCATGTTAAATATTTTTTTTCGAATCGTATTCCTATTTGCAGTAGCAATTGGCCTCGCTCACTCTCTGGGGAAACTTTATGTCTTTGTTGGCTTATCCATTGGCCTAATTTTATTTCTCCATTTTCATCATACTCATAACCATTATTTGTTTTAAACTTGCTTGGCACTTCTAAATCTTTGTGCTCTTTATAATATGCTTTTGCATATTCATACATTTCTTCCCATGTTTTATTTAGTTTATTGCTTATATTATTTAGTGTCTCAAATAAGTCTTGATCTTCCACTTCTATATCAAATGATGCATCTCTTATTTTAATATCTCTTTTTTGATGATCTTGATCTTCATAATACTCTCTTATTCTATCTTTTAAGTTGTTTTCTAATTCTTTTATAAATTCATAGTTATTTGCTAAATCTATAATAGTAGGTGCAACTAATTTTTCTATTATTTCTTCTTGACTT
>Ga0247608_10008019_pt1 | contig 10744 bp, 9 predicted proteins | sample 176DNAGHGlowgp2_FD_193490 | JGI IMG/M metagenome (GOLD analysis project Ga0247608, IMG submission 193490) | Sheep rumen microbial communities from Palmerston North, Manawatu-Wanganui, New Zealand - 1766 DNA GHGlow gp2 | ecosystem: Host-associated > Mammals > Digestive system > Stomach > Rumen ... | reverse complement strand
TTAGAAACATTACAGATAAAAGAATCGCTATGATACAGGAAAAAATCAACAGAAGACCAAGGGAAAAACTAAATTTCCTCACACCAAATGAAGTCTTTTTCAAACATTATCTCTAATTTTGCAAATCATTGCACTTGCTGGTTGACTCTATACTTTTATCACATTTCGGCAGAAAAGCAGAAAAACATGGATAAAGTTTTGTGCATTAAAGATTTATTCGTACCTTTGCACCCGTTTTGTGGCCGACGCTTCCTCAGTCTGCCACAAAATATTATGTTTCTACAACATAAAGTCTCACATTATCCATTTACAAAAACTTATTTAATTTATGGAAACAAAAAACATTCAACCGCTGGAAGGCTTTGACTGGGAAGCGTTCGAAAACGAAGGTTTCTCGGCAGCCGAAAAGGCTGAAGCCGCCAAGGCCTACGAGGCAACGCTGAACAAAGTTGCCGACAATGATGTGGTGGACGGTGTCGTCACCAGCATCAACGACCGCGAGGTAGTCGTGAACATCGGCTACAAGAGCGAAGGTGTCATCTCGAAGAGCGAGTTCCGCTACAATCCCGACCTGAAGGTGGGCGACTCCGTGGAAGTGCTGATCGAGAATCAGGAGGACAAGAAGGGTCAGCTTGTGCTTTCACACAAGCAGGCTCGTGCTGCCCGTTCGTGGGAGCGTGTGAACGAAGCGATGGAAAAGGACGAAATCGTCAAGGGCTTCGTGAAGTGCCGCACAAAGGGTGGTATGATTGTCGATGTACTGGGCACGGAGGCTTTCCTGCCTGGCAGCCAGATTGACGTAAAGCCTATCCGCGACTACGATACGTTCGTGGGCAAGACGATGGAATTCAAGATTGTCAAGATCAACCAGGAGTTCCGCAACGTTGTTGTCAGCCACAAGGCGCTCATCGAAGCTGAGCTTGAGGCTCAGAAGAAGGAAATCATCAGCCGGCTTGAGAAGGGCCAGATCCTCGAAGGTACTGTCAAGAACATCACGTCGTATGGTGTGTTCATCGACCTCGGTGGCGTGGACGGTCTCATCCATATCACCGACCTGTCTTGGGGACGTGTCAGCGACCCGAAGGAGGTGGTCGAACTCGATCAGAAGCTCAATGTCGTGATCCTCGACTTCGACGACGAGAAGAAGCGCATCGCCCTTGGCTTGAAGCAGCTTACTCCCCATCCTTGGGATGCTCTCGACCAGGATCTCAAGGTGGGCGACAAGGTGCACGGCAAGGTGGTCGTCATGGCTGACTATGGTGCATTCGTCGAAATCGCTCCGGGCGTAGAGGGCCTGATCCACGTGAGCGAAATGTCGTGGAGTGCTCACCTGCACTCGGCTCAGGATTTCCTGAAGGTGGGTGACGAGGTTGACGCTGTCATCCTGACGCTCGACCGCGAGGAGCGCAAGATGAGCCTTGGCATCAAGCAGCTGAAGGAGGATCCTTGGGAGAAGATTGAAGAGAAGTACCCCGTAGGTAGCCAGCACACTGCCAAGGTGCGCAACTTCACTAACTTCGGTGTGTTTGTAGAAATTGAGGAGGGTGTTGACGGTCTGATTCATATCAGCGACCTCAGCTGGACGAAGAAAATCAAGCACCCCTCTGAGTTTACTCAGATTGGCGCTCCCATCGAGGTTCAGGTGCTCGACATCGACAAAGAGAACCGTCGTCTCTCTCTCGGTCACAAACAGCTGGAGGAGAACCCCTGGAACAATTTCGAGACCATCTTCACTCAGGACAGTGTTCACACCGGCAAGATTATCGAAGTGCTCGACAAGGGTGCGGTGATTCAGCTGGAGCATGGTGTCGAAGGCTTTGCCACTCCGAAGCACTTGGTGAAGGAGGACGGTAGTCAGGCTCAGCTGGGCGAAGAACTCGAATTCAAGGTGATTGAGTTCAACAAGGACGCCAAGCGCATCATCCTCAGCCACAGCCGCATCTTCGAAGATGCTGCACGTGCCGAAGCTCGCGCCGCCAAGAAGGCTGCTGCTGCCGAGAAGAAGGCCAGCCGCAAGGAGAAGGAGCCCGCAACGCCTGTTATCCAGAACAAGGCTGCCAGCACCACTCTCGGCGACATCGACGCCCTGGCTGAACTGAAGGCCAGCATGGAGGCTGAGCAGAAGTAATCTGACTCCCATCCTCGTACGCACGGACAACTGATTGATGCTCGCAAGAGCGACATCAGTTGTCCGTTTTATCTTTTTCCTGTAACAACTTGTCAACTCGTCAACTCGTCAACTTGTTAACTCAAGAAAGTGAAAAGTGAAAAATTAAAAATTAAAAATTAAAAATTAAAAATTAAAAATTAAAAGCCTGCCGGTTTGGACTCCTCTTCTCTGCCCTCAGAGGGCTGAGGAAATGGAGTTTGAGGGAGTGTTGCCCTCCCGCAGGCAATTTTTAATTTTTAATTTTTAATTTTTAATTTTTTTTGTCAACTCAAATTACACCTTATTATATATAATAGCATGGAAAAGTTCACGGTCACCATACTCGGATGCGGAAGTGCACTACCCACAACTCGTCACAACGGTAGTGCGCAGATTGTAAACATCCGCGAGAAATTGTTTCTCATTGATTGTGCTGAGGGTACACAAGTACATCTACGGCGAAACCATATCTCGTTGAACCGGCTGCAAACGGTGTTTATCTCACATCTGCACGGCGACCACTGCTTTGGACTTCCTGGCTTGATTTCGACACAAGGCCTACTCGGTCGTACTGCCCCACTCCACATCTATGGACCTGAAGACATCGAAACGGTGTTTCGTCCGATGCTCGACTATTTCTGCAACGGTATGCAGTTCGAAGTCGTTTTCCATCCCGTTGACACACACCAGCACCAGCTCATCTACGACGACCGCAGTGTGAGCATTTATACTATTCCCTTGAAACACCGTATCCGCTGCTGTGGCTATCTGTTCAAGGAGAAGCCTTTGTTGCCACACATCCGACGCGAAGCCATTGAACTATACAACATTCCACTCTGGCAGATTAACAACATCAAGGCTGGAGCAGATTTCATCACAGAGGATGGGCGCAGGATTCCCAATGCAGAACTGACTATTGCCCGCGAAGCGCCGCGCTCCTACGCTTATTGCTCAGACACCGCATTCAAGCCCGACATCGCTCCCTTACTGGAAGATGTCACACTGCTCTACCACGAAGCTACGTTTGCAGAATCGGAAGCAGAACTCTGCGACAAGGTATATCATTCCACTGCTCGCCAAGCTGCGCAGATTGCTCAGATGGCACATGCCCACCAACTCGTTATCGGACACTTTTCGTCACGATACGACGACGAGACCTGTCTGCTCGAAGAGGCGAAAAGTGTATTTCCAAATACGATTTTGGCACATGAAAACCTCACGCTAACGCTCTAAAAACAGAAAAATTGCATTTTTTTGAACTTTTTTCCTAAAAATATTTGCACAAACAAAATACAAATGTTAACTTTGCGACGAAAAGTATAAAAGTAGAAAATCTACGCCTATGATAAAAACAGTACTTTCAATCGCATTGTCAGCCTTTTTGCTCGCAGCTCCGCTCGACATGAAGGCGCAAGATATACAGCGTACGCCTGTTGAACAGGAACTGAATGCCGTGACCATCAGTGTCAACGATGCAACGGTTCACATCAAGAACGCTGAAAAGCAGGTTCTTGAAATTTACAACATGGCAGGAGTGAAAATTGCTAACTTCCACATCGAATCCAACGATGTAACAGTTAACCTCAACCACCTTGCCAAAGGGTGTTACATCTTGAAGGTCGGAAAAGTCGTACGTAAAGTATATCTGAGATAACATCGTCCCACTCTGCGACGAAACAAGAATTACGAAACCTTGTTTGCAATACGCAAGCAAGGTTTTTTTTATTGAAAATTAAACTAAATCCCCTTTCGGCCATCTCACAGAATAGATGAAAACGACCGACGAGCAAGAACTCATCCAACAACTGCACGATCCGAAACAAAAGCGCAAAGCGTTCGAGCAGATTGTCAACGCGTTCAGCCAGCCCCTCTACTGGCAGATACGCCGTATGGTCGCCTACCATGACGATGCCGACGATGTGCTTCAAAACACCTTCCTCAAGGCATGGAGCAACATCGACACATTTCGTGGCGATGCAAAACTGTCCACATGGCTCTTTCGCATTGCACATAATGAGACTCTGACATTTCTGAGTAAGCAACGCGAAACAATCTCGATCGATACCAACATCACCGACGACGATGATGATGCACCGCTCACTCTGGCCAACACACTCGAAAGCGACCCCTACTTCGATGGCGACGAAACTGAAGCATTGCTACACACAGCCATCGCTGCACTGCCAGACAAACAACGCGCCGTGTTCAACATGAAGTATTTTCAGGAAATGAAATACGAAGACATGTCGGACATCACAGGCACCAGTGTCGGTGCCTTGAAAGCCTCCTACCACCTTGCCGTCAAGAAAATCGAAGAGTTCTTCCACCGACAAGAATAGCACAAGGCAGAACAGCTGCAACTTTTTTGCATATACCATTAAACCATCTTGATACCAAGGAGTCATATCAATAACAAATTCACAACGAATATGAAAACGTTCGACATCAACAACCCGCAGAAGCGTAATCCGTTTAGCGTGCCAGAGGGCTATTTCGACAACCTCACCGCACGCATCATGGAGCAAATCCCTGAAACGGACGTTACTGCAACGCCTACTGCCGAGCTAAAACCTAAAAACAATCGCCGATGGATTGGATGGACACTCGGAGTGGCTGCCAGCATCGCATTGGCCGTATTCTTTGTCAATCTGCCCAACCTCTTCCCCTCTGCTAATGGCAATCAGCAGACCGCTCAAGTCGAGACCTCCGACAACTATGACGAGCAATACGAGCAGGAAATGTTGGAATATGCCATGGTGGACAACTCAGACATCTACCGCTATCTCGCCGGCGGTTATTAACGATAGACAGAAACACTAAAACCTAAACATTATGAAACAATTGATATTCATCCTTTGCCTGCTGGCTTCAACATTCAACATGGCAGCACAGCAAACTGGACAGCAGAACAAGCGTCACCAGTTCTCGCCGGAGCGGTACAAACAACGCCTTGAGGAATTCGTGACCAAAGAAGCTGGTCTCACTGCAGACGAAGCAGCCCGACTCTTCCCTCTCCTGCACGAAATGCAAGAAAAACAGCGCAAGAACAATGATGCTGCCGGTATGGCCATGATGTCGTGCAAGGAAGGCTCGAGCGAAGCCGACTATGAGAAAGCCATCAAGCAAGCGACGGGACTTGACCTCGAAAACAAGAAGATTGAACAGGAGTATTACAAGAAATTCCACTCCGTCTTGTCTTGGAAAAAGGTTCATGGTCTGCGCGTCGCCCTTTGGAAATTCCAAATGGAAGCTTTGCGCAAATTCACTCCTCACGACCAGATGCGGGACGGTAACAACAGCCGCAAGAACCGCGGATGGCATCATCCTTACGGTGAGAACCGCGGCAAATAAAACACACATCCCACACCTCAATCCGAAAGTCACAACACAAACACAAAATTCCTGAGGTGAAAACCAGCATGCTTCGCGCAGTGCTGGTTTTTGTTTTTTTTATTTAGTTTTTTATTCACCAATATCCACGGAGCTTAATTTTTAATTTTTAATTTTTAATTTCCAATTACATGTCGTACCTTTGCATCGTCAAAGCAAACACAGCGAAACATGAAACCCTACAAATTTGCTCCCTACCTCAAGACAACCCTCTGGGGAGGCTACCAGATAGCTCCTTTCAAGGGAATCTTCACCGCTCAGCCCAACATCGGCGAGAGTTGGGAAATCAGTGGAGTACCTGGGCACGAAAGCAAGGCCATCGAACGCGGACTCATCGATGACATCGACGTAGGTCTGACACTCACCGAGCTCATCGACAAGTACAAGGGACTGCTCGTCGGCAACAAAGTCTATAAGAAGTTCGGTAACAAATTCCCGTTGCTTGTCAAGTTCATCGACTCGCGTCAGGACCTCTCCGTCCAGGTACATCCCAACGACGAACTGGCCATGCAGCGCCATGGCTGTACGGGCAAGACTGAGATGTGGTACGTCATCAAGGCCGATGTCGGAGCCAAGATCTACAGCGGACTCAGCAAGAGCATCACGCCCGAGGAATACGAACGGCTGGTCAGCGAACCTAACACCGCTGGCGACAACCCGATGGCATCGGTCATTGCGACCCACGAATCGCACGACGGCGACCTCTACTTTCTGCCTGCCGGACGTTTGCATGCCATTGGAGCCGGCAACTTTCTGGCAGAAATCCAGCAAACGAGCGACATCACCTACCGTGTCTATGACTTCGGCCGTAAGGATGCCCACGGCAAACCCCGCGAACTACATGTCGCCGAGGCGAAGGACGCCATCGACTACCAGGTGTGGCCCGAGTATCGCAGCAGTTACGACAGCACCAAACCCACTTCGCAACTCATCAACTGCCCCTACTTCATCGTACATCGCGTCGTCGTACAAGTGGCAGCACAAGTGGATTTCCAGTGCGACTCGTTCGTCGTCGTCATGTGTCTATGGGGCGAAGCCAACATCAACGGTATCCACATCCACCAGGGCGAGACGATCCTCGTGCCTGCCTGCGAGAATGTTCTCTATATCTTCGGCAACGCCACTTTCCTCACAGCTACTATGTAGCATCGAAAAAACAGTGCACTGCAAATTTCACAGCTGTGCACTCCCAATTTCTTCGCAGTGCACTCTGAGATATACTCGCAGTGCACTGTCATTTTATCGGCAGTGCACATTTATTTTTTCCAGAGTGTGGCTCGATTTTACCTAAAGTGCATCAAAATAGCCCGCCGTTCCCAAATATTCATTTCAAAGATGTCTGTATCTCAGTTTTTTTGATTAACTTTGCAGGAAATTTGTAAATCCAATCCTCGGATTTGCACGGATTTGCACGGATATAGCTGTGCGGAAACGATGTGAACCTGAGGATGTAAAAAGCGAACAACAGAAAGATGAACATCAGTTATCAATGGCTGAAAGAATATGTCGATTTCGACATGACACCGCAGCAGGTGGCTGCGGCACTGACCAGCGTCGGCCTTGAGGTCGATGCGGTGGAAGAGGTTCAAAGTATCCGCGGCGGACTGGAAGGTCTGGTGGTGGGTCATGTGCTCACCTGCGAACCGCACCCCGACAGCGACCACATGCACGTTTGCACAGTGGACGAAGGTACGGGCGAACCTGTTCAAATCGTTTGCGGCGCTCCGAACGTAGCAGCCGGACAGAAAGTGATTGTCGCCACGCTGGGCACGAAGCTCTACGACGGCGACAAGGAATTTGTGATCAAGAAATCGAAACTGCGCGGCGTTGAGTCGAACGGCATGATCTGTGCCGAGGACGAAATCGGCGTAGGAACCAGCCACGAGGGCATCATGGTGCTCCCTGATGACACACCCGTCGGGCTGCCGGCTGCCAAATACTTCAATCTGGAGAGCGACTGGGTGATTGAGGTGGACATCACGCCCAACCACTCCGACGCCTGCTCACACTGGGGTGTGGCTCGCGATTTCTATGCCTACCTGCTCCAGCATGGTTACGAGACGAAGCTTCACCGCCCGTCGGTCGATGCCTTCAAGGTGGACAGCCATAACCTCGACATCGACGTCGTGGTCGAGAATACCGAAGCCTGCCCCCGCTATGTAGCCGTGACGGTGAAGGGATGCGAGGTGAAGGAATCGCCGAAATGGCTGAAGGACCGCCTGACCACCATCGGCCTGCGCCCCATCAACAACATCGTCGACATCACGAACTATGTGATGATGGCATACGGTCAGCCCCTCCACTGCTTCGATGCCGACATGGTACTGGGCAAGAAGGTAGTGGTGAAGACCATGCCCGAAGGCACACCGTTCGTCACCCTCGACGGCGTGGAGCACAAACTGAGCGACCGCGACCTCGCCATTTGCAATGCCGAAGAGCCGATGTGCATCGCCGGCGTGTTTGGTGGCAAAGGTTCGGGAACGTACGAGACAACCCGCGACGTACTCTTCGAATCGGCCTATTTCCACCCCACCTGGATTCGCAAGTCGGCACGCCGTCATGGCCTGCAGACCGACGCATCGTTCCGTTTCGAGCGTGGCATCGACCCCGAAGGCCAGATTTATGCCGTGAAGACGGCAGCCCTGATGGCGAAGGAACTGGCTGGCGGTGAAATCGCCATGGAAATCAAGGATGTAAAGAGCCCGACACTCCCCCAGCCTGCCATCGTCGATTTCTCCTACAAATATGCCCACGACCTCATTGGCAAGGACATCCCTGTCGAAACCATGCAGAGCATCTGCCTGGATCTCGGTATGGAAATTCTTTCACAGGACGACGAAGGCATGCAACTGCGTGTGCCCGCCTTCCGTGTCGATGTGACCAAGCCCTGCGACGTTGTCGAGGAAATCCTGCGCATCTATGGATACGACAACGTTGAGATACCCTCGCAGGTGAAGTCGTCGCTCACCACCAAAGGCAATTTGGACAAGAGCTACAAGTTGCAAAACCTGATCGGCGAACAACTCGTCGGCTGCGGATTCAACGAAATTCTGAACAACTCGCTCACCAAGACGTCCTACTACGACGATATGGAGACCGTGTGCAAAGCCGAAAACCTTGTCCGCCTACTCAACCCGCTGAGTCAGGACCTCGGCGTGCTGCGTCAGACCCTGCTGTTCGGCGGACTCGAAAGCATCAGCCACAACGTCAACCGTCGTGAAGCTGACCTCAAGTTCTTTGAGTTTGGCAACTGCTACTATTTCAACGCCGAAAAGAAACAAGACAATACAGGCGTCGTCCCCTCGGGCGAAACTTCGAAGCAGATACTCGCTGCCTACAGCGAAGACTATCACCTCGGACTCTGGATCACCGGCAAGCGCGTGAGTGGCAGCTGGGCACATCCCAACGAAGACAGCTCGGTCTATGAACTGAAGTCCTACGTGCTCAACATCCTGCACCGGCTCGGCGTACCCTTCGGCGCACTCGTGTTTGGCAACGAGAAGAACGACCTTTACGCAGCCTCGCAAACCATCAGTCAGCGCGGCGGAAAGCTGTTGGCACAGTTTGGCATCGTCAGCAAGAAGCAGACATCCAAACTCGACGTCGAAGCACCCGTATATTACGCCGACATCAACTGGAACGCCGTCATGAAGCTCGTGCAGGACAAGAGCGTCAGCTTCAGCGAAGTGCCCAAGTTCCCAGCCGTGAGCCGCGACCTCGCCCTGCTGCTCGACAAAGATACCGAATTTGCCGAAGTGGAACGCATCGCCTACCAGAGCGAAAAGAAGATACTGAAGGAAGTACGCCTGTTCGACGTCTATGAAGGCAAGAACCTCGAAGCCGGCAAAAAGAGCTACGCCGTCAACTTCATCCTGCAAGACAGCGAAAAGACCCTCAACGACAAGCAGATCGACGCCATCATGTCGAAAATCGAGCAGAACATCTGCAAGCAACTCGGCGCCAAAATACGAGGGAAATAAAAGCATTCTCCTCTCCCCTGTCTTCACCTTAAGGAGAATCAGGGGAGAGGTCCTTTAATTTTCAATTATCAATTATCAATTTTCAATTATTATATGGGAAGAGCATTTGAATTCCGTAAAGCCCGCAAGCTCAAGCGCTGGGGCAACATGGCAAAAACATTCACACGTCTGGGCAAGCAAATCGCCATCGCAGTAGCCGAAGGCGGACCAGAGCCCGAAAACAACTCACGACTGCGCGCCATCATCGCTACATGCAAGCATGAGAACATGCCCAAGGACAACATCGAGCGCGCCATCAAGAACGCCGCCGGCAAGGACAAAAACTCCTGGAAGTCGATGACCTACGAAGGCTACGGCCCCCACGGCATCGCCATCTTCGTCGACACCCTCACCGACAACCCCACCCGCACCGTCGCCGACGTGCGCAGCATCTTCAACAAGTTCAACGGCACCCTCGGCACCATGGGCTCACTTGCCTATCTCTTCGACCACTACGCACAATTCTCGTTCAAGAAGAAAGACGGCATCGACATGGACGAAATGGTGCTCGACCTCATCGACTACGGTGTGAGCGACGAGTTTGACGAAGAAACCGACGAAGAGACCGACGAGACCACCATCACCATCTACGGCGACCCCAAGAGCTTCGCGCAGATACAGGCCTACCTCGAAGAAAAAGGACTCGAAATCACCAGCGCCGAGTTCACCTACGTGCCCAACGACCTCAAAGAAGTCACCGACGAGCAACGCGAAACCATTGACAAGATGGTCGAGAAGCTCGAAGACTTCGACGACGTGCAGAGCGTATATACCAACATGAAGTAACCCATGAAATACGAATACGAGCCTCAGGGCGTCTGTTCGAAAAAGATACTGCTCGACATCGACGACGAGACCAAGGTCATCAACCACGTCCAATTCGTCGGAGGATGCCCAGGCAATACCATCGGCCTCAGTCAGCTCGTCAAGGGACAGAAAGCCGACGAAGTAGTTAGGAAGCTCGAAGGCATCCGCTGCGGAGCGAAACACACCTCCTGCCCCGACCAACTGGCACAGGCACTCCGAGCCCTCACTATGGTCGGCGTCTTCATCGTCGCCATCCTGTTCACATCGTGTCAGGAAACCAAGCCCCAACGGCTCGAACGCGAAGCACGTGAACTCACCGAGCGCACCTGCCCTCAGCGCATCACCCCCGACGGCAGCGTCATCCTCGACAGCATCATCT
>Ga0247608_10008017_pt1 | contig 10750 bp, 12 predicted proteins | sample 176DNAGHGlowgp2_FD_193490 | JGI IMG/M metagenome (GOLD analysis project Ga0247608, IMG submission 193490) | Sheep rumen microbial communities from Palmerston North, Manawatu-Wanganui, New Zealand - 1766 DNA GHGlow gp2 | ecosystem: Host-associated > Mammals > Digestive system > Stomach > Rumen ... | reverse complement strand
CGTCATACCAATACTGCCAAGAAAAAGGCTGGCTGTACTTCTGGACTTCTACACGAGAATGTTGTTCTCGACACAGGAATATCCGATATACGAATCGACGTTCTTCGGCGGCGTGGAATACGCGCCATACTTCGACCACCACACGCAGTTCTACGGCCTGAACGCCATCTACAAAGGCAACGACTACACATTCATGCTGATGGGCGGACTGAGATACCGGTTCTACAAAAGGAACTACCTGACGCTCAGGATAAACACGCTGCACACGGCAAACGACCTGTTCGACCCGACAGACATACTGCAAGTCCTGGGTTACTCGCTCTCCTACTCCATGCAGACTCCGCTCGGACCTATCGACCTGACCGTGGGATACTCGTCGCACTACGACAAGCCGGCCTTCGCAGCCAACTTCGGATACTGGTTCTAACAAAAAAGCGCATCCTCTTTCTGAATGCGCTTTCATTTTGCTTTATGAGCAAAGATTAGTCGTGATGATGATGGCATCCGCCGTGACAAGAACTGTCGCCGTAAACTATCGTGCCATTCAGATACTGCTCAACGACTTTTGAGACCGGAAGCGCTGGCGCGCCGCCGTGAACTTGAATTCCAAGTTCATTCAAAATCTTGACTGCACCTGCGCCGAGTCCTCCGCAAAGAACATCTGTGCCGCCATTTGCCGCAATGAATCGTGGCGCTGAGCCATGCTCATGAGGTGGCGCGTCAAGCACTTGTGTTTCAACAACTTTGCCTTCTTTTAAAGTTACAAATGTAAATTTTGGAGCTCTGCCAAAATGCTGAGACAGAGTGCCATCCGCCATTGTCGGAATCGCGATTTTCTGATTCATGATTCTAATTTTTATTTTTCTGTTTTGATATTCCTCAAAATCTGCATTATCTCCAGCTATCACCACTCCACAGCCCTCGACAATAGCCTTCGCCACTTTCTTGCGCGCGGCGTCATAGATTCTTGTGAATGTGGGGCGAGAAACATTCATCAATTCTGCAGCCTGACTCTGCTGCAACTCTTCATAATCCATAAGCCGAATAGCCTCGTATTCATCATAATTCATTTTGACTGGGGTTGGAGCACTCTGCGCCAAACCGACAGGAGCAAACGAACTAACCGCTGGAGTCGCCATGACAACACGGCATTGCTTAGGTCTCGACATAATTTGATAACTGATTACGAAGCCAAAGATACGATATTTTTATGAACATAGGTTCAAAACATCGGGATATATACCTCATATTTCGAAAAATACGAAAATCGTAGAGACGGTGCATGCACCGTCTAATACACGAAATCGTACAGACGCACAATTTGTCGGGGCGAATAATTATTCGCCCCGACAGCACACCCAATCATTCATTTTCCATATCCAATAAATATGCGAAAATCTATCCCACCCCATTGGGGTTCCTGTTTTGTATTGACGTTTTTATCAGGGGCTAACACCTCTGCCTATGATATTTCGTCCCTCCGGGACTGCCGCACTGACCTCTACCAACTCCGAAGGAGTGATATAAACATAGACACGGGTGTGAGCCCGTGGATGAATGCGGTAATTTCCCGGTCACTGAGCGTAGCCGAAATGCGGCACCTTTCCGCTCAGTGACCAGAATACCGAACCACAGCGACCAGAGAATAAAAAATCCGCCATCTCTGACGGATTTTTCCTTTTCTCACACCAAAAATCTATTTGAAAACCGCACGCACCGACTGACCTAAGTAGCGGTTGTCGAAGTTGTTGTACACGCCGTCTGGATAGAAGTTGACGTCACACGCGTAGTACGGATAGTCGGTATTCAGCGACGAGGACAAAAAGTAGCCGCGAGACCCGACGTAGCTGAGGTCGCCATCGCCGCGATAGCCCGCAGCAGGCAGAAAAATATGAGCATCACTCAGGGAGTATGATGAGGATGGGGTTCCATTCTTATATACATATTTTCCCTTGTCACTTTCACTTTTTGCTTTATAGACAATGTAGCCTTTTACATTTGAGTTATTGTAGCTTTCCGTCCATACCCAGTAGCACTCATTGCGGAGCTCTGTCTGCTGAGCCTGGGTAGGTATGCGCCACTTGCCGCCCCAGTTGGCTTTAGCGGCGTCGTACTGCGTGCCGGCTATATCGGTCACGCCTTTGAGGGCGTCCTTGTGGTATGTTCCGCAATCGTAAGAGCTTGAAATCTTGCCATCAAGATAGGTGCTCCAACTGTAGGTCTCCTTTGTTGTAGTCTCGCCCCAGGCGAAGTAGCTGCCGTAGTCCTGTGGATTCTCCGCGCCTAAGTTCATTGTCGCCCACTTTGTGCCAGAGGTCAGACCTAAGTCAACATACTCACGACCATTCTCTAAATAAGGATTAGTGAAAGTTATAGAGTCAACGTTGGTCAACTCTGTAGACGTTGCAAACTTGCCGGCTTTACGCCACACCAAAATATCACCCAACGAGGCTGGCTTAGCCAAAGTCACGGAGTCGGTGGCTGCCTTTTTAGTAGCCACACCGTCCTGCCAGCACCATATATCTATCTGTGCCATAGCCGCGAAAGACGCTGCGGCAGCAAGCACTGTAAATACAAATTTCTTCATTGTTCGTCTTTTTTTTCCTGTTAAATTACTTGGTTTTGATGATGCGCGCCGCGCTGTCTCCGCTGCGCAGGATGTAAACGCCGTCGGCAAGCGATGATACGTTGATGACTGCCTTGTCAGCCGCTTTGGTGGTTGAGACAAGGTTTCCGTTAGCCGAGAAGATGAGGATGTCATTTTCTGCGCCTTCAACGGTTATCTCGTTCTTCGCTGGGTTTGGGTAAACCTTCAGCGCAGAAGCCGATGTTTCAGAAATGGCTGTTGCCGGCGCATCCTCAGCCGAGAACACGACTTTGCGTGTCGCACTGATGGACTTCACATCCTCAGATTTGTCGGTTTTCACTACTTTCAGGCTTCCCGATGTCGTGAAGTCCAGCTTGCTCACCACCGCCATGTCATAGACCTGCGTCGTGCCGTCCAACGCCTCCACAACGAGGCTTGAAGCCGACGCCACCTGCATTGCCAGCAGCGATGAAATGATTAATACTACTTTTTTCATCTTTTATTTTTAGGTTAATTAAAAAAATCCATCAACTCGCAGCCATATAATAAGCGCAAAAAGAGGGGACCCCACCACGCTGCCGCGTGACGGAGTCCCCTCTTTTTATGACGTTTTGCTATTAGCTACAAGCTTGCTTGCTTGCTTGCTTGCTTGCTTGCTTGCTTGCTTGCTTGCTTGCTTGCTTGCTTGCTTGCTTGCTTGCTTGCTTGCTAACATATTATCCGACATTTGCAAATTTTCGAGCATATTTATCAACAAAAACCATACAAAATTAAGAATATTTTATTAATAATAAACAACAAGAAGAAAAAAATGTATGAAAATGCTTTCAGGACAGAACGACACCCATACAAAACCGCCATTTGTGGCTATTCACACCACCGCAAAATCACAACAAATGACTATTGCCAATAATCAAGACTTTTGCTTATTTCGTATCTTGTTTTAAAGAACCATTTTAAAATCATGAACACTCAAATAAAATATCTGTCGGAACTGAACCCAGGAGAAGAAGGATACATAGCTAAAGTGCTGGGACACGGCAGATTCCGCAAGAGAATAAACGAAATGGGATTCGTCGCCGGCAAGAAGGTGACAGTGATAAAGCGCGCGCCGCTCCAGGACCCTGTGGAATACGAGATAATGGGCTACCGCATCTCGCTGAGAAACTCCGAGGCAGAGATGATAGAAATAGTCAGCTCGACTGAGCAGTTCGAGAACAAGAGCCAGAACTACGGCACGATAGACGAAGGGCTGAAGACTTCCGCCATAAAGAAAGGCAAGGAGATAAACATCGCCCTCGTGGGAAATCCGAACTGCGGCAAAACGACAATCTTCAACTACGCTTCTGGCAGCCACGAGCATGTGGGCAACTACTCCGGCGTGACGATAGACGCCAAGGAGGCAACCCTGAAGTACGGCGAATATACAATAAACATAACCGACCTGCCAGGCACCTACTCCATCACAGAATACTCGCCTGAGGAGCTGTATGTGAGAAAGCACATCATAGAGAAGAAACCCGACATCGTGGTGAACGTGCTCGACGCGTCGAACCTCGACCGAAACCTGTTCCTGACGACCCAGCTCATCGACATGGACATCAAGGTCGTGATAGCGCTGAACATGTTCGACGAACTTAAAGACAAGAACATCGACTTCAGATACGACGACTTCGGAAAGATGATAGGCATCCCCGTCGTGCCTACAATCGCATCAAAAGGAACTGGCATCAAGGAACTTATACAGAGAATCATAAGAGTGTATGAAGACGCCGACCCATCAGTGCGCCACATTCACATAAACTACGGCTCGGAAATCGAGAATGCCATAAAGGGCATACAGAGCGTGATATGGGAAAACCCATCCATCGGCGACCGTCTGTCGTCGCGCTTCTTGGCCATCAAGCTCCTGGAGCAGGACAACGAGACACGCAGATTCCTCAGCCAGTATAACAACTACAACGAGATAATCGCAGAGGCAGAAAAGAGAATCGAGGCGCTGGAAAAGGAGTATTCTGAGCAATCGGAAACCATAATCACAGACGCCAAGTACGGATTCATAGACGGAGCGCTCAAGGAAACGCGAACGCTGCCGCACGAAAAGCCGAAGCGTCAGATTCGCAAGCTCGACGACCTGCTTACGCACAAAATATGGGGATTCCCTATTTTCTTCGCTTTTCTGTTCATAATCTTCGAAGCCACATTCGCTATCGGGCAGTATCCGATGGACTGGATTGACGCTGGAGTGTCGTGGATTGGCGACCTCGTCAGCACACACATGCCGGACGGACCGCTGAAAGACCTCATCGTGGACGGAGTGATCTGCGGCGTTGGCGGTGTCGTGGTGTTCCTGCCCAACATCCTCATCCTGTTCTTCTTCATCTCACTGATGGAAGACACGGGCTACATGGCGAGAGCGGCGTTCCTCATGGACAAGATAATGCACAAAATCGGTCTGCACGGCAAGTCGTTCATTCCGCTGATTATGGGATTCGGATGCAATGTGCCAGCCGTTATGGCGACAAGAACGCTTGAGAACCGCAGCGACCGCCTGCTCACCATGCTCATCATACCGTTCATGTCATGCTCAGCCAGACTGCCGCTCTATCTGCTGCTCATAGCCGCCATATTCCCAAGCAATCAGGGACTTATGCTGTTTGTCGTTTATCTGACAGGCATGCTGATGGCTGTGGTTATGGCAAAGATATTCAGCAAGACACTGTTCAGAAAGAAGGAAGTGCCATTCGTCATGGAGCTGCCGCCTTACAGAATACCGACTGCCAAAAGCACATTGATACACATGTGGGAGAAAGGCAAGCAGTATCTCAAGAAGATGGGAACCGTGATTCTGACCGCGTCCATCATCATCTGGGCACTGGGCTACTTCCCACGCGACACAGAGTACAGCCAGGACTATGACGCGATAATAGCGCAGGCTGAAGCCAACGGCGACGACGAGACTGCGGCGCAAGCAGCGGTTGACAAGGAAGCTGAACGACAGGAAGCGTCTTACATAGGAAGAATCGGCCACGCTATCGAGCCGATAATCAAGCCGTTAGGATTCGACTGGAAAATCGGCGTCAGCCTCTTCTCCGGCATGGCAGCCAAGGAGATTGTCGTCAGCACAATGGGCATACTCTATCAAGCCGACGAGGAGGCGGACGAGAATTCCGTATCATTGCAGAAGAAACTCCAGCAACAGACCTACGTTCACGGTCCTAAGGCAGGAGAGAAAGTCTTCACGCCGCTTGTGGCTCTGACACTGATGATTTTCGTTCTGATATACTTCCCTTGCATAGCCACAATCGTAGCTATAGCCAAGGAGTCAAGATGGAAATGGGCGATTTTCGTGATGGTTTACACCACTCTTTTAGCTTATTTAGTATCTTTGGCGGTGTACCAGATCGGAAGCCTTATTATATGAGACGCAATGTTTTAAGAAAAAGCATAACAGCCGCTTTGTTTTTCGTCGCATTTGCATCCGCATTTGCGGCGAAAACGTATATATCAGAAGCCAAACTCAGCACTCTGTACACGATAGACGGCTCTCACGTCATAAAGACAATGAACCACCAGGACCTCGACCTGTATTTAGACAGTGTGAGAATCGCCGGCGTCAAGGCCATAGACATGTGCGCCCTGCTGAATAACAACGACGAGAACTACTATCACGACAAGGCACTGCGCAACGGCAACCTCGTAGCGCCGCTGACGACCAACGGCAGCGCCTTTGCCGACGCCGTTCAGTACGACTATTGGGACAACATCGTGTACGTCGTGAGAGAATGCTGGAAAAGAGGCATTTACGTCAAGATAGCGCCATTAGGACCGGACATCTACAACAACGTCCAGCCAAACAAAGGCATGGTCAGAATCTACATCAATCTGCTATGCCGATTATTGGAGAAAGAAGTCAACATCGTTTGGCGCATAAACCAGAGCGTCATGGGGCCTCAAGCCGCAGAACTGTCCGAAGAAATGGTCAGCGCGATAAAGGTCCACAACAAAAAGCAGCTGATAGTCTTCGAATAAATTTGCTGCCTCTGCCCTTTTTAATATCTTTGCAGTGTCAATCGGTCATAATGATTGGCACGTGTACTTGATAACCACGTTAAAAACAAGTTTTTATGGCAGAAATATCAACAAAACCGAACAACAAGGCTCTTGTTGTTCTGAGCGGAGGACAAGACTCCACCACTTGCCTGTTCTGGGCAAAAAAGGAATTCAAGGAAGTTTACGCAATCAGCTTCAATTACGGTCAGAAGCATCAGCATGAGACAGCCATAGCGCAGTCTATCGCGAAAAAGGCAGGTGTCAGCTTCAAGCTTATGGACATCTATTTCATAAGCCAGCTCGCGACAAACTGCTCGCTCACTGACTCCAGCATCAAAATGGACGAGGAAAAGCCCGAAGGCTCTTTTCCTAACACATTCGTGCCTGGGCGCAACCTGTTCTTCCTGAGCATCGCTGCTGTTTACGCGCGTTCGCTCGGCATCAGAGACATCGTGACTGGCGTTTCGCAGACCGACTTCAGCGGATACCCTGATTGCAGAGACTCGTTCATAAAGTCGCTCAACGTGTCATTAAACCTTGCCATGGACGAGCAGTTCGTTCTGCACACTCCACTCATGTGGAAAGACAAGGCAGAGACATGGGAAATGGCTGACAATCTGGGAGTTTTCGATATTGTGAGAAACGAGACGCTCACATGCTACAACGGGGTCGTAGGCGACGGATGCGGACACTGCCCTGCATGCTTATTGCGCAGAAAGGGACTTGAAATGTACCTTGAAAAGAAAAACCTAAAACACTGATTATGTTCTACTTAGTAAAGAAAATAGAAATAAGCGCGGCACACAGACTGTCGCTCAACTATGAATCCAAGTGCAGCAACACTCACGGACATAACTGGGACATAACAGTGCACCTGAAAAGCCAGACACTGGACGAGAACGGCATGATAATGGACTTCTCCAAGATAAAGAAACTCATAAAAGAGCCATTGGACCACAAGGTGCTCAATGACATTTTCGACTTCAACCCTACCGCCGAGAATATCGCCAAATGGGTTTGCGACACTCTGGGAGAGAAATGCTACAAGGTCGAAGTGACCGAAAGCCGCGACAACACTGCTATATACACTCGCGATGAGTAAATACAAGATTGTTGAGATATTCGACAGCATAGAGGGCGAAGGCAAGCGCAGCGGACAGCTCGCGACATTCGTTCGCACAGCCGGATGCAACTTGAGATGCTCATACTGCGACACGCTATACGCACTTTCCGAAAAGAACTGCGAATACACGGAATTAACCTCTGGCGAGATAATCTCAAGGCTGAACCCACTGTACCGCAAAGTGACTTTGACTGGCGGCGAACCGCTCTTCCACCCCAACATCAAAGGACTGATCCGCGAAATCTGCTCAGCAGGCTACAAAGTCAATGTCGAGACAAACGGCTCAATAAAAACCTTGCCTTTCCGTGTCGCAGGAAACGTGTTCTTCACAATCGACTACAAACTGCCTTGCAGCGGCATGGAAAACAGGATGAACAAAGACGCTTTCCTGGAACTGACGAAGGAAGATGTCGTGAAATTCGTCATCGGCACAAAGGAGGACTGCGACAAAACCATAGAAATCGTGAGAATGCTTCAATCGCATTATGACAACGACGAAATGCCACTGATATACCTATCCGCCGTCTGCGGAAGAATCAGCCATGCGGACATTGTGACATTCATGAAAAGTCACACGGAACTGAGTAACGCCAGAATACAACTGCAAATGCATAAAATAATCTGGCCCGACATCGACAAAGGAGTTTAAAAGACTCCTTTGCTATCTTTCCAAATCATGCATTTCAAGCCTCTTTTCGGCAAGCGCCTCATACTTAGTGCCCTTGCGGCCGTAATTAGCATACGGATATATTGAAATGCCGCCTCTTGGCAGGAAATAACCTGTTACTTCGATATATTTGGGATCCATAAGCGCAATCAGGTCTTTCATTATCCTGTTCACACAGTCCTCGTGAAATGCGCCGTGGTTCCTGTAACTGAAGAGGTACAGTTTCAGGCTCTTGCTCTCCACCATTCTCTCGGAAGGTATGTAGGCAATCCTTATCTCGGCAAAATCCGGCTGACCAGTAATAGGACAAAGCGACGTGAACTCCGGACAATTGAAGCGCACCCAATAGTCAAACTCCGGGTTCTTATTGTCAAAAGTCTCAAGAAGCTCCGGATTATACTCAGTCGGATACACAGTCTGTTTGCTTCCCAACAATGTCAAGTTCTTGTCTGCCATATATTTATCAATTTATTTGCACTTGTGATATACAAAGATAGCACAAAAAAAGAGGATAAAAAAAGCCGCATTTGCATGCGGCTTTTCCTTACTATGTGGTTCTTTGATTAAGCTTTCTTTGCTTTGTCCACGATAGCCTTGAATGCTTCAGGCTGGTTCATAGCCAAGTCTGCGAGCACCTTGCGGTTCATCTCGATTCCGGCCTTGTGAAGCGCGCCCATAAGCTGAGAATAAGAAAGACCCTCGAGACGAGCAGCCGCGTTGATTCTCTGAATCCAGAGAGCGCGGAAGTTTCTCTTCTTGTTACGACGATCACGGAAAGCGTAAGTCAGACCCTTCTCCCAAGTGTTCTTGGCTACAGTCCAAACGTTCTTTCTTGCTCCGAAATATCCTCTTGTAAGCTTAAGGATTCTCTTTCTCTTAGCTCTGGATGCTACATGATTTACTGATCTAGGCATAATAAATTGTTTTTGTGAATGTTAGCGCCCTTTCTTTACAAAGGAACTTCAAGCTAATCACTCGGTTAAAAATACTAGAAATGAATACTTTAAAAATTACTTCAAACAAAGAAGTTCCTTTACTGCAGAGCTGTTAGCTTTCTCTACGAGAGAGAAATGAGTTAAGTTACGCTTCTGCTTCTTAGTCTTCTTAGTCAGAATGTGACTCTTGAAAGCATGCTTTCTCTTGATTTTTCCTGTTCCGGTAAGAGCGAATCTTTTTTTGGCACCGGAATTAGTCTTTAATTTAGGCATTTTACAGTTATAATTAAAAAAAACAATAATTTCTACTTCTTAGGAGAGAGCATCACGCTCATCTTCTTACCTTCAAGTTCTGGCATTGACTCAACCTTTGCCACTTCCTCCAAATCGTTGGCAAGACGGAGAAGCAATATCTCACCTTGCTCCTTGAAAAGGATTGAACGTCCCTTGAAGAACACATAAGCGCGGATTTTGCATCCTTGCTTGATGAATTCCTGCGCATGCTTCAACTTGAAGTTATAGTCATGCTCATCAGTCTGAGGTCCGAAACGAATTTCCTTGACAACTACTGTTGTCGATTTCTTCTTCATTTCCTTCTCCCTCTTCTTCTGCTGATAGAGGAACTTCTGATAATCAACCACCTTGCAAACTGGAGGAACAGCATTTGGAGAAATCTCCACAAGGTCAAGTCCCTGTCTGTCAGCTATATCAATTGCCTGAGAGATTGGATAAACACCCTGTTCTACATTCTCTCCAACTAATCGAACCTCTTTAGCAACGATATTCTCGTTGATTCTGTGCTGGTCTTCCTTTATGACTCTGCCACGCATTGGACGGCGGCTATTATCCTGGTAAGCTATAGTTTTGTCCTCCTAATTATTTATTATAAACAAAGTATTGTGTTTCAGTCTTCTGACGCAGTGTTTAAGCGCACTGGACTCATCAGCCAACAAAAAACGCACAAAAATAGAACAAATTTCTATAAGTTGTGCGTTTTTATCTGTTTTTATTTCACGAAAGTATCAGAAATATCCTAATACTTTGGCGTCATCATGTCATTGACTATGGCAAGCACCTTGTCGGCGAATTCACCGATTGGCAGCTGACCAACGTCTTCACCGCCCTGCTTGCGCACAGAAACCTTACCTTCGGCAGCCTCTTTCTCTCCGACAATCAGCATATAAGGTATGTGCTTGATTTCGTTGTCACGAATCTTACGTCCGATCTTCTCGTTTCTGTCATCGACAATAGTGCGTATGCCCTTCTCGTTAAGCGTGTCGCTGACCTTCTGAGCGTAGTCATTGAACTTCTCGCTGATAGGCAGCACGATAGCCTGGTCAGGCGCCAGCCACAATGGGAATTTGCCTGCTGTGTGCTCTATGAGC